>Ga0233424_10000145_pt1 | contig 99268 bp, 69 predicted proteins | sample Watercolumn_Towu_FD_181011 | JGI IMG/M metagenome (GOLD analysis project Ga0233424, IMG submission 181011) | Freshwater microbial communities from Lake Towuti, South Sulawesi, Indonesia - Watercolumn_Towuti2014_125_MG | ecosystem: Environmental > Aquatic > Freshwater > Lake | place: Indonesia...
AAAAAGGCCCTTTGCGGCCGGGTCGGCCCCGCTCGGTTGTTCTGGAAGTGGCTGCGATTCAATTGAACGGCTTCTGAAAGGCCCCTGTTCTGAGAGTTGGGAGTTTTCTCCCGGACACTAGTTAGTTGCGTTAGCAGGCCGTTGCAGGCAAGTCCGTCAATATCTATAAGAAAGGCCGAGACCCAAATGCGTATTGCCGTCATCAACGGCAACCAGGGGATATAACTGCATTTTCCGGATTAAGCCAGAGCGACGCTGGTCTACCCGGTCCGCCATCACGTCCTCGTCGTGGCGCGACACCAACAGTTCCGCGCTGAGCTCGGTGAGAATCCAGGCTGCCAGGACGTCGCGGACATAATGGCGTTGCGACTCGACTCGACTGGCGCCAACCGCGGCTCCAAGAAAATAGTAGGGCAGGGCTTTCTGAATGCCATATCGCTTGCGCACGAAAGACGCCCCGGACATCGCCAATGAAGTATGCCCGGAGGGAGAGCTATGCTCGCCTCCATCGGGCCTTCGTCCCCAAGCCGTGCTGTTCAAGCCGAACTTGAGGCTATGAGTTGCGGCGCCGACGGCCATCGTGTGCCACGCAAGCTGGCGAAGACCCGCAGAATCTTTGCTGAGCCGCGCTTCTTGCCAGGCCAGGACCGGGACACCCGCCTGAAAGGCGTCTCCGAAAACAGCCAGCTTGTTCTCATTGGAGCGGGAGTCCCACGCTTCAAGCCGAACCACGGGAACTTCCAGCGACGATTGATCGATGGGCCGGAGATCGATGCGCGCCGGATCATCCAGCTCCAAAGGTCTGTTCCATCCATGCACGTGAGTTAGTCGATTGGTGAAACGACCCCATGACAGGTCTAACTTCGACGTGCTCACGGGCGGCCACGGTTCGCCATCGCGCGGCGAACGATGGCTTGCCGGTTCACTCGATGGCCTTGCTTGGTTCGCGTCCCTATCAAGGCGCAACCTGGCGAACGCGAAGCTGGGCGGTGAGAACGATGCGAGTTTCGAGAACTCGTGCTGGCCGCCGTTCTGGAAGGCGGGAGTAACCTGAGCATGCATTGCTCCGGGCGCTAAGCAAAAGACCAAACCGATAATCAAGGGCCGCATAAGTGATCAGCCGTTCACACCTGATGGTTTCGCTGCGACTGGGGCTTTCTTAGCAGATTGGTGGTGGGCGCTGTCAACGTTGCGCCGCTTCCAAACGCGCGATTTAACCTCGCCGTCTTTCAAACGTGACTACCGCCAAGCGGCTGTAACATTTGACGCGGATTCTCCTTGATATCGCCGAACCCCTCAGCCTCTCTAACTCTTTCCACGCAGCGGCACCGAACCGGAGCGCGGCGTTCCCCCAAAGCGACCGGAGCTTCGGACCTCGAAGCGGCGTGAACGCCGCGCTCCGAATGCCAGGTTCGAGGAACCGGGAGATCCGAATTCCGCCAGGTCTTGGAGTGCGGCGATGGAGTCTGCGCAATCGCCGCTTTCGCGTGAACGTGTCCGACCGCTTCCGGAAAGGATCGACGACGTTCGGAGTTGCGGACGCTAATTTTGGCCATCGGATCTGGATGGCATTGAGGTCGGCCAAACCGCGGCCGGGATTGAAGCCTTCGTCCAGGGTTCCATCCGGATTGAGCAGCGCCACGCCGCCGCGGCGCACTCCGTTCACTTCGGTGAAGTTGCCCGCCAGCACGATTCGCCCGTCGTTCTGCACGGCTGCCTGCAAATCAAAATATGGATTGGGGCTCTTGATTTTGGTCGAAAAACCAGTGTCCTGGCTCCCATCGCTGCGCAGACGGAACAGTCCCCGGCCAGTGTCGCCGGTCCAGGCCCAGGTCAACACTTTGTCATCTGGAAGCAGGGCAAGCGGGATTCGAAGCGATTCGGGGTGATCAGGGCCACCCTGGGGCTGAAAAGTGATGTCCTGTGTGCCGTCCGAATTCAACCGCAAGAGATTTGACGAACTCCTTGGACCTGAGCTGGCGGGTTGCCCGTGGATCAAGATCCTTCCGGACTTCTGCAGAAACGTGCGGACCGACCCCCCAGCGCCGGCGCGCCACACGCCGGACCGGAAGCCGGGGTCCAACTTCCCGTCGGCATCAAAGCCGTAACAGCGAAACCGTGTCGCCTCCGGTATCCTCGTCAGATTTCCAGCAAAGTAATTTTCCATCCGCTTGCAACGTCATTCCCTGGACAATGGACCAGCGACCGAGCGAATGCCGAGGGTAGTTCATGTCCAAAGTGCCGTCGCGATTGAGCCGGGCGAGATTGGTCCGCGCGTGTCCATTCACCTCGGTGAATGAACCGCCGATCACGATCTTCCCGTCGGCTTGGATGGCCACCGCGTGGATCTGACCGTCAGGTCTCGTGATCGCAGGGCGGAAATTGGGGTCAAGACCCAGCGACGGCTGAGAATAGGCATGACCGGCCGCGCCGATCAGGATCGCCAGGATCCAAAACCATTCTCGTGTTTCCACTTGTATCTCATTCTTAGTTAGCTGTCGTCGGAGTGATTTCTGTGTCACCGCAAACGGACGCGGTAGAATTTGCTCGCCGCACCAGCCGGCATGTCGCTGAACTCCGTCACCGCCCCCGCGCTGGGCAACTCGCGCGGCAGCGTCCAGGTCACCAGGTCGGTCGATGTTTCGATGCGGTAGGTCCATCCACTTTGTCCACCGATAAAGAATCGGAGCGAGCCGTCCCTCTGGATCACCGGCGAACGAAGCACCGGGACGGACTGCAAGCGAGCGAAGCCCTGACGCGGCTCGTCGTTCACTCTGGTGAAGGCGCCTGTCAGCACCAACGCGCCGTCCGGTTGGACGAGGATCGCCGAGAGCCACCCCGAGAGCCACCCCGACCACGACGAAGCGCCCGAGACCGTCGCGGTGCATGCGGGAAAAGTGGGGTCCTTGCTGCCATCGGGCCGAAGTCGGATTATGGTGACTTTGAGTTCGACCGGGCTGACCTCCAGGCCCCAACCCACGATCAGCCTGTTCTCGGACACCGGGATCACGGACAGGATTCGGGTCGAACTCCGAAAACGCGCCCCGGCATCGAAATTGAACGCGCGATCCAGCGAGCCGTCACGATTCAACCGCGCCAACTGCTCGATCCGCGGCAATTGTTCCGACGGGTAATGCACAAGCCATTTTCCATCCGGTAGCGGGAGCACGCGGTTGGCTCGGTCGAGCTCGACGGAGCCAATGAAGGTGTCATCCCGAGCGCCATCGGCGTTGAGTCTAAGGGTTCTTCCGTCGTCGCTCTGACGGACGAGGAATTTGTCATCCGGTCCAACCGCCCTAGAGATCAGGTCCAGGTCAGAATCCGCCTGGAACGTAAGGTCCAGTTCCCCCCCGGGTTTCAAGCGGAGCAAGCCGCTTCTTGCTTGCATCACCAAGTGGCCCGTGCGTTGAGCCAAGAGCGGTGAGAAAGGATCGAGGCCCGCCCGTGCGAATGCCGAATCGAGGGTCCCATCCGGAAACAGTCGCGCCATCCCGTCGCGCGCGGCGGCATTCACGGTATGAAAGAACCCGCTCATGACAATCTTTCCATCGGGCATGTGGACGTAGTCATAGAGGTAGCCGGGAACGTCCTGCCCCGGATTCACAAACCCGCCGAAAGCGATCAATTTCGGGTTGACCGCCCGATCCAGACTCCCATCCGGATTCAATCGCGCCAGACTGGTCTCATGCGCCACGCCGTTGACAAGAGTGGGATAAGGGGAAGCGCCTCTCAGTCCCGCCGCCCGCCCGCCGGGGAGGAACAAAATCTTGCCATCCGGTTGAACGGAAACTCCGAACACCCCACCCACCATCTCTGTCACCACAGGAATCTCCTTCTCCACTCGTCCGCGACCGTCATGCCAGGTGAGTCGAGTCCCGTCCGACGCCAGGCTCAATAGCCGGCCTTGGCGGACAGCCATCGGAGTATCGGTCACCGAATTCCAGGTCGAGTCGGGACGGCCGTCCGACCTCAGGCGAAGAATCCCAGTGCGTTCCCCCCAAAGGAACACGTCGTCCGTTCCAGGAATAGCCAGCACGGAAAGAGACTCTTCGCGTTCGAAGGGAAGAACCCCGCCAGGATTGAACTCCGCGTCGAGCAGGAAATACTGTTCCTTGGGAATCAGGCGCGCGATGGAGGAGCGGGGGATGCCGTTCACATGCGTGAACCGCCCGGCGACGACCAGTTTTCCGGTGGATTGAAGAACGATACTGGAGACGAAAGCGCTGCCGTCGGTCCCGTAGCGGAACTCGGGGATGGCACCTCCGTCCCGGCTGCCATCTGGTTTCAATCGCACCAAATCCTTGAGACGCTCATTGATGCCCGAAGAGAAGCTGCCCGCGAGAATGAGCCGGCCACTGGAATCCGCCGCGACGGCGGAAACTTGGAACGCCGTGAGGCCAGGAACGAAGGATTCGTCCAAGGTTCCATTCGCCTGGAGGCGCGCGATTCCCCGTCGCCCGATGCCATTGACCAAGGCGAAGTAACCCGCGAGGAGCAGGCGATCGTCGGGCAGAAGAAAGACTTGGTAGACGTAACACAGGTCGGAGCCTTTGCTCACGGTCAGATTGGAAAAGGTCGGGTCCAAACGACCGTTTTGATCCAATCGGACCGCGCCCCGCGGCTCGATCCCGTCCTTCCAGTATCCCAGGACCACCAGTCTGCCGTCCGACTGGCTCACTGCCCGGTTGAGATCGATGTGACGGACAGTGCTCCCTGAACTGAAACTTTCGTCAGTTGTCCCATCGGCCAGAAGGCGCGCCACGCCATCGCGCGCGACGCCATTGAGCACTTCGAATGTTCCCAGAGCGAAGAGCCGGCCATCGGCTTGCGGGATCTGCCAACGCCAATGCGGGCGCCCCGATGGGTCCTCCTTCAAGCTGCTTCATCAAGCTGCTTCAACCCATCGCCATGTCTGGCGCCGACGGTGGCGCGCGGGCCGATGCTTCTTCCCCTGCCTGCGCCGACCTGTCTGCGTGCTGACCCGCACAGGCAGAGGCTTCGGCAGGCAGGCAAAGCCCACAGTGCCGGAGAATCTTTTCGATTACCTCGTGCTGCCCCCGCTCGATGAAGCTGATGATCCGCCTTCGCCAAGCGCTACGGCGGGACAGGCGTGAGGAATCGGGGCGACCGCCGCGAACCGATTTTCAAAGATGATTCCGTTCGCCAGCGCTTTCTGGAAACGCTCGGCGAGACTTCGGGCTCTTTCTCTGTCCTCTGCTGGAACGGGTAACCCGTACTGCCGCCGCATCGCTCCGCCGACTCGATTCTCAGCGGCTTGTCTGTTTCAGTCACCTGTCTGCCGACAGGCAAGCCCCTTTGGTGTGTCGGCTGCACCGGCCCTGCTCGCGCCGATGAGGACAGGCTCGGCGTTTGACTTCAACCCCGCATCAGTTAAGCTCTGGGCGTGAAGCGCAACCGCCATCCGAAGAAGGTCGCCTCGACAGCGGAGATCGCACGACTCGCCAAGAAAATCGGAGCCAAGTGACGGGCAACGGAGGACTCGTCGCGGCTTGGGCGTGTGCGAACAGGCGCGAAGCCTCCTCGGACTGGTCCAACGGAAGATAAAGCCGGGTGAAGAAATTCGTGTCGGCGTACGGCCTCATTACCCGGCCAACAATTTATCGACCAAACGGGTTTGCGCGGCTGGGATTGGCTTCGGAAATATCTTTGCCATGCGGGCGCGAAAATCCGGGAGGTCGGTAATCCGATCCGGCCCTGTGTCAGGACGAATGGTATATGTGCGCCCGTTGCGGCGGCGGATTCTGACCGCGCCCTCACGGTCGCAGGCATCCAAAACCGCCGCTGGCTCCCGATCCAGCTCTTGAACGGTGAACGTTTTCACAGCCGACCCCATCCTGCCGCGGCGGAGGCGGTAGCTCAAGCGAGCATCTCGCGACCGATGCTCAGCGACGTGTACTGAACCGGCGACGCTGCGTTGCTGGCTCCCTTTCCCGATCGTTTCCTCTACGCCCAGCCGCCGCATCACTGGATTCCCCTTCCCGAGAAAGGTTGCGCTTACGCAGTGCGCGCGATTCATCGCCGCTCCGCGTTCGACGCTCAGCGTCGCCCCGCCGCGCGCTCCGCCCTCCATCCGAAAGCGGCAATGAATCGCCGCACTACATGGATTACTTTCTCGTCTTCAAGTCCGCCTCCAGGCGGAAGGTAACTTTTCCTGTCACGACATTCACGGTGCCGGTCAGCGCGCCGGTGCCGGTGGCACCCTGGAAGCGGCGGGTGCCGGCGGTGAGCTGGAAGTGGCCGGTGACGGTGTAGAGGCCCACGCCGGCTTGGTTGAGCGCCCGCCAGTCGAGCGTGCCACGCATGGTGCTGCCATCGGCGGCGGTGATGCGCCAGCCGCGGCCGGCCAGCGGCGTCGCGGCGAGGGTGGCATCGACCGAGGCATCGCCTTCCCACACGGCCCGGCACTTGCCGAGGTGGGAGAGATTGCCGGTGCATTCGACAATGATGCCGTAGATGCCGGCGGCGACATTGGGCGGGATAAAGGCGGTGCTGCCTTCGATGTTGCCTTTCACCTTCTTCGGCGGCGGTGCGGAGAAAGCCGGCGTGGCAGCGAGCAAGGTGGCGATGGTGAAGAGTGCGAGGGTGCGGAGGGATGAGGTGCGCATGGTGTGTTTTTTCATGGAGGCGTCACGGTGGGTTTCATGCAAGCGATGAACCATATCTGCCACGTGCTGAAGCTTGGCGGGCGGCAGTTGCTTCATCTCTTCCACTAACATCTCGATCTGGCTCATACGGCCCGAAACGACAGCGCCCGCCGCCCCGAATCAAGACCCCGCCGCCGAAGGGATTTTTCTTGAGTCACCGTCTCCCGGCGCCCAGGATGGCTCACATTATGTGGATCCCAAAATGGCAGCGTGATCAGAACAAAGGCGTTGATTCGCCCATCCCGACGCAGGTTGTTTCCACAGAGGAATTCATACCGCGCCCCCAAAACGACAAACAAAGGCACTGGGAGCATCTCATCGACAAACTCGCCGCGGAGAAGTCGAGGCAGCTGGGCATGACCAAGCGCGATTTTTTGCGCAGCTCGATGGGCATGGCTACCGCCTTCCTTGCGAGCAACGTCGTTTACGGGCCTTGCTGGGACGTCGATGCGGCCGAAACGATCGAGCCCGGCGCCACCGAGGAGAAGTTTCCCAAAGGCGAGTATTTCGTTTTTGACGTGCAAACGCATTTCACAGATGGCGTGCCACTCGGCATCCGATCAGCGCCGTTCATCAAGGACATGGGCTTCCAACTCGACGAGAATCCCGAGGCTTACAGCTTCAAAAACTTCGTGAAGGAACTGTTCTTTGACAGCGAGACGAGCCTGATCGTGATCTCGGGAGTGCCAGGACGAGAGAAGAACCAGGACGCCGGCGGCAAGGTCCTCGAGGGCAAAGCGCGCGAGGGCGGGGTGCTGCCAAGCTGGCTGATGTCAAAGCGCAAAAAGGAACTCAACGAGTTGGCCGGCTGCACCCGCGCCTTGTGCCAGGGCAACTGCGCCCCGAATCACTACTGGGATCGCGCCAGGAACCAGCCGGATTTCCCCGCCCTCTTCGAGCAGATGGACCGGGAGAAAAAACTCTACGGCATCGACTCCTGGAAATGGTATTGCCATACCGACCCCGGCCGTTCCGGCAACGGGTTCCGTCTGGATGACGAGAAGATGACCTATCCGTTCTACAAGAAATCGATCGAACTGGGGTTGAAAACCTTCAGCATCCACAAAGGATTCTCGTCCCAGTCGCGGACTCTGGGCCACTTTGCCCATCCCGGCGACGTTGAGAAGGCGGCGAAGGACCACCCGGAACTCTCTTTCATCATCTATCACTCGGCCATGAAGCACGGTCCGTGGGAGCCGGAGTTCAAGCAGGACGGAAATTACGATCCAACCACCGGCGATTTCCTTTGGCACGCTGAGTTGATGAAGATCAAGGAGCGCAACCCGCGGATGAACAACGTTTATTGTGAGATCGGCTCCTCCTTCGGGCTGCTTTTCATCGCTCACCCGGAGATGTGCATGCACCTGATCGGACGCAACGTCAAGACCTATGGCGTCGACCACGTGATCTGGGGAACGGACTGCCTTTGGTGGGGCTCCCCGCAATGGGTCATCGACGCGTTCAAACGTTTCCAGATCAGCGACAAACTGTGCGAGAAATTCGGCTACGCCAAACTCACCAAGGCCGACAAGGCGAAGATCTTCGGCCTGAACGCAGCGAAAATTTATGGCGTGGACGTGAACGCCAGGCTCAAAGCGTTTCCAAAGGATACCCTGACGCGGCTCAAGACGGCCTATCTGGATCGAGGCGGCCAACGCGAGAACACGGCCTATGGTTGGGTGCGAGCCGAGGCGTGAGAGCGCGGCTTGGCTCGTGATGCCAGCCTTGCTCATGGCCGCTTCCCCGGCCGGTCGGTCGGCAGAGAGCGGAGTGAATCTCAATCCCGCCGCTTGGGGTTCCGATCACGTCGGCCGTCCGGTCCCGGAATACATCACCGGCGACGAGTGTTTATTCTGCCACCGCATCACCATCGGACCGGGCTGGGCAATAAACCGGCATCAATCCACGGTTCGCCCCATCACGCTCGAACCAGAAGTGCTCGCCTGGGTGAAGACTTCGGATTCCCTCGAATCATTCGCGCCCGAGATCGAGTTTGTCCTCGGCCGGAGCAATCAAATGAGATTGCTCAAACGAGCCAAAGCCTACGGGCAGCTCGAACTGCTTTCCGCCTCGATACAACCCGCCCGATCGGGAGGCAAACCGCGGCTGACCGCAACAGGCGCGTCGCACTGGGAGGCCCACACCTTCGGAACTCAGTGTGCGGGGTGCCATGCCACAGGAATCGATGCGCGCACCGGCACGTTCTCCGCCATTTCGATTGAATGTTTCTCCTGCCACGGCAACGCGGACCTCAGCCACACCAAGGACACAACCAAAATCCTGCTGGCCCGAAAGCGTCGCGACCCGGCCCGCGTGGTCGCGTCCATCTGCGCCTCGTGCCATATCCGCAGCGGACGTTCCCAGAGCAACGCCCGCACTTTTCCCAACAATTTCGTGCCGGGAGACAATCTGTTTCGGGACTTCGAGGTGGACTTTTCCGAGGCGGCGCTTAAGAAGGCGACACCAAGCGATCGCCATGTTCTTCAAAACGTGGGCGATGTGGTGGTGCGGGGCCGGGAAGATCTCACCTGCCTTTCCTGCCACAGCGTGCACCGCGGCTCGTCCGAGCGTCACCAAAATCAACCACGCGGGGAGATCTGCTGGAATTGTCACCAACGGGACAGCGAGACGCTCACGTTGGATTGGCCGGGCCGACACAGCCGGGTCTGTGAATACTGAAGTCTTTTAAGACTTATGAAGAACGAGATGGATTACGAACACCTGCCCGCCGATCTGCCAATGGACGAAACCGACGTGAGCCTGAGGGCTTACTTGTCCCGGATGACCGATGAGCGCCTGGCCCAATACGATCCCGCTTGGACGGATGAGCAGGTCATGGTGTGGGACGACAACTTCAAGTCGGATGGCACGCTGATGTTGGTCTGCTGCGAACGTGACGTGGATGTGCCGGAGTTCCGCCGTGTGCTGGAGGAGCATTTGAGATTTCGCAAGGCCGGCCGCGCCCGATGAGTGCCGCGCTGAGGGCCTTGCTCAACGGCTTCTTCGGCGACGACATGATCGTGGCAGCGGACGTGAATCTCGACGGCACCGTGGACAACGACCGCCACGATTACGGCGCCAACGGCTATTATTCGCTTCGCTTCAACGACGTCCAGGCCACCGCCATCACCATCCGGTTCGCCCGCGATCCGGGCGATCCGTTCCCGTTCACCCACTACCCCACGCGCGAGATCGAGTTGTATTACGACGAGCCGACCGCCGACCAACTCCACCCGGTCACCGAGATCAAGACGTTCAGCGCCGTGGGCAGTGAGAGCACGCACGGCGAGATTGCCAATGCCTTCGACGGCGATATTAACACGTCCTCGTGCGTGACCGCCAGCGGCACGACCGGCCCGCAGACGATCTTCATCGACCTGGGCGGGTCGCACGCGATCAACCGGTTCCGGGTGGCGAAAGCCGGTGACTCGGATGGCGGGGGCGGGACAGATCGGTTCGACCTGGAACTGTTTTACACCACCGATTCCGGCGACCGCCTGCCGTGAGGTCCTTCCGGGTTGAGAGATCACGCCCCTTACGGACGCTCGCCACCAGCGAGCCGGGCAGAGATGGCCTCAATGACCGGAAGGAGTTCCGCGGCGGTGTCGATGAGGTAATGCGGTCCGCAGGCGGCCAGACGAGCGCGGGCTCTTGACAGTCGTTGCTCTTGCTCCGCCACAGGCAGTGCGGCCAATTCTTCCTGCGACAATCCCACTTCGTTGCCCGATCGAATCACCGACACGGCCCATGTCCCGGCGGCATCGGCTTCGGCCACGTCTGCGGGTGTGTCGCCGACTTTGACAATCGTCCGCATGGGATACACTTCCAGTGTGCGGGCGGCATAGAACACCATCCAGGGCGCGGGCCGTCCTCCGCCAACCTGATCCGGGCATACCCACAAGTCGGGAGCGTATCCTCCCTCAGCCGCCCGCTCGATCAGCTCCCGGATCATGCCGGAGTCGAAGCCGGTGGTATTGGCGATCTTGATGCCTCGTTGCCTGAGTTCGCGCGCAACTTCTGGCACTCCAGGGATGATATCGCAATGGCGGCGCAACGTCTCGGTTTGGACCGAACCGAACTCGTGGTAGAGGCGATCCAGCAAACGGCTGGACGGTTTCTCTCCGTGAATGCTCTCCCAACGGTCGCGAATCGACGGATTGTCCAGCAGGGCTTGGATATGATCCCGCTTGTGCGTGCCCATGGGGCGTCGCGCCTCCTCGTTCGTGACGGTGACGCCGTGGCGGGCGAAGAGTTCCACAAAGGCCACGACCGGCCCACGGCTGCCAAAATCCAGAGTCGTGCCCGAGATATCAAAGATGACGGCGCGCACACCGCCGGGAATGGATCGGGTTGTTGGGTTCATGGTATCACAGCCACGCGCGAGGGACGCTCGCGTTCGGCGTAGTTGAAGGCGGCGTTCACCGCGTCCAGGGGAAATATCGGATGAATCAGGCCCTGAAATGGAAATCGGTCGTGCGTTCGCGATAGAAACTCCAGTGCGGCATGAAGGTCTTCCGGCTCGTAATTGTGGACGCCAACAATTTGGATCATTCGGCGCACAATCTGTTCGGGCGACAGGGGCACTGGCCGGGACGGAAACGTCGATCCGACCAGGATCAAATGTCCCCCGGGCCGCAGCAAGCGGAATCCCAGTTCGACCGCTTCGGGCGCCCCCGACAACTCGATGGCGACATCCGCGCCTCGGTCTTCCGTTCGCGCTTGAACCTGCGCCAGGGTCTCTTCGACCGGCAGCGAACTATCCCAGACCTCCGTGGCGCCAAAGGCGCGAGCAGACTCACGGCGAGGGGGGCTCGGCTCCAGAACGATCACTTGCCTCGCCCCGGCCTCGGTCGCCATGGCCGAAGCCGTGTGGCCCAACATCCCGGCACCATGCACGACGATCGATTGGCCGGCGATTTCTCCCGCCCGCCGCAGCACCGCCGCAACCGTGGCCGTTGCGCAGTTGGCCGGAGAGGCCACGGCATCGGAAAGACTGCCGGGCACTCTGAAGATGGCAGTTCGTTCGGGCAGGTGGCAGTATTCCGCCAAGCCCCCGAACAGCTCGCGCCGCCCAGGCTCAATGGCCTCGTGCCCGAACTTCCGCCGGCGTTCGCACTTGGAACCAAGGCCGCGACGGCAGAAGAAGCAGTGGCCGCAACTCCATACCATCGACCATGTGACGCGGTCTCCGAAGGCGAGCCGTTTTCCAAAGTAGTCTGTCGCTCCGTCCGGTCCGATTCCGACGATTTCACCTATCATCTCATGGCCGAGGATGCCCGGCACCGGAGTTGGTCTGCGGCCAAAATAGGAGTGCAAATCCGAGCCGCAGAGGGTGGCACATCGGATGCGGACTAATACTTCGCGGCCGGCCAGCGCCGGGATCGGAAAGCGCTCGATCACCAGAGGCTCGCCCACCCGGTAAAAGACCGCGGCCTTCGATTCGTTCGGCAAGGTGCTCATGATTTCGCCGTCCCGGAGATTGCGCGTCAGGAACTGGAATCAGCAGGGCTTGCGTTGAACTTCTGTCCTTCGGCATCTCCGCCGCGGGCAAAATACACGGCGGCGAGCGCAATCGCGAGCATGGAAACCGAAGCCACCACCCAACTCACCAGCTTGAAGAAGCCGAGAAAATCGCTGGCGACCGGCCAAATCCAGTGTCCGGTCATGACCAGCACATAGCCCAGATAGCCAGCGGCATCAGCCAGATACATGAGATACCCCAGGTTGCCCTGCTCACGCGTCATGGCGAGCAGGCGCTCGAACAAAGTCGTGTGAACGGCAACGTATGGCAGATACATCCCGAATCCCAACAGCACCATGAATCCAAACGCCCCGCATCGACCGGTTTCCCACGCCACCAAAGCGACACCAACCAAGCCTAGGCCGGCCGCGGATACACCCAGCCCAAGAAAAAACGCGACGCGATTGTTGCGCACCAACACCATCAGGCCGTGCGCAGCCAGGACACCTAAGGCAACCCAGAACTCCGATTTGGCGAAGACGCTCGGCGCCACGGATGTCCCGAGGCCTCGCCAAAGTTCTGGGGCAAAATCCGCCCGAAGACTGCGCAGGATTGTTACTAAAACGTAAGTCAGCGTAACGGCACTCAATCCGAAGGCATAGCGCCAAAACAGAGCCCACCGAGCGTCTCCATTCAACGGGCGGCGGGCGGCACGCTCTTCCACGTCCGCCACGGAAGGCGGTGGGACCTGTTGCAGCATCCACACGAATCCGGCTAACGGACCGAGAAACAGCGACCCCGCCACCGCCGGCATCCACAGTTCCGAAACCCCCGCCACCAATAGGCTGGCTCCAACCGATTTGGTCGCGCCGTCCGCCAAGATGAAACTCGCACAAAGTCCTGCGACCAATAATTCGGTCGAACAACGTCCCTCCAGGAAGCCCAGCACCAAGCCGAACACAAGTCCCAGCGACAGCCCATTCAGGAAGAGCCAGGCGCAGTGGTAGGGCGGTGGCGTGACGGCAAACAATACCAGCGCGAGCTCCGCCGCGCCGACCAAGCCCAGCAACGTCGCGGCCCGTCGCGCCGGCCGCATTTCCGCAATGATTTTGACGCCGAGAATCTTTGCCAGCGTGTAGCCCAGCACCTGGGCTATGACCAGCCAAGCCTTGAATCCGATTCCCACACCGGCCGCCACACCCACCGATTCGAACGAAGCCGCCGTAAACGGTTTGCGGAGCCCGTACATGCACGCATACGCGCCAAAAGCCGCCACCAACGCCCACATGGAGGTTACCATTGGCCGAGCCATCCATCTCCAGCGCCGAACTTCTGCCCAACCCGTTCGGTCGAGTGCCACATCGAGGTTGCGTCCGCTCATAGCTCGCGGTTGGCTTTCCTATCATATCGGTGACCCTGGCGATGTTACATTTGGGCAAATTCGTCCTGAGAACGGTGATGCGTGGCCCAGAACGATTGCTGCCAGGTCATTTTGGCTCGGCGCGCGCGCATCCTGGGCGCAGCGGCTTCCTCAAACTGGGCGCAATGGTCTCGTTTCCGAGCCGCCTCGCGCTGGCGGGGCCGCTGCGGCCTGGAAGGCCGCGCTCCAAACGCGCCATAATGAGAGTCGCTGGCTCCAGCCGGTCCCTTGTTGAAATGCAGTCCACTTTCCTTCAAGGTCGTTCTCTTTGACTCCTTCGGTGAAGAACCGCGCGACGCTCCTTTCGAGCAGATCGGAACGCACTCGCCAAGGGGAATCATCCTATGGTAAGAATACATCCCATCCAACCCATCGTTAACTCGGTTAAATAGGTCGAAGAAGATGATCGCAGGTTGCGGACGCCAATTGCTGCGAATTGGACTCACGATTTCCGGCTTGTGCGGGCTGGCAGCAATGGGGCGGCTCGCGGCTGAACCCAGCGCCAGTTCGGATCGAAACGCCTCAAGTCCGGCACCTCCGGTCTCGGAGATTCTTGGCCGCGAACCCGCGCGCGACTTTTGGTCCTTTCAACCGCTCAAACACGAGCCCCCTCCGACCGTCCAAGACCGGGCCTGGCCGAGGACTTCCATCGACCGGTTCATCCTGGCCAGGCTGGAAGAGCGCGGGTTTGCTCCGGCGCCGCCCGCCCCCAAACGCGAATTGATCCGCCGCGTCTGCTTCGATCTCATCGGCCTGCCTCCCACGCCGGAAGAAGTTCAGCAATTTGAAAAGGATGCTCCCCCCGATGCGTATGAAAGGCTCGTGGATCGCCTGCTGAACAGCCCGCATTACGGCGAGCGCTGGGGCCAGCATTGGCTGGACGTGGTGCGTTACGCGGAGACGGAAGGATTCGAGTACGATCGGGACATCCCCGATGCGTGGCGGTTTCGCGACTATGTCATCGAGTCGTTCAACCGGGACAAGCCCTTCGACCGATTCGTCGTGGAACAACTGGCTGGCGACGAAGTCGATCCCGAAAATCAGGAAATGCAAATCGCCGGGGGGTTCCACCGCCTTGGCCCGGTCCGGCGCAACGCCGGGAATCAAGACGTCGCGAGCAGCCGAAACGAAGTGTTGACCGACCGCACGGACATTATCGGCGCGGCTTTTCTGGGCCTCACGATGGGGTGCGCGCGCTGCCACGATCACAAGTTCGATCCCATCCAGCAGAAGGATTATTACCAGATGCAGGCGTTCCTGGCGGCGACGGATGAGCGGAACATTTTGTTGAGCAGTCCGCAGGAACAGGAGGACTGGAAGAGCCAGGTCAAGTCGATCAATCAGGAAGTCGCCCGCCTCAAGCGCGCTTTGAGAAATGCGGATGACGAAGAGAAGGCGCGGTTGAATCAGAAGATTCTCGAACTGGAAGAGAACATGCCGCGGCCACCGGCGACCATCGCCAGCATCCAAAACGTCGAGACCAATCGCACGGCCATTCACGTGTTGCGCCGCGGGGATTGGGAAACCAAGGGCGAGCGCGTGGGAATGAAAGGCCCGACCATTCTCTGGCACGAAGGAAAAACTGAGCTTCCGCCGGACACACCGAATCCTAAGACGGCTTTGGCCCGATGGATTGCCGGCCCGCAAAACCCGCTGACGGCCCGCGTCCTGGCGAATCGAGTTTGGCAATATCACTTTGGCCAAGGGTTGGTGAGGACGGCGAACGATTTCGGCAAAAATGGCGACCGCCCCAGTCATCCGGAATTGCTCGATCATCTGGCACTCCAGATCATCGAGCACGGCTGGCGCCTCAAGCCGATTCACCGTCTGATTTTGCTGAGCAGCGCGTATCGGCAAGCAACGGCGGTGGGAAACAGCAATCCGGAACCTTTGAACCCAGAGGGAGGTCATCCTTCGCCCCTTCCGGGCTTAGTCAGGGACGGAGTCGAATCCGTTCTTAGCAGCAATAAAGGGGCGGCGGCCATCGACCCGGAGAACCGTCTGTTGTGGCGGTTCAACGGGCGGCGGCTGGACGCAGAAGAAATCCGCGACGCCATGCTGGCGATTTCTGGAAAACTGAATCGAAGAGCCGGAGGGCCGAGTGTGCTCTTGCCAGTCGATTCCGAGTTGGTCGGACAACTTTACAAGCCTTCGCAATGGACGGTCACGCCGCGCGAGAACGAACAGCATTGCCGCTCCGTTTATTTGATCGCGAAGCGCAACTTGCGTTTGCCGTTCATGGAAGTGTTCGATCAACCAGCGCTCCAGACGAGTTGCGGGCGGCGGGAATCGAGCACGCACGCGCCGCAGGCCTTGGAACTTTTGAACGGGCGGATTTCAAACACGCTCGCAGAGGCGTTTGCGCAGCGGCTGAACGCCGAAGCGGGTGCCGACGCCTCTGCGCAGATTGTTCGCGCGTACTGGCTGGCCGCGGGCCGTCCACCCACGGAGAAGGAACAACGGCTGGCGCTTGAATTCCTCCAGACTCAGCCGCTGAAGGAGTTCGCGCTGGCGATGTTCAATCTGAATGCCTTTTTGTATGTCGATTAGACTTCGGAATCATGCGGTAGAGTGGAACGCGACGCGAAGAGACGGCTCCAAATCCGAAACTCGAATTTCGGATTTTGAGTTGTTCCCGGACTGCTGGCTTAACTCGCCCCGGCCATGAAAGAGCCAATTGGAAATGCCTCCCACGTTCGCCCGACCCGCACTCGACGCGAGTTCATTCGCGACGCATTCTGTGGGTTTGGTTCGCTGGCCTTTGCGTCGATCCTGCAGCAGGAACGAGTGCGCGCCGCCGTGCTGAATCCGCTGGCGCCCAGGCCGTCGCACTTCACCCCGAAAGCGAAGGCCGTCATTTTCTTGTTCGCCGCGGGCGGGCCGAGCCACATTGAGACGTTCGATCCCAAACCGTTGCTCAATCAACTCCACGGCCAGCCGCGTCCCAAGGAATTTGGCGAAGCGAAATATCAATTCATCGAGAAGAGCGCCAAACTCCTGGGCACAAAACGGACCTTCAAGAAATACGGCCAGAGCGGTATCGAAGTCTCCGACCTGTTTCCCCATACGGCCCGATGCATCGATGACATCGCCGTGATCCGGTCGTGTTACGGCGACATGGTCGTGCACTCGGCGGCGCAGTATGAATTGTTCAGCGGACGCATCGTCCCCGGATTTCCGAGCATGGGTTCCTGGATCGCTTACGGGCTTGGCTCGGAAAGCCAATCGCTGCCCGCTTACGTCGTGATGCCGGACCCCGACGGCGCGTTAGAAGCGGGCCAGCCGATGTACATGCACGGTTTTTTGCCGGCAGTTTATCAGCCGACCATGCTGCGGGCGGGCCACAAACCCGTATTGAACCTCGATCTTCCCGCCGGGGTTTCCCTCGATCAGCGGGGCAAAACGATCGATCTGATCCGCCATCTCAATGAGGCCAACCTTGCTCCGGATGACGACGAATTCTCCGCCCGGATCAGCGCCTACGACCTCGCGTTCAAAATGCAATCCGAAGCGCCGGCGGTCTTTGACCTTTCCGATGAACCGAAACAGACGCTCGACCTCTACGGCGTGGGCACCGCCCCGACGCATGACTATGGCCGGCGTTGTCTGCTCGCGCGCCGGCTCGTCGAAAAAGGCGTCCGGTTCATTTGCGTCGTGTCTGGCGGCGGCCCAGGGAACAAACAATGGGACGCGCACGATAACATCGAGGAGAACCACCTCCGCATGGCGTCGAAGACGGACAAACCGATTTCGGGGCTTCTCCAAGATTTGAAACGCCGCGGCCTGTTCGACAGCACGCTCGTCCTCTGGGGCGGAGAATTTGGGCGTTCCCCCGAAGCGCAGACGGGCAAGGGCCGCGACCATCACAATCTGGGCTTCAGCATGTGGATGGCGGGCGGCGGCGTCAAAGGCGGGCAAGTCGTGGGCGCGACAGACGACATCGGACTGCGCGCGGTGAAGGATCCCTATCACTTCCGCGACCTTCACACGACCCTTTTGCATCAACTGGGTTTGGACCAGGACGCATTGAATTTTCCGCACCTGGGGCGGAATGAGCGGCTGACGCTGGTCCAGGGCAGAGTCATTGAACAGATCGTGTAAGGACAATTATGCGCGAAATAACTGTCGGAGTTTCCCTCGTGGCCAGCCTCCTCATTCAAGCCGCCGCGCCGCTTCACGCCCAGGTGAAATTCACGCCGGAGGACGTCGGCCAAACCGTGAACGGCTTCCAGGACGATTTCAACGGCGCAACGCGCGACCCCAACTGGGTCCCGGTCCCGCCGGAGAAAGACAATTACGACCAGATGAACGGCGTGCTCGTGGTCACCGTGGTGGGCGAAGGCGCCTTCGACACGCACTTGCTTTACGAAGGGCCGGGCTACAGCGACACGGTTCAGGAAATCCTGGCGCGGATTCGCGTGACAGCGTTCGGCACGGGCGACGCGCCGCGATGCGGCGTGGCCGTTGCGGTCAACGGCGACAGCAGCCAGGGGATCAACCTTCATTTCCGGGACCACACCCAGGACGGGCTTCAGGGACGTCAATTCAAACTGCTCGACGACCGGCGCGCGTGGGGCCCTCGTGGATTGGATCTCAAGTGGGAAGACTCGACGTGGTATTGGCTGCGCTTGCGTCAAACCGGCGCCGGCGCCGCCCCAACCAACAACCTCAATGCCAAAGTCTGGCTGGCGGACGGCAGCGTTCCGGAACCCGGCGAATGGCAAATGAACTGGCGGCGCAGCGGCCGAACCGGATTCGCGGGAATTGTCGGGTCGAGCATCGGCGGGCTTTCGGAATACGAGGTGGATTACATTTTGATCAAAGCGGAAGGCTTGCCCAGCATTAAAGTTTCGCCCGCCGCATTTCCTGACCCGTTTTACCTGAGCATCCGCCAACAGCCGAAAAACGCGAGCGCCGATGTGGGCCAGGCCGCCACGTTCACGATCGAAGTCGCAAGTTCGGGGGTGCCGGTTTACCAGTGGCAGAAGGCGGCCGCAGAGAGCACCAATTTTGTCGCCATCGCCGGCACCACGGCGAAGAGCTACACGACTCCGCCTCTGTCGCGAGCTGATCACGGCGCAAAATTCCGCTGCGTGCTGGCCCTGGGCGGCGCAACCGTCACCAGCGCCGAAGCAACGCTGACCGTCGATGTGACTCCGCCCACAGTCGTCCGCGCCGTGGCGACGGTGGACCGGAGCTTCGACCATGTTACTGTGATGTTCTCCGAACCGGTCACGGCCAGAACTGCCACCAATGCGGCCAATTACGCGATTGCCGGCCTGTCGATCAGCTCCGCCAGGCTCTCTGGCAGCGGAACCAACGTCGTTCTGAAAACCGGCGCGCTCACGCCGGGCACGAGCTACACGCTCACGGTCAATGGAATCCAGGACATGGTCGGCAACCGCATCTTGCCGAATTCCCAGGTCCCAGTCAGTTTCGACGTCGCGGTGCCGGCGGACTTCGGACAGTCCGTGAAAGGGTTCCAGGATGATTTCACCAGCGCAACCCGCGGCGCCAATTGGATGCCCGTTCCGCTAGAAAAGGACAATTACGAACCCACCAACGGCGTGCTTCGGGTGACAGTCGTGGGCGAAGGTCCGGACACGCATTTGATCTACCAGGCCCCGGGTTATAGCGAAGACGCGCAGGAAGTGCTCGCGCGCATTCGAATCACGGCGTTCGGGACCGGCGATGCGCCACGCTGCGGCATTTCCGTCGGCGTCGATCCGGACTCCAGCCAGGGCATCAATCTGCATTTCCGCGACCACGACCAGGACGGCGTTTCGGGCCGCCAGTTCAAATTGCTGGATGACCGGCGCGCCTGGGGCCCGCCAGGCCTCGACATCGATTGGGAAAATGAAACCTGGTATTGGCTGCGTTTGCGCCAGACCAGCAGCATCGTGACCGATGGCCCCAATATCATGGCCAAGGTTTGGTCGGCGGATGGAACTGTCCCCGAACCGGCCGATTGGCAAATGCGCTGGACGCGGGCGGGTCGGATTGGCTTCGCCGGAATCGTCGGCTCCAGCATCGGCGGGCTTTCGGAATACGAAGTGGATTACATTTTGATCAAGGCCGAGGGGTTGCCCAACATCAAGGTGGGTTCGAGTGCGTTCCCGGCCACCGCGCTTATGCCCCCCGCGCCGAGAATCTCAGCCGCGCGATCCGGGAACGCGATCACGCTGACTTGGACGGAGGGTGGCGTCCTCGAATCGGCTGACTCAATCGCTGGTCCGTGGTCTGCCGTCACGGCGGCGTCGAGTCCGCACACGGCGCCATTCTCCGGCGCCGGAAGATTCTACCGCGTGCGAAAATGAAGACGGCCGGAAGCCCATCTCGATTTTTGAGCGCGCGGCCAATCGATACTCCTTCCCCCTCGCCCCGACACTCTCCCTTGGGGAGAGGGCAGGGTGAGGGGAGGAACTACGGTTTTCGCCGTTGTTCAAAACTGAGATGCGCCTTCCCGCCAGGAGGTCATTGAGCTCGCAATTGACGCAAGGGGCTTGTGGATTAGAATCCTTGAGGCTCGTTCAGCAACCGCTCATGCCGCCGATGAAAACCAAGGGATTCACCCTGATCGAACTGCTGGTCGTGATTGCCATCATCGCCATCCTGGCCGGAATGCTGTTGCCGGCACTCGCGAAATCGAAAGCCAAGGCCCATCAGATTCAATGCCTCAACAACGGAAAACAGTTGATGCTCGCGACTCTGTTGTATGCCGGCGACGCCGAAGATTGGCTGCCCGTTCCGAATTATGGCAACGACCCGCGGGTGCCCGGCTGGCTCTGCACTCCGCCCTGGGAGAAAAGCGAGACCAATCTGCAAACCGGCCAACTCTGGAAATACGCCAGCGCTTACAAGACGTTTCGCTGCCCGACCGATAAAACGAATACCTCCGAGTTCAAGGCGCGCACGCAGAAGTATTCGAGCTTCATCATGAACGCCGCGCTGCTGGCCTACGACAAAACGCCGCTCCGGACGCGCACGTTCAAAGCGGTGAACATCCATCCTGACGCCATCATCTTCTGGCAAGCGGATGAAACAAAGCCCACGGATTTCAATGACGGAGCCGGATTCCCGTACGAAGGCGCAACTTCACAGCACAACGAAGGGACGCACCTCGGCGTGATCGACGGGCGAGTCGAGCCGATGAAGATCAAAGCTTTCTTGCAGGAAGCCACGCGAAATCCCGGACGCATCCAATTCCTCCCGCCCGGTTCTTCTTAGCTGAGCTGGCTTTCCATCCAATGAACAAGCCCAGGGTATTGCTTGGCGTGGTCGCGTTGTGTGGATGGCCGTGCGTCAGCCATTCAGCGGACTTCCGTCTTCTCTCCCTGGATCGAGCAGGGACGTTGACGTGGGCCAACGCGCTCGTTCCGGGCGTTTGCACGGTGGAAACGGCTCCGTCGGCGGCGGGGCCGTGGCAGCCCGTGAAAAACACTTACGCCACGAATCCCTTTGGTTTCTTGACCGTGCCTCCAACCGGCAGATCGGCGTTCTATCGCGTGTTATCTCTGGATATTTCGGCCACACCTGCAGGTTACTCCAATCTTTGCGCTTCCTATTCCACGCTGCGAACCATCGCGGGGAAAGGCGAAATCAGCGAGGACGGCTTCAACGCCTGGGAAGGGCGATTTGAAGGCGGTCCCGCGACCGAGGTCGAACTCTCCCGCCCTCACATGGCCATGGCAGACGACGCCGGGAACGTTTTTATCGCGGACAAGGACTCCCACGCCATCCGCAAGGTAACGCCCGCCGGCCGGATTTTCACGGTCGCGGGCATGAATGAGCCGGGCGATGACGGTGACGCTCCGGGCCCCGCAACCCAACGTCACCTTGCCGCGCCGAATGGTTTGTGGGTGCGAGGCGACGGCACGCTCTACATCCTCGACACGGACAACGACAAGGTCCGAAAAGTCGATACTAACGGCGTATTGTCCACGCTGTTTGAAGTCAAAGGCGGAATTGAAAAAGGGCGCGGTCTCTGGGTCAGCGACAACGAAACCGTCGCTTATGTGGCGGCGGGAAATGCCGTAAAACGCTGGACGCCGGGCGGCGGCGTGAAGACTTTTGAGGATGGGTTCAACGAGTTGGGAAACCTGACCGTCGATTTCACCGAGCGCGTGGTCGTGACCGACCGCGCAGAGAACCGTGTGTATCGCCTCTCGAACGACGGGAAGAAAACCGTGATCGCCGGCAACGGCGACACCAGCGGCGGCGGGGACGGCGCCCTGGCGAAGGAGACCGCGTTGCATGGCGTGCGCGGCGTCTGGTTCTTGCCGAACAGCGGCTATTTTCTGGCCACGCACGAAGGCAGCCAGATTTGGTACGTGGACACCCGCGGCATCATTCACTTGTTCCTGGACGGCGCCCGAAACGCGCACGCTGGCGACGGCGAAGACTTCAAAACGCTCGGCCTGAAAATCAGCGAGGTCCGCGCGATCACGATGGACAAGCAAGGCAACATTCTCATCACGGAGAACGACGCAGGCTTCATCCGGAGGATCGATTTCCTGCGCCAGGGCGCCCAAAATTGACAAGGCCTCCGGCTTCTTACTATCGTTGGCGCTGAACACGACTTTCGACTCGTTCTCATCGCTTATGCGCAATGCCTCCAAAATCCTCGTGCTCGCCGTTCTCGCGGCCCTGATCCCTGGCTGCGGCGACCACAAAACCGCCAGCCCTCCCGCCGCCCCGGCTCTCAAGATTTCCCCGGGCCGCGCTGTCGTCGCGGTGCTCCCCAAGCTGGTGAACATCGATTATTTCGACGCCTGCAAACGCGGCGCGACGAAGAGCGCCGAGGAACTGGGCGTCACGTTGATTTACGACGGCCCCACCGAACCGAGCGGCGCCGAACAAAATAAATTCTTCGACACCTGGATTCGGCAGGGGGTGAACGCGATCTGCGTCGCGCCGAACCAGCCGAAAACCATCGTGCGTTTCGTCGAGAAAGCCAAGGCCCAGGGCATCAAAGTGCTCACCTGGGACAGCGACGCGCCGGAGAGCGGGCGCGATTTGTTCGTCAACCAGGTGGATGAAAAAGTCCTGGGCGAAACCTTGATGGACGATCTGGCCAGGCAGATGGGCGAGGAAGGCGAATGGGCCATCGCCATCGCCAGCCTCGACGCCGCCAACTTGAACACCTGGCGCCGATTCTCCGAAGCGCGCGCCAAGGAAAAATATCCGAAGTTGAAATTGGTCGCGACGGAGGTGACCAAGGAAGACGAGAATTTTGCCCGGCAAAAAGTGGAAACGTTGCTCAACGCCTACCCGAATTTGAAAGGGATCATCGCGTTCGATTCCAATTCCGTGCCTGGCGCCGCCGAAGCCATCAAACGCGCGGGCAAAGTGGGCAAGGTCGCTTTGACCGGCAATTCTACCCCGAACAAGATGCGGCCTTATGTCAAGGAAGGCGCGCTCCAGTCGTTCTACCTCTGGGACCCGCGCGCGCTCGGCGCCCTGACCGTGCGGCTCGCAAAAATGCTCATCGACGGAAAACACCCCGCTGACGGCATGGACGTTCCTGGCCACGGCAAGATCGCGCTCAGCCAGCAAGACCCGAAGACGGTGATCATGGCGGAGCCGATCCGCTTCACGAAAGAGAACATCGACAAGTACGACTTTGGGATTTGAATTGGCGAGATCGGTCGGACGCGAACGCCACGACAGTGTCCCGCGCGGCATAGCATTCTCCCTCTCCCCAAGGAAGAGGGTCGGGGTGGGGAAGGGGATTGCTGAGGAAGTCGGAGGTTTCGGCACGAAGGTGTGTGCCGAAGACTGTTACTTTCTTCCGTCGCCGCCAGCGGACTGAGTGGCTGCGATACGGCAGATAACAAATCTGCTACAAGGCGACAACTCGTGGATGCACCGCAGGGCATCGATGCTTCGCGGCCAATTCGCGTGAATTCGCGCGATTCACGTCACGCTCTAACGATCTAACCCGGTTTTCAGGAGTTCACCAAATGCCGGGAGCAGTCGATATTTCTTCGTCCAGGGTGTGTACATGAAGCCACGCACGTTCCGCGTCTCGCGCGCCGCGTTCAACCAGCCCTTTACATCCTTCAAGTCGTCCGCGTCGTAGTAACAAGCGACGAGCGTTGGGAATCCTTGGTCCGCGAAGAACTTCAAACTCTGAGCGCGCGGTGTTCCTCCCCAGACGGCGATCACCAGATTCTTCGGAACATAGTTCCATGAGCCGGTGTAATCGCCGTTCACCAGATAGTAATCGGGACGAGCGTTGTGATTCGGATCAAGCATGTCGGACCAGATGTAGATTTGAGCCTCTGGCAGGTGGCGGCGGAGAATCTGAGTCTGCTTCGTGACGCAATACCCCAGCAGCTTCGCCATGTCCTTGCGACCGCAGGCGAGACACGTGCCGCCCAGTCGCACTTCGTCCATGTTCAACAAAACGCGGCGCGGTTTCAGATGTTCGGCCAGGAGTTTGGCTTCGTGGTCCCAGATTTCGTAAAGCTCCGGTTCGGCCATGCAAATGGTGACTTGAGAATCATGAATCACCATCGGATGAAACCAACTGACCCGAAGCCGCGCGCCTTCGCGGATGCGCGAGCCGGGCAGAAGACGCAAGGCCGGGGCGGGACGATCTACGTTCCAAAAACTGAACTCCGGGTCCAGCAGCGGCGCATAATCCCGGCCTTCTTCGTAGGTCATTGCTCCGTCTTCGCTCTGAACCGACACCGCCGCGCCCGGCCGCCGCAGGGCATTCAACGGGCCGATTTCTTCGACGAACCAATCGTCGAGCCACACCTTGCCTTCTTTCCCGCCCCACAAGCCGGCGTAGAGCCGGACCGATTCGAAGTTCAGGCTGTTGAAGACCAGCGTGAGCTTGCCCCAGTCGGTGGTGGAAGCGAGGTTGAACGTGCGCGGCGCGAGTTGACGATTGCCCGCCAGGGCTTGAATTCGGAAGGCGCCCACGGGGTCCAGGTTTTCGGTTTTTACCCAGACGCTCATGCGATAGCTGCGATGTGGACGGACGCGGATTTCGCGCATGACTCGCGCGTTGCCGTTTGGGTGAGTTTTGAAGTTCTCCAGACGCAACGCCGCGTGGCCGCTGCGTTTCACGGCCGGGTCCGAAAAACTGATCACGCCAGGCTCATCCTGGAGATTGAAACCGCGGAATCGGTGATTGGCGGATTCCTCGAAGCCGCCATTGGCCAGCGCGACTGCCGGGTCCGGCGCGAACCGGGCCAGGTCTTTTTCCGCGATGAAGAGCGCGCCCTCCACCGGCAAGCCCTCGGCTAATTGGCGGTTGTGGGCCAGCGATCCGCCGCCGTACCCGACGGAAAACACGCTGGGGATAAGTTCGAGTCCATTGTGCTCGCAAGCCTCTTTCACTTCGCGCAAGCGCCGGAAATAATCGGGCGGCTGCTTGCATAGCGAATCGAGACTCGCCGAAAGCACCGCGCCGTTCAGGGCGCTTTGAGCTGCTTTCGCCAGGAGGTTGGTGATCTCAGTGACATCGTTGTCTCTGCGAAGATTCCAGCCGAACACCCAGACAAAGCGGTCGGAATACGGCGCGGCCAAGGCGGGCGTGGAGTGGAGCGCAACAGCCGCGGCCAACATTGCGACGACCAGATTCATTGCCTTGCTCCCAATCTCATTTCAAACCGGTTGGGCTGCCCGCGTTTCCAATCTACCTCTGTGGTTGCGCGGCGGCCATCGGCCAGTTGAGCCGTGAGGCGATGCGTGCCATAAAACGCCCGGATCCCAACCTCGCCGGCCAGGTTGGTTCGTGACTCGGCCTTCGTCCACCAATCGCCTTTGATAAGTGCGCTGAGCCGTTCATAGACCGGCTTGGGCGACATATCCTTGCGGAGCCAGCCCGCTGCCGCGCCTTGCCACGCGCCTTCATCCGCGAAATCCCACCACGTCAACGCCTCCACCGCCGAGTGTGCGAACAACATCGTGTAGAACTTCGGCACGTACTCGGCCTGCGCCGCTTCGCCTTCCGGCGTCGTGGCCGCCCATCGCTGATTCTCTGCGCGCGGCCCGCTGACGAGGGTGGTTTCGGTGAAATGAATCGGCACGCGAAACTTCGCGAATGTGTCGCACACATCCCCAATCTTCCGCAGCGGCTAGCCGCCGCCATGCATGTGGCTTTGGATCCCGATGGCATCGAACAGAAGCTTTCCTTCCTCGCTCAGGCTCTCCAGAATTTTCTCGAAGGGCGGATCCGTCCTGTAATCGTTCACCAAAAGCCTCGCCTTTGGGTTAGCCTGGCGCGCGATTTTCAAAGCCTCGGCGGTGTACGGCACCGCGCCCATGGCTATGGCTCTTTCGCCGGTCCGCGTCTTGAACCGCCCCAGGTGCGTCGGCTCGTTGACCACATCCCAGATGTCGATGCGGCCTTTGAACCGCTCGACGATCTCGCGGACGCGCGCGTTGGAAGGTGAGCGAATCTCCGCGAAATCCTTGGGCAGCCATTTGGGATCGGCATAATCCCAGACCAAGGGATGTCCTTTGCACGTGAGGCCGCTCTCCCGACACCAGGCCGTGACTTTGTCGGTGTAATCGTAAATCGCCTTGCCGCGTTCTGGCTCGTAATAGGGCCAATAAAAGCCGAGTGTGGCGTAGTTGAGCAACGCGGCGAAGCGACGGCGGTATTCCGCTTCACGTTCCGGGTCGCGGATGCGACCGAACATGAAGAAATTGCAGCCAAAGAGGAATTCATGCCGCGTTTGCTCCAGCTCCACCATGGCATTCTCAATCGGCTTGCCTTGGGCGTCGCGCACAGCAACGACGCCGTCGCCTTTGCGATGCTTTTCGATTTGTTCTTTGGCGCGGGCGAGAAGTCCGGCTTCGTCCGAAGTCGAACTCGATTCGGCGCTTCTGGATGCGGGTCTCGCCAGCCACACGCCCCCCGCCCCAGCCGAGATTCTCAGAAACGTTCTTCGATTCATGTCGATTGACAGCCGCATTGCGGCATGAGGCCAGGGTGAGCGCGTCCAGTGTCGAGAGCCTTGATTGAAGTCAACCGTTCGGTTCAAAGATGCGTTCTGGAAATGGGTGGAACGCCTACCTGCCCGTTCTCGGCGGGAATTTGCCGCCGAGAATTGCAGCAGGCAGGGTCTATGTCATCGAGAGTTCAATTTCAAAACAGACCCTTAGCCGTATCTATTCATTGAAAGGCCAATCGCCCTCACCCTCACTCTCTCCCCAGGAGAGGGAACCGCTTTTTCCCGCACGGGGAAATGTTCACTAAACAGTGATGAGTCCACGGGCGTGCAGAAGTCACTCCCTCTCCCTGTGGAAGAGGGCCGGGGTGAGGGCGGGCGTTCATCGCACTGAGTAGTCACGGCTGAGGAGCAACGAAGCCAGGCGGCCTTTTCCGAAAAACCCTCTCTGGGCGGCGGGTCTTTTGCCGCAGGCCCCTTTGGAATTTTCGGACACGCTCTTACCCGCTGCCCTTCAGAAAATAATTCCGTTGCTTCTCGGTGATCGGGACGTGGAGCCGTTCGAGCACCTTGAGCATGTCCTCCCATACTTGCCGCTTCACCGCCAGCGATTCACTGCGCAGAAGATACGAAGGATGAAAGGTCGGCATGACTGGCACGCCACGAAACTGCTGAAAATGTCCGCGCAGTTTTGAGATGCCTTCGGTTCGGCCCAGCAGCCCTTCCACAGCCGTCGCGCCGAGGGCGACGATCACCTTCGGCTGGATCAGATCGATTTGTTCCAGGAGATAAGGCGAACAAGTTTTCATTTCCTCCGGCGTGGGCTTGCGATTGCCGGACGCCTGGCCGGGTGTGTCTGGGCGGCACTTCAAAATGTTGGCGATATAGACGGTGTCGCGCGAAAAGCCCATTGCCTTGATGATCCGCGTGAGCAACTGTCCGGCGGCACCGACGAACGGTTCGCCCTGCGCGTCTTCGTCCGCGCCGGGCGCTTCTCCTACGAACATCAGCGGTGAATGAATGTCGCCGACGCCAAACACGACGTTCTTCCGCAATTGCGCCAGGTGAAGGCATTTCCGGCAAGCCAGGGCGCGTTCGCGAAGTTCCGCCATGGCCGCGGCTTTGGCCTGGCGGGAAGCGGCTCCAGATTCCGAACCGTGCTGATGCAAGCCCTCCTCCTCTCTGCGGAGCCGCTCTCCCTCGCCGGCGGAGGGGAGGCGCGCTTCCTGGGAAACTCCTGTTGTGTCTGAACTGTCGGCATCCCCGTGCGGCGCTGCCACCACATCGACGCAAGGTCGGCTGCGCGGCAGCGCAGCCCTACCGGCGTCCTTTTCCGACGTCTTTGCGCTCATGGCGCCTGAGGCTGGGGAGGTTTCGACTCGAGTTCGCGGGGAACGCTGAATCAACCGGGCCTTAGCGGAAAGCGTGTCCAGGGCCGCCAGAGTCTGGGGCGCGACTGGCAGGAACCGCACGCCTTGCTCCTTCAGTTCATCCAGGTGGCCGAGGATTCCTTCAACCATCTCATCCCAATCCGTTTTCATGGCCACATTATACGAGGGCAGCAAAGTCCATTTCGACATCTTTTGCGCGCTTGACTTGGAGTTCGCCAGGGCGCTTATTGGTTAAGGTTAGGTCATTTTCTCGCGGATTATTGGACCAGGCCGGCAGGACGGTCACAAAAGCGTGAATCAACGGAAAGAAACAGAATGCTCTGGTGGACATCGCGTCAACTGAAGGATGATGATTGGAAAGTGCGCGAGGCAGCCGCGAAGAAACTCGGCGAGCTGCAGGATGCCCATTCGGTCGAATCGTTGATCGGCGCACTGAGGGACCTGAACGAGCGCGTTCGCCAAGCCGCGGTCGCGTCGCTGGTGCGAATCGGTCCGGCGGCTGTTCGACCGCTGGTCGCGGCGCTCAAGAGCAAACACGCGGATGCACGCCTGGCCGCGTCGGCCGCTTTGGCGCAAATCGGGAATCCGTCCGTCCGTCAACTCGGCTCGGCTCTTGCAGATCGGGATGTGGCGGTCCGCGAGACAGCGGCGGCCGTCCTGGGAAAGATCGCCACCGATGAGGCCTTGCGGGAGTTGTTGGCCGTGCTGGATCAAGGAGAGTCCGGAGCCAGGGAAGCGGCAGCCGCCGGGTTAGTGCGCATCGGCGCACAGACGGTTCCGTTCTTGATCGCCCGATTGAAGGACAGCAAGCCGCGCGTCCGCGAAACCGCCGCGGCCGCTCTCGCGCGGATTGGGCGCGCAGCATTCAGGCCGCTCCTCGCTGCGCTCAAGGACAACGAATTACGGGAAACGGCGATCGAAGTGCTTTGGAAGGTCGATCCGAACTGGGCGCAATCTGCGGCTGCCAAAGAAGCGGTGCCCGCCGTCATTGAAACCTTGAAGAGCGACGATGAGCGGCTCCGCCGAACCTCAGCCACGGTGCTCGGTCAGGTCGGCGGAACGCGCGCGCTCGAACCGCTCCTGGCCGCGCTTGCGGATCCGAACAGCAGCGTGCAAGAAGCGGCCGCTTCGGCGTTGGGGGACATGAGCGATCCGCGCGCCCTGGCGCCGCTGATCGCGGCCTTGTATCAGGGCGACCAGAAAGCCCGCAACGCCGTTTCCGCGGCGCTCGTCCGGATTGGCAATCCGATCATCGAACCGCTGGTCCAGGCGCTGAAGAGCAAAGACGCTTCGGTCCGGAAGACGGCCGCGGCGGTGCTCGTGCGAATCGGAAACTCCGTGGTTGAGCCGCTCGTGGACGCCTTGTGGAAAATCGATCCGGATTGGGGGAAAGCCGAAAGCGCCCGAACATCGGTCCCGCAGTTCGTCTCCGCCTTGAAGGAGGCCGGCGGCAGCGTGTTCAAAGACCCCAAGGATGTTTTGCGCCGGATCGGCGACGCGCGAGTTATCAAGCCGCTGGCGACTACCTTGAAGGAAATGCAGGACGGTCTGGGCAAGGCCGCGGTTTCGATCGACCAGATCAAAGGCGCGCGAGATATCGATGCGTTGTCCCAGGCGCTTGAAAATGCGGACGCCGCAGTCCGAAAGTCCGCGCTAGACGCATTGATGGACATCGGGAGAAGCCCGGCAGAACCGCTCGTTGCGGCCCTTAGCAGCCGGAATCACGTCATCCGCCGCGCCGCCGCTCACGCTCTGGCCGGGCGCGGCGATTCAAGGTCGCGCGAAGTGTTGCGTTGCGATCTGGTGGACCCATCGCCGCTGGTCGTTCTGGACGCGGTTGAATCGCTGCTGAACGTGGGCGACATCGTTATCGCTCAACCGTTGCTGAAATTGTTGAAACAGGGAAAGAGCAATTCGCCGGCGGCGGAGCAGGTGCCGTCCCATGTGACGAACCGGGTTTTGCGCCTCCTGAATGAACTCCTGGAAGCGCACGCTCAAGAACTCGAACTGGAGGATCTGGAAGCCATCTCAGGGTTCGATGAAGAGGAGAGTCACACTCCGGCGTTCGTCCCCTCGACAAAACTGACGGCGGAAATTCGGGCCGCGGAAACGGTCGGCGCAATGAACTCCGATGCCGGACGGGATGGCTGGCCAAAGGCCAAGGAGTTAGCTCGAGGCGAGCAGCGTCGGCGTCGCAGCAAGCCTGTCAAGGCTTGACGCACAGGGGAAACGAACCTAGGTTTTCGGCTCGGTTGGTGGCTGTAGCTCAGCCTGGTTAGAGCCCCAGATTGTGGATCTGGTTGTCGCGGGTTCAAATCCCGTCAGCCACCCCATTTCTTGATTTCAAATTTGAAATTTCAAATTCACCGGTGCGTCCGTAGCTCAATTGGATAGAGCTTCTGACTTCGGATCAGAAGGTTGCAGGTTCAAGTCCTGCCGGACGCGCCATCTTCAACCACAGCTCGCTGCAAAGTCTGAACACATTCAAACGTCCCGAAACACGAAGATACGGTTTCTGTTGCCTCCGTTTCCTCCTGTTGAAGAAAGTGGAGGAACTGGCGCGTTCCGGCAAGGTGCTGCCACCGTCCGTCTGCGGCGGACGTGTGAAGGATATCGCCGTCGAATTGGTGATGGAAATGAAGGACAGGCTGGAAGCCTGTCCTTCGTTTCGCTAATACCGGTAGTGGTCTGGCTTGTAAGGGCCGTCCACGGGGACGCCAATGTAGTCGGCTTGTTTCTTCGTCAGTTTCGTCAGCTTCACGCCGATTTTTTCCAGGTGCAGGCGGGCGACTTCTTCGTCGAGCCTCTTGGGCAAACGATAGACGCCGATCTTGTAGGTGGCTTTGTTCGACCAGAGATCAAGCTGCGCGAGACACTGGTTGCTGAAGCTGTTGCTCATGACGAAGCTGGGATGGCCTTCGGCGCAGCCCAGGTTCACGAGACGGCCTTCGGCGAGCAAATAAATGCTGTTGCCGCCGGGCAAGTCGTAGCGGTCCACCTGGGGCTTGATGTTCACGCGGGTCACGCGTTTGGCCTTATTCAATCGCTCCACTTGAATCTCGTTGTCGAAGTGGCCGATGTTACAGACGATGGCCTGGTCTTTCATCTTGAGGATGTGTTCCAGGGTGATGACGTCGCAATTGCCTGTCGTCGTGACGTAGATGTCGGCTTCGCCGAGCGTGTCTTCAATGGTGGCAACTTTGAAGCCTTCCATCGCGGCTTGAAGGGCGTTGATCGGGTCGATCTCCGTCACGATGACGCGGGCGCCAAAGCCGCGCAGCGAATGCGCCGAGCCTTTGCCGACGTCGCCGTAACCGCAGACGCACGCGGTCTTGCCGGCGATCATGACGCCCAGGGCGCGCTTGAGGCCGTCGGCGAGTGATTCGCGGCAGCCGTAAAGGTTGTCGAACTTAGACTTCGTGACGGAGTCGTTGACGTTGATGGCGGGGACGAGGAGCTTGCCGGCTTCGAGCATTTGATAAAGGCGGTGAACACCGGTGGTCGTTTCTTCGGAAACGCCTTCCCATTCGTTCACGGCCTGGGTGAACCAGCCCGGGCGTTCTTTCGCGCACCTTTTCAAGAGATCCTTGACGACCGCGACTTCGTGGCTGTCACTCGGCGTGTTCACCCAATCGTCGCCTTGTTCCATCTCATAGCCTTTGTGGAGGAGAAGCGTGGCGTCGCCGCCGTCATCCACGATCAGTTGCGGGCCTTTGCCGCCGCGGTGCGTGAGGGCGTCGAGGGTGAACCGCCAGTATTCCTCCAGCGATTCGCCTTTGAACGCGAAGACCGGGATGCCCGCTTTAGCGATGGCTGCGGCCGCCTGGTCCTGGGTGGAAAAAATGTTGCAACTCGCCCAGCGGACGGATGCGCCCAACTCCACAAGCGTCTCAATGAGCACCGCGGTCTCGATGGTCATGTGCAAAGACCCGGACACGCGCACGCCTTGCAGCGGTTTCTGCGGGCCGTACTTGGCGCGGATGGCCCTGAGGCCGGGCATTTCCTGTTCGGCGACCTCGATTTCGCGGCGGCCCAGTTCGGCAAGCGAAAGGTCTTGGACGTAGAAGTCCTGTTTGGGCGAACCGTTGCCTTTTCCGTTGCCGCTGATTTTCGCGGCGAGTTTGGCAGCTTTCGTTTTGCGGGCGGCGGAGAGTTTGATGGAGGGCATAGTTTGATTTCGTTACAGCGTTAAGTTGGGGAATATTCAGTCAGCGGGCGCAGGATGGGGGAAAACTCATTTCACAGCGCGCTTCAAGGCTGCGGCTTTGTCCGTTCGTTCCCAGGAAATGCTGTCAAGGTCATCGACCTTTCCGAAGTGGCCGTAGTTGGTCGTGCTGGAATAGATCGGGCGGAGCAGGTCCAAGTGCCGGATGATGTGCGCCGGTTTGAAACTGAACACTTCGCAAACCGCCTTTTCGATCACGTCGTCCGGAACCAGCCCTGTGCCAAACGTGTTCACGCAAACACTGACGGGATCGGGGTGGCCGATGGCGTAGGCAAACTGGATTTCCGCGCTCGTGGCCAATCCTGAGGCAACGATGTTTTTCGCCACGTAACGCCCCATGTAAGCGGCGCTGCGGTCCACTTTGGAAGGGTCCTTTCCGGAGAAGGCGCCGCCGCCGTGGCGGCCCATCCCGCCGTACGAATCAACGATGATTTTTCGCCCGGTCAAGCCGGTGTCACCCTGCGGTCCGCCCACGACAAACCGTCCCGTGGGATTGATCAGGAATTTGGTGCTTTTGTGCAGAAGGCGCTTGGGAAGAACCTTTTTGATAACTTCTTCAACAACGAATTCCTTGATCGTCCGGTGCTTCGCCTCCGCAGAGTGCTGGGTGGAGACGACGACGTTCGTGATGCGGACGGGCTGGTCGTCCACGTATTGAACGGAGACCTGAGTTTTGGAATCGGGGCGAAGCCACTTGACTCTCCCGGTCTTCCGGATGCGCGTCAACTCGCGGCCGAGGTGGTGGGCGTACATGATGGGCGCGGGCATCAATTCCGCAGTCTCGTTGGTGGCATACCCGAACATCAAACCCTGGTCTCCAGCCCCTTGCTCGGCGGTTTCCTTGCCTTCCGCGGAGCGGGCATCCACGCCTTGCGCGATGTCCGGGCTTTGCTGGGTGATCGCGTTCATGATGAGCACCCGGTCCGCGTGGAATACGTCGTCATCGTGCGTGTAGCCGATTTCGCGGATGGCTTGGCGTGCGATCGCACTGTAATCCAGCTTTGCCTTGGTCGTGATCTCGCCGCCAACGATGACGAGGTTGCTCTTGGCGTAGCATTCGCAGGCCACGCGGCTGAACTTGTCCTGGGCCAGGCAAGCGTCCAGGATCGCATCGGAAATCGTGTCGCAAACTTTGTCGGGATGCCCCTCGCCGACGGACTCGGAAGAGAAGATGTAATTTTTGCTCATTCAGGTTTCAGGATAAAGACATATTGACATATCAAGATAGGAAGATATTTTAATTTCAAATTTCGTCAACCCTGAAGTGAGAGAATCTTTGGAAATCAACGAACATGTCCAGCGTTCTTAAATCCCTGCGCGCACTGGCGGACCCGACCCGGCTGCGGATCATTGCCCTGCTGGAGCGGGATGAATTGTCCGTCAACGAACTGCAAGAAGTCACGCGCATGGGGCAATCGCGGATTTCCACGCACCTGGGTTTGCTCCAGGAAGCGGGCTTGCTGCAATCGCGGCGCGACGGCAAGCGAACGTTTTACAAACTGAGCGCGTCGTCCAACGGCACGGCGCGCGAATTCATCCAACTCGCGGTTCGCGGCGCCCCGGAAATGGACGAGTTCGGCGCAGATCAAATCAACCTCAAACGCATTCTGAGCCGCCGGACGGAGCAGGCGCAGCTCTTCTTCAACCAGGTCGCGGGGCGGTTCGATCGGAGCTACGGACCGGGCCGATCCTGGCAAGCGTTTGGCCAACTGCTTTTGCGGGTGCTGCCGCCGCTGGTGATCGCGGACCTCGGGGCGGGTGAAGGCTTATTGAGCGAACTATTGGCGCGCCGCGCCAAGAAGGTGATCGCGGTCGATAACTCCGAGAAAATCATCGCGTTCGGCGCGAACAAGGCGAAGAAGAATGGGCTGAAGAATCTGGAATTCCGTCTGGGAGATTTGGAAGCGCCGCCGATCAATCCGCAGAGCGTTGATCTGGTGATCTTAAGCCAGGCATTGCACCACGCTGCCAATCCGGAGCGAGCCGTTCAAAGCGCGCACTCGTTGCTCGTTCCGGGAGGGCAAGTCATGCTCCTGGATCTCCTTCAGCATTCGTTCGAGCAGGCTCGCGAGCTGTACGGGGATCGGTGGCTCGGATTTCGCGAGAGCGACTTGCAGCGGTGGCTGGAGACCGCTGGATTCAAGAAAGTCGAGATCAGCGTCGTCGCGCGCGAAGACCAGCCTCCGCACTTTCAAACCATCCTGGCCGGAGCGATGAAGTAACCCGTCACCAGGGAAGCCAATAAATCAACGCCACCTGGGACACGGACCAGATCAGAAGGGCAGCCCAGGTCAGGACCTCGCGAAATCGGAAGTTCTTCTGCCGGGTCGGTTCGAGCCAGAATTGAATCTTCGCGGCGCCTATTTCGATGAGATCGCCGTTCTTCAGAATGGCTTCTTCTGTCGGCTGGCCGTTGACGCTCGCAGACGTTTCTGCGCGTGTTGTGAGCAAGAAGCCGCGCACAGCGTCCAGATCAATCTTCAGGTGGTGGTCCCAGACGCCAAAATCCTCCAGCCGAACGTCTGCCGAGGCGTTTCTGCCGATGGAAAAGGGAAACTCTGCGAGCCGCTGAAATGCCCCCGAATGCTTCCCCGTCAGGAATCTGAGTTGAACCATTCAGATAAGCCGGCGAGGCACAAAAACTTTGTCGCTTGGAAAAACGATCAAATCCAGTTCGGGTTGCTTGAGTGCGCGATCACAGTCCACGGTGATGATTTGTCCGTTAAGTCGAGTCACGGTAACGCTCCCTTTGTTAGCGAAGTCAGTGAATCCGCCCGCAGCAGAGATCGCCTGGAGCACGGTCATTTCTCTTCTGTAATCGATGGCTCCCTCTCTTCTCACCTGTCCATGCACATAAATGAAGCGATCAGCCAAGTTCACGTTGACGGTCAACCGCTTGTAGTAACCGGAGAGATATGCGGTAGTAATGTTTTTCTGAAGCTCCTCCCGTGTTAGACCGGACGCTTTGAGGTCGCCTACAAATGGCAAAGTAATGCACCCGTCTTGCCGAATTCGGTCCTCGACTTTCGGGGGCGGATCAAGCACACCGGAAAAACTGATATAAACCGCATCGCCAACCTGGAGCAGATCAGCTGAACCGACTTGTTCGTTGGCATTCGGCTGCCGGCCTCCAGTCGTCCCGCATCCTGCGAAAACCAGGGCCAGAAGCAAAAAGCCAGTCCAACGCGCCAGTGTAGTGGTTCCGCCGAAAAAAAGTAAATTCATGGCCACGACTACTTACCGATACGATCTACAGAGAACAATTAATATTTTTGTTTTATTTCGAGACCACCGCGCTCCGAGGCCGCCGATTTGGCTTCGCCGTTCTTCTTGGGTGACGACTCGCCGTCATCGTGCTTCGAGTAATAGTCGTAATAGTAGCCGCTGTAGTAGTAGTAGTAGGAATCTTGCGAAATGTTGATGTTGTTCAACACGACGCCGAGCAGGTTCCCTCCGACTTTCTCCACCATTTGTTTGGCGCGGATGGTCATCGCTTGCGGGTATTTGCGGTATTGGATCACCAGGAGGGACATATCGACCGCGCTAGCCAGGATGGAAGCGTCGCTCACGCCCATGATCGGCGGCGAGTCAAAGAACACAAAATCGTATCGTGCCTTGACGGCCGTGATGAATTCCTTCATCTGCGGCGAGTTGAGCACGCCCAGAGAACTGCTCGGCAGTTTGCCGCTGGGCAGGAAGTGCAAGGTCGGCAGGCTGGTCGTTTGAATGACCTCTTCAAGCCCGACTTGCTTGAGCAGGAAATTTGTCAGGCCAGATGAATTGGTGACGTTCAACAACTTGTGGAGGCTGGGACGCCGCAAGTCAGAGTCCACCATCAGCACGCGCTGCCCGTTCTGCGCGAATACAGTGGCCAGATTGAAAATAGTGGTGGACTTTCCTTCGCCGGCGCCGCCACTGACCACGGTAAGACAGTTCCAGTTCGAGTCTTTGCGGGCAAACAGGATGTTGGTTCGCAGGACACGGTAGGCTTCGGCGTGCGGGCTTTCCGGCCCTTCTTCGATCAAGGCGCCGACATTCTGGGGGATCACGCCCAGCACCGGCGCCTGAACTGTGCGCTCCACGTCGTCCATCGTCTTTACGCTCGTGTCCAGGTACTCGATAAAGAAAGCGAGGCTAAACCCCATGAGTAAGCCGACTATGATCCCGAGGGAGATGTTGAGCGGAATGTTGGGGCGGACTGGCTTGCGGCTGGCTTCCGCCTGGTCGATCACTTGAACGATGGACTTCTTTGGGAGTGCGGCATCGACCGTTTCCTGAAGGATTCGCAATTTGATCGTTTCGTAAATCCGCTGTTGGGTATCCACATCGCGTTTGGCCTGGAAGTAGGGCCGGTATTTCTCCATTTGATCCGCATCTCTTTTCCTCGCGGAATCTTCTTCTTTATCCAGAGCCTCGATACGGGCGGCATGCACGGCCGCTTGAGTTGCCAGGCCCTTGAGAATGCCCTGGCATCGAGCGTCAATTTGCCCGTTCAAGTTGGTTAGGATTGCGTCCAGCGAGGCCACCCGAAAGTGCTTGTCTCCCAGCTCCTTGAAGATGGACGCGTACTCGACTTCCGCTTGCGCCTGTTTGCTCAGCAGTTCAGACAATTGAGGGTCCGGGGAGGCGGTCGGAATGACGCGACGCAATTCTTCTTTGGGCAAAGCGCTGAGTTCATCAAAGAGTGTTTTGAATTGGGCATGCAGTGACTGCGCTCCCACGCGATCCCGCGAGACCATCCGAACGATTTCCGGTTCCACGGTCAAGAGTCCTCCTCCCGCGTCGATGTCTGCGACGCCGAGTTCTTTTCGCAACTCATCCATCCGGTACTGGGCGTTCGTGAGCGCGACGTATTGGGCGGCAAGCTGCTTTTGCAGCTCCTTGATGCTTTCTTTAGACGCTCCTCCGGATTTCGCCAGACGCGTATCGCGGTAGATCTCCGCGATCTTATTCGCGATGTCAGCGGCCAATAGCTTGTCTTCGTCATACACGCGGATTTCGATGAGGCTGGTATTGCGCGATTGCCGGACATCGATCTGCCGCAGCAGAAACGGATAAACCTCGGAAGCTTTCAGGATACCCTCCGTGTGGAGCCGATCGGAAAAGGTCTTCTCTAAACCCAGATTCGTGATGACCTGGTAAAGCACGGCTTTGGACTTGATCTTCTCGAACTCCGTCTGGATGAAGTAGGGATCGAAGGTATTCTGTGTTGGCACGCCCAAAAGCAGCGGGGCGATGTCCGTCGTGTCCTTGTTGACTTCGATTCGCACCGTGCTCGAGAAGGACTCGGGCAGGATGAATGTCACCGCGGTGGTGGTCAGGACGACGAGAAGGAACACGGCGAGGATGACCGTCTTGCGGATGCGGATGATTCGCCAGTAATCCAAAAAGTGCAGTTTTGATTCGGATGGATTCGGTGTTTTCGGTGCTTCCATAAGAAAAAAAAGGAGGCTGAAGTTTCGATCCAGCCTCCCAGACTAATGTTCAATCTTTTTCTAGTAAGTCGCGCGGATTCCAAGATACACCCGGTTACGCGTAAAACCTCGGTCAGCCAAGTCTGAACTCAGCCGATCATAGTTGTACCCGGCTTCGGCCGCGAGGAATTTGTTGATTTCGTAGGAGACATTCAGGCCGACCAAGAAGAGGTCATCCGACTTATTGTCCGCTAGGCCGGCCTCGAAAGTTCCGTGCTGGAACTGGGCGATGAGGTTTCCGTTCAGTTTGGCCGTGATCTTGTGATTGATTTCGCCGTAAGCCGTCGTTGCTTCCTGGTCCAGGGTCGGCGTGGCTGCGGACAGGAAGGCCACATCGGTCGCCATGCGAGTGTGCCGGACACCCAGGCGCACATAACTGCCCGGATTGTAAGTCCAGGTCGCGCTCGCGTCGGCGTATGGAATGACCTTTGAATCACTCGAAACGTTGTCGTAGTCAGTGATCTGCGCGCCGGCGCGGACCGATCCGTTCAATTGGGGATTAAAACTGTGATCGGCTCCAGCATAGATGTAGTGGGATGTGCTGTCACGGGCGTTGCCGCGAACCGGACGACCGCGGAAGAAACCGATGGTCTGGTCTTCGTCGTAATTGTTCATGCCGTACTGATAACCCAAAATCCCGACGGTGCTGGGCATCGCCTGCCAGCGCCCGTTGATGGTGAAGAGGTGCTCTGTGCGGTCGAGCAAGGCAGAAAGGCTGCCGACGCCGGTTTTCTCGTAATCGTAGTACGTATTCGAATACCCGATCAGTGCGCCCAGTTTCTCAGTCAGGCCTGCATTCAGATTTGCCGTCGCGGTGTTGCGGATATTGTCTCCTTCGACGCGGATGGGCACCGGGATGCCGCCGCCCGGTCTGGCGAGCAATTCGGGTTCTTGAGCGGCGACGAACGAATCACTCACGTCCAGTTTGTATTGTTCGCTGAATGCGTGGCTGATTTTCAGATCCGCCTGATGGGTGTGGTCCGCGCTGTTGCGCTCGCGGTCTTCGTAGTAACGCAAGCCGTACGAGTAGCTCAAGCCGACATAAGTTTGCGGGAGAACCCAGTTGAATCCGACCGAAGGATTCAGTTCAAAACCGAAGCTGCCCGTCTTGCTCAAACCGGTGGGAGAGGCCGAGGGCCGGGTGACATAGTTATCGTCGTAAAATCCCCGCAACGACGCGGAAACACTCCAGGGCTTAGTGGTTTGGACAGAGGTCAAGTGAGGCGCGGCTGCATGCTGAGCTTGCAGATTGGCCGCTCCAAACGCAACTAACCCCGCCGATGTGAGTAGTCTTTTCATATCGTAAATCCTAAATTCAACTAAGTTGGCCCAAGAACCGTTCTCTTGAAGTGAGTCTTTTTTACGTTTTGAGAAATGGGTTGTCAATTAGAAATCTCGGCAAATCTCTCTCCAGACGGTTAATGCGTGGGTTCCTTCCAGCGAACGCGGTCGGACAAAAAAAGTTGTCCGTTCTGCATAAAACCGGAAGGGGCCTTCTTCAACGGAAAGATTTTCGGGACGTTGTGTTTCGCCAGGCTTTCCACCATGAACTTGCCCCAGTCGTACCTTTTCTCCTTGAGAATCTGCGAGTAGAACCGCGCGTCACTGGTGAACGTCGTCAGATAGAGCGCATAGATCGGTTTCTGACTGTCGTTGATCTTGAAAAAATCGCTCGTGATGGCGGGGCGAGTGTCGTCCGGCGCGTCAAGGGTGATCCAGACGGATTGCCGTTGGCCGTACCATGCGACCGCCCATGGCATGTCGCTCATGATAAGTTCGTCCTCCCGCATCCACTCCGCGATATCGCCTCGAATTACAGGCGGCCAGTAAGGGGGGTAGGCGACCGGGTGCGGTTTCGGGGGAAGCAACGCAAAAACCAATGGAGAACAAGCCACCAATCCGAACACCACGGTGAGCGCCGAGCGCAACTGAGGGAAGGGCAGGTTCACCTGGTCGAGCAAGATAAAGTACATGCCAACCCCGAATACAAAAACCATCGGCGCAAGCAACACGAGGAGGTTTTCAGAATTTACTTCCGGTACGTCCGAACTGAGGTAGGTTTTTCCAAGGGCCTGGGCAACCCCGAGAACGCCCAGGCACATAACGACAAACAGCCGAATGCGATTCAGGGCCGGGTTCCGAAATGGAAGGAGCACTGCTGCCAGGAAAAAGACCGTCACCCAGCTTCCTCCAAGCGTGGGCAACTCCTTCTCGATGATGGAACTAGCGTTCACGAAGAGTTTGCGAATGAAAGATTCGGCCTCAACTCGACCTAATTCCGCGTCCACTTCTCGGGTGAGGAAACGCTCTAGCCTGTTTCCTTCCAACGGCTCCGTCGCGCCTTGATAGACGGCAAATCCCGCCGTCCCGAACAGCGTGCCGCTGATCTGATAGTTCCGCATGAGCCAGGGCGCCATGATCACCAGAAAAGCGCCGAGAGACGCTGCGACCAGCGCACCGCGTCTTTGTCCGAAGAAGAGCGCAAAGAATGCCGCGACGGGAAGGATCAGCCAACCGAATGAGTAGCGAGTGAGCCCGCCGATTCCCACCAGGGCGCCTGCTGCCAGGGCCATGGCGATGAACCACCCATTGCTCCTGTCCTCGGCACGGTTCTTCTCTTCCGCTTCGATCAAACACCAGATCAAGCCGAGAAACAGAACGACCAGCACCATGGTGGAAAGCCCCGAGACGCTAAACCGCCAGAACAAATGGTTACCTGCCAGGATCAGCGCCGAAACCCACGCTACCGCTTCATCAAACAACCGCCGCGCCAGGCGAAACACCAGGAAGACGGCCAGGAAGAACAAGGCCTGGTTGAAGAACGCGATCAACAATTCGGGCTGATGCCGCCAGAACCGCGCGCTGGGTGGAATCTCATAGCGAAATGGCAGGACCTTCATCAGCGCACTTAAGAGCAGAGGATAAACAGGCGGGTTGGACAAATCCGGGAGCTGCTCCTTGAGAACCGAACCGTCGTCGCCGCCGTGGCTCTGGATCAAGTAAATGCTCAGCGGCCGGATGAAGTCGGTTGTGTACCCCTTCCCTTCGGCAATGTTCCGAGCAAGCTGCGCCGCGTCCATCGCCTCTTGCGTCGCGAAGTTTTTGAAATTACGAACATCATAAAAGGCGGTCAAAGCGAGCAGGCCCAGGATGACGGCCACGAGCTTCACGTGCCGTGTGCCTTCTCCAACCTCGAACTTATGAATCCATTCTTGAATACCTGGTATCATTCAAATCCTTCCAGATGGTAGGTGTGCAGCTTGCGGTGCAAGGTCCGCCGACTGATGCCGATTTTCTTGGCCGCCAGCGTTCGATTGCCTTTCGCTTCTTTCAACGCGCGGATGATGAGTTGTTTTTCGGCTTCCTGAACCGTCAGATCGCTCTGAGCCAGCAAGACGTTGGCCCCTGGCGCTCCCAAGCCACCCAGTCCCGTTCGCGCCGCGGGGGAAAGGTCCGTAAGATCGATCCGGTTTTTCTGCGACAAAACCACCGCCCGTTCAACCTCGCTGCGCAGCTCCCGAATGTTCCCTGGCCAGCCAAACTTCATGAGCGCATCCAGAGCCTCCGGACTAAATTCCTTCACGCTTTTGCCATGCTCGCGCGCGAACTCCTTCAAGAAACTCGCCGCCAGCAGAGGAATGTCGCCGACTCGCTCCCGCAATGGCGGCAGCCAGATTTCCACGACTCGCAAACGGAAGAAAAGGTCCTCCCGAAACTTCCCGGCCTTCACCGATTCCGCCAGGTTCTTGTTCGTCGCCGCAATCAGTCTGACATCCGCAGCCAGGGTTTTGTTCGAGCCGACGCGTTCGAAGGTTCGCTCCCCCAGAATTCGCAGCAGCTTGACCTGGATCGCGGCGTCGATCTCGCCGATCTCATCGAGAAACAAGGTGCCGCCTTGCGCTTCCTCGAATCGGCCGATGCGCCTTTCGTGAGCGCCGGTGAACGCGCCTTTCTCGTGGCCGAACAGCTCGCTTTCCAGCAACGTCTGCGACAGCGCAGCGCAATGAACCGCCACGATCGGTTGTTTGGCGCGCGAGCTGAGTTGATGGATGGCCCGCGCGATCAATTCTTTGCCCGTGCCGCTTTCGCCCTGGATCAGCACCGTCACTTTCGTTGGCGCCACCTGACGCACTACGTCAAACACCTGGTGCATGGCCGGGGACTCGCCAATGACTTTCTCCAGCCCGAACTTTTTGTCGAGTTGGTGCTTCAGCGCGGTGTTCTCCTTTTCGAGCGATTGGCGGCGCAACGCGCGTTCGATCCGCATCTCCAGTTCGTCGATCTGAAGCCGGCCCTTGGCGATGTAGTCGTCCGCTCCTCGCCTCATCGCTTCGACTGCGACCTCCTCAGAGCCGTACGCAGTCATGAGAATGGACACAGGCGGTTTGGAAAGCGATTTCGCGAGCGCGATCAGCTTCATGCCGTCGTCTGTGGGCAGGCGAAAATCGGTCAGGAGCACGTCGAAATTCTCCTGTTCCAACAGAGCCGCCGCGGCGGGCGCATCGTCCGCGACATACACGTCGTAGCGATCTTCGAGAGCCGCCCGAAGGCCGTCGCGGGTTGGCTTCTCGTCATCGACGATGAGCAAGGTGGGCTTAATCATGACGGCCTGACTCCAGCAAGCGCGGCTGGCGGTCCCGGAGCGGGAGCCGAACGCGGAAGGTCGTTCCCCGGCCTACGCGGCTGTCCAACTCAATGACGCCCCGGTGTGCGCGGACGATCCGCTGAACGATCATCAACCCCAATCCCGAACCTTTCTTCTTCGTCGTATAGAAGGGATCGAAAATTCGGTTGAGTTGCTCTTCCGGAATGCCGCGGCCGGTGTCCGAAAGGCTGACCCATACTTCGTCCAGGCTGACGCCGGTTTGAACGGTCAGAATCCCGCCTTTGGACATGGCTTGCATGGCGTTCTTGGCCAGATTCACCAGCACTTGCTTGATCTGGACAGGATCGATAGGCGCCTGGGGCAGGGCGGGGGCAAGTTTCTCCTGGATCGCCTGGCCGCGGTTTTCAAATTCCAGACGAAGCAACTCCAAGGTCTGCCGCACGACATCGTTGAGGCAACCCATCTTCACCTGGGGTTGAGTCGGCCGGATGGCTTGAAGGAATTGCGTGATGATGTAATCGAGCCGTTCGATTTCCCCTTTGGCGACATTCAGGAATTCCTCGATCTTGCCGGCCACGTCCTCGACTTCGGAGGCGTCCAATGGCGCGTCAACTTTGGCCTGTGCGGCAGCGGCGGCTCCGTTGCGAGGAAAACGGCCCGGCCGGCGTTTGAGCTTCTTGAGCTGCCGTTCCATGAGCTGGAGATGGAGATTGAGCGCGTTGAGAGGATTCCCGATCTCATGCGCCACGCTCGCGGCCAGCAAAGTGAGCGCCTGGATGCGCTCGCTCTCGATGGCTTCAAACGTCTTCTGCCGCGCTTCGGTAGCGTCGTGGAGGATCAACGCCAGGCCCGCGCTGCCCATGGTTTCGCCGTCGAGCGGAGCAGCATAAAGGCGCACAAAGCGCTCGCGGGGATAAGAAATCTCGAATTCATGGCGGATCACGGTTCTGCCTCCGGCGCGATCCAAATGAGCCAGTTCCTCCCAGTTCAATTGCGGCAAGTAGCGGGAGATATGCTGGCCCTCCGCTGCTCCAGGCTGCACGCCGAGCAAATTGGCCACGGCCTGATTCAGATAAATGATCTCCCCGTCTTCATCCACCACCAGAACGCCGTCCTCGATCGTGTTGAACAGGGTTTCGAGGAAACTGCGCTCGCGAGCCAGGCGCTGCACGACCGCCTGCAATCCCCGCGCGTCCAGACGTCCGATTCTCCCCAAGACTTTGTCCAGAAAGCTGGATTTTGCGCTCGCCATTCGTTACCTCCGAAACCAGCCCCGTTTCTTGAAATACCAATACGTCCCGGCGGTGGACAAACCCGTGGCCAGGGCGGCCAACAAGTAGCCCGCCGGCCAATCCAACTCGGCCATGCTCTTGAAATTCATCCCGTACCAGGTTCCCATCATCATGAACGGCGTCGTGATCACCGTGATCATGGTCAGGAGCTTGACGACCTCGCCCGTCTGGTTCGAGGACATGTTCAGATAAACTTGGAGAATTCCGGTCAAGGAATCCGTGTAATTCTGCGCCAGCTCCGAAATATGGAACAACGCATCATAGACGTCCCGGTAATACGGCACCAGATGCGCCCGGATCAGTTTGAATTCGCCCCGGGCAAACCGCGCCAGAACCTCCCGTTGCGGGCCAATAATCTGGCGCAAGTGCAACACCTCTTTCTTGATCTGGAGAATCTTGTTGAGGGTGGCCCGGGTTGGGCTTTGCAGCGCCATCGTTTCCAATTCGCCGATTTCTAGGGACAGCTCCTCCAGGGCCGGTTTGTAGTTATCGACGATTGCGTCCAGGATCGTGTGGGCCACGCGGTCCGGTGCGCGCGCGATGTGGACCGTGCTCCGCATGCAGCGTTCTTCCACGGACGCGATGCTCCGCAGCGGCACGTCGTGGTAAGTGATCAAGAAATTCTTTCCCAGAAAGAAATTCAGCTCGCTGGTCGCGAACACGCCGTCCTTCCGGCTATAATCCACGGCTTGGATCACCATGAACAGATAGGGCGAGAAATGGTCTTCCTCTTTCGGGATGTATTCCTCGACTTTTGGCGACGGACTGGCCGCCACGCAGTCCTCGATGGAAAGCGGATGAAAATGGAAGACGTCTTCCAGGAGCGATTTTGTCTCTTCGTCCGCAGGATTCTCCAGGTCCACCCAGAGGAAGAGACTCGTGTCCGCCAACAACGTCGGCATCAAGAAGATCTCGATGTCCTTCGTGTGCAGACGGCCTTGTGTGGTAAAGGCAAACGACCGAATCATACTTTCGCTTCCATTGAACTCGCCGGGAGTTGTGCCAGGATGACGCGCATCTTAGGGGGAAGCCTCCTCAAGGCAAGTTTAACCCACCCTTTGACTAAAGCGCCCTCTCCAGCGCCCGGCAAAACGCCTTCAGTATCTGTATCCTCGCGAATTGCTTGTCGTTGCCGGCGACCAAGGTCCACATTCCGGCGTCCGTGCTGGTTTTGACAACCATCTCGTTGACGGCCTGTTCGTACACGCCCCACTTGCCGCGGTTTCGCCAGTCTTCGTCCGTGATCTTGTACCGTTTGTAGGGTGTTTCCTGCCGTTTCTTGAACCGCCGGAGTTGCTCCGCTTTGCTGATGTGAATCCAGAACTTCACCACGACGATCCCGCTCTCGGCCAGTTGCTGCTCAAAGTCGTTGATCTCCTGATACGCTCGCTTCCATTCCTCCGGGCGGGCGAAACCTTCCACGCGCTCGACGAGCAGGCGCCCGTACCACGATCGGTCGAAAATCGTGCATAAGCCTGCCCGTGGAATGTGACGCCAGAAGCGCCAGAGATAATGATGCGCGCGTTCCTCATCATTCGGCGCCGCAGTGGGGATGATCCGGTAAAGCCTCGGATCCATCGCTTCGGTAAGTTTCCGAATGGCGCTGCCCTTGCCCGCGGCGTCCCAACCCTCGAACACGATCACCGTCGAAATCTTCCGCGCGTTGGCCGCCCAGATCAAACGGCCCAGCCGACCCTGATACTTGCCGAGTTGTTTGTGGTATTTCTTGTCGGAGAGGCATTGGGTGAGATCGACCTCCTGTAAGAGATTCGCTTTGCGCGTCGGGACATCAAGGCCGCGCTGGGACGATGTCTTGCCGGGTTTTTGATCGCCCCGCTGGGCGAGCCGCGCCTGGAGGGATTGCAGCAAAATGCGCCCGACCGTCACATCGCGGCAGCGAGGATTGGCCGCTTCCACGACGAACCACGGCGTCTTCGGCGTGTGGGTTTGTCGGATCACGTTTTCCGCCGTGCGCGTGAACCGGTCGTAGAGTTGATGGTGTTTCCAGTCAGTCGGCAGGACGCGCCAATGGGTTTCGGGATTCTTCTCCAAGTCGCGGAGCCGTCTGCGCTGGTCCGTTTTGGAAAGGTGCAGCGCGAACTTCAGAATCAGCGTGCCATCCTCAGCCAGCGTGCGTTCGAAATCCGCCGTGCGTTTCAGGGCGCGGTCGAGATGGAAATTCCTGGTTTTCCCGTAAACCCGGTCAACGAGCGGCTGGCTGTACCACGAACCCACGAAAATTCCAATCCGTCCCCGCGCCGGAAGCGTCCGCCAAAACCGCCAATAAGGCGGACGTTCCCGTTCCTCGTCCGTGAGCTGCCAGAACGCTTGCGTCTCGACTCCGCGCGGGTCGAGCCATTCATTAAGCCGCTGGACGACTTCGCCTTTGCCCGCGCCGTCCGCTCCCGAAATGATGATGACCACGGAAAAGTTCGCCTGACGCAAAGCCGATTGCGCCTGGACCAGGCGGGCGCGGAGGTCCGGCAGGAGACGTTCGTATTCCTTTTTCGAGAGCCGGTGATTGCCTTCGGCGGTGTCGGCCATAAGCAGCTTTCGGTTCGAACTCCGATCTTTGTCTGTGCGGGCTGTGCAGGAATCTTTCTTCATCCGCCAAACTTTGGAAAGGAGAATTGGCCGCGCGATTAAGAGCGTGTCCGAAAATCTCGATGCGCTTCGCCCCCGGCCATTCGCGTCCTCCATCAAGTGCGCGCCGCTAAACTGATCGCCGCCTGGAGTGGATCGTCCACGAACTTGAGCCAGGGAGTGTTTTAGAGGTGCAGTAAACACCGAAGGCGCCGTCGCGGTCAGGACGCGTTCCACCGTCGTTCCACCGCGTCCCTGACTAATCCTGAACGCGCAATTTCAGAACTCACGAAAGGGCGATGTTGGTTAAGTCCAGATGTGGAAACTGGATTCCTTTCTTTGCCCTCTCCGTTTGCTCCGTTTCCTTCTGTTTTCTGAACAGGAGGCAGCGGAGAGAACGGAGAAGTCGGGGAATTGAATCGCTTACGGTCCCTGTCCTGATTCTTCTGTTTTTTGTAAATTCCGAATTTGAACCGAGAAGTGGACGAGGAGAAAACCCGAAGCCTCGGTATTTCCACGGTCACTGTCCCTCGCATCGTCCGCCCCAAGGCTTGAAGTGGGACGCCGTGGAATGCGTCCTGACCGGACGAAACCTCGAAATGGACTCGACGGTCGCCGCGCTCGCTCTTAGTGTCCCGGATCGATTTCATGCACGCGAACCGTCATGATCTTGGTTTGTTCTGGATTCCAGACTCCGTGCTTCGGATTTTCGGTTGAGTATGTCCAGGAAGAAGCGCAGGCCATCGCATCCCCCAAAACCACCGGACCCTCGTCCGGGGCCCGGTGCCTTCGCAAGCCACGCCAATCCCTCGAAATCAGCAATACCGCCAGGCGCCATTCCACCGCGGCGGCTGTGGCTGTTTCGACTGGCACTCTTCGTTCTGTTCCCGGTTTTGTTCCTGGCCGTGCTCGAAGCGGGACTCCGGATTTTCGGCTACGGATCTTCCACCAGTTTCTTTGTGAAGACGGAGGATGGGGCGACCCTGACGACCAATCGAAAGTTTGGCTGGCAATTCTATCCGCGCGAGACGGCGACGCAGCCCCACCCGATTTTCGTCCCGGCTCAAAAGCCGCCCGGCGCGTTTCGCATTTTCATCCTGGGCGAATCCGCGGCGGCAGGCACGCCCGATCCGGCATTCGGCTTCGCCCGAATTCTCGAAGCGATGCTGCGCCGTCAATTCCCGGACCGGCAGTTCGAGGTCGTCAACGCGGCCATGCGCGGCATCAATTCCCACATCATTCTCCCGATTGCCCGCGAGTGCGCGCGCCTCGATCCGGACTTATTCGTCGTTTACATGGGAAACAACGAAACCATTGGCCTGCACGCGCCTGATCCCACCGGGTTCAACTTCACGCCGTATCTTAAGTTGCTTCGACTCGGCCAACTGATGAAGTCCACGCGCACCGCCCAGTTTCTCGAATCGACCATTCGCCGCGTGCAAAGGGCCGACGCCGCCAAACCCCGCCCGCAGGACATTGAATACTTCCGTAGCCACCGCCTTGCGGCCGACGATCCCAAGCGAGGGGCCGTGTATGACAATTTCCGCGCAAATCTTGCGGAGATTTGTCGAACGATTCAAGAGTCCGGGGCCAAAGCCATCGTCTCCACGGTCGCCGTGAATCTGAAAGATTTTCCACCGCTTGGCTCTCTGCACCGCCCCGGTCTGACCGAAGCCGACAAGAATCGTTGGGAAGCCGCATATACCGCGGGCGCGACCGCCGAGAAAGCCGGCCAACCCGAGAAGGCCATTCCGCATTTCACCGAGGCGCTCCGCCTGGATGATCACTTTGCCGAGCTTCATTTCCGGTTCGGACGCTGCTGCGCCGCGGCGGGCCAGATCGATCAAGCGCGCGAGCACTACCGCCAGGCGCGGGACCGGGACGCGATGCAGTTTCGCACCGACAGCCGCATGAACGAGATCGTTCGGCAAACGGCGTCCGGCCGGGAGGCGCAAGGCATTTTTTTCGTCGATGCGGAGCGGGCATTCGAGCAAAGCCCGTTGAGCCACCCTGGGATTCCAGGAGAAAAACTGTTCAATGACCACGTCCATTTCACCTTTGACGGTGATTATCTCCTGGCGCAAACCGTTCGGGAGGCGGTCGAAAAGGCGCTTGCCTTGGGTTCCCCCGCCAAACCGGCGCCATCGAGGAAAGAATGCGCCGACGCCCTCGCGTTCACGGCCTGGGACGAATTCAACGTCGCCGACGCCATGGCGCGAATGACCGCCAAACCCCCGTTCGTCGATCAACTGGGGCACACGGAGAGACAGCGCGCCGCGGAACTTTCTGCGTCAAACCGCGTGAGCCGTTTTCGCCGCGATGATTTGGATCGCGCGATTCAAACCTATCGCCAGGCCATTGCGCAAAGCACCAATGACTGGCAGTTGCGCTATAACTTCGGCGGCTTGCTTTCCGATTCGAAGGATTACCAGGGAGCACTCGCGCAGCATGAGACCGTAACGAAGCTTTATCCGACGCTGCTCATGGCCCGGCTCGCTCTGGGCGATGTGCTGATGAAAATCGGAAGAGTCGATGACGCCGTGGCGCAATTCCGCGAGGCACACCGCCTCGCGCCGGACTTCCGCCCGGCCTTGGAGGCTCTCGGGCAGGCCGAAAGCCAGAAGCGCCGCGTTAAGTAGCCTGCCACTCGATGATGAACACGGAGCGATTGTCGCGCTCCGTGACCTACTTGAACTCGATCCTGCCGCTTTGAAAATGGCTCTTTGCGTCCTTGAACAGTTCCACTTCAACTGCGATGAGGCTGGCCTCCCGATCAAGCTTCACGGACAAGAGTGGAACGCCGCGGCATGGCCCTCTTTCAGCGCGGGACCGGCGTAAACGATGTGCAAGCGCCTTCGGCTTCTGGTCTTCCGCCAGAATTTCTCTGCGCGCTGCGCCCAGGATGGGCGCGCTCCGAGTCAAAATGAGACCTCCTAGATTTGTTTTCGCGCATTGCGCCCATGAACCTCGACCCGCATGTAGTCCCGGCTTTAGCCGGTCGGCAGCGCCGGAGCCGCCTAAAGGCGGGACTACAAACCACGCCGGTTCATGGGCAGAATTGCCAAATCAAGCCATTGTGTCCAATTACCCCCAATCGCCCCAATGGTCACTCGATGATGAACACCGAGCGATTGTCGCGCTCCTTGAGCAGCCGCTGGAACGTGTCCCTGTCACTCAGGCCATCGTTGTTCAACAACACTTCCTGAGCGGAACTCGGCTTCTGCACGGGTAGTTTGTTCCAGATTTCCAAAGCTTGCTCGCGCGCGCGTGAACGGGCTGGCGCCGCGCCGACGTAATCGTAGTCGAAGTTCTCGAAACCCGGAATTTGCTTGAGCGCCCGGCCCGCCCGATACCGCACGGCGCCATAAGGATCGTCGAGCAGTTGAGCAAGGATCGGGACCAGCGAACGCTGGCCGAAGACCTGGCCTGCGGATTCCCAGCCCATGGCCCACGCCATGATCGCGCGTTGCGCCGCGTCGCCCTTCAGCGCCCACAACGCCGCCGCCGAGATGGACGCTTCGTCCGGACTCAGGTTGGTGGAGGGAGTCTGGTACCATTCCGCCAAATGCTGCCCCGTCCAGGCCAGCGTCTTGTCGAGGTGACACAAATTGCACGCATTGGGCCGTCCGGTTTGCAGGCTGCTTTGCACTGTGGGGCTGGAAATCTGGTGGCTTCGGATCGCGCCGAGCAACCCCCAGTTCGTGTGCGGCATATGGCAATTGTAGCATTGGCTTCCGCTGGACTTGGCACGATGGCGGGTGTGTTCGGTGAGGCGGGTCCGAAACGAAGTGTGGCACTGGAGGCACGCCTCGTTCCCACTCATGCCCTGGGCGAGTTGGTCGTTCGGATCGCTCTGGTGCAGCGAATGACAGGAGAAGCACGTGAGATTGCCGCGCTCATAACAAGGCGATTGGACCATGCCGGTGTATTCGCGTCCGGCGATGCGCACCATGCCGTCGCGCCAGAAAAAGTGCTGCACTTCCTCGGACTCCTTCATCGCCTCCGTCAGACCGGGAATCGCTGAGCCTTTGGCCGGGAGCACCAGCGCCATGTGTTTCTCCAGTTCGCCGCCGGGCCTGAATTGCGAGCCGCTGGTCTCCCAGTCTTGGTCCAGATTCACCTTGATCGCGTGGCACTGGCCGCAGGCCTCGGACGCCTTTTTCGGCGGCAGATGCGCGGGATTGATGATGGTCGGGTCCGGTTTGCCGAAGCGGGTCTGATAGCGGCGCAACGGATCGCGGTGCGCTTTCACGTGTTCTTCCGCCGGGCCATGGCACGCTTCGCAGGCGATGCCCATTTCTCCAACGCGCGTCTCCAGCAACCCGCTCTTCGGATCGCGCCGGGGTTGCGCGCCGGTCGAGTGGCACTTGATGCAATTCATGTTCCACACTTGAACCAGCAAAGGAAGCTGAGGGTCGCGCACGATCGAATCCTCGCGCAGCACCCAGCGTTGGTCCTCGATCAGCCAGGTGAACGGCAGGTCGTACTGCAAATTCCCGCGTTCGCTGGCCACCCAGAATTTCTGCAAATGATGCGAACCGGTAGCCATGCTCACGCGTTTCCAGACCCGGGGCGCGTTGGTCAAGCTGTTCCAATCCAGGTTGCGGGTCCGGCTCGATTGATCCGCCTTCCAATCCGGATCCGGCATTTCCACCCAAAGCTCCCGGCCGCGGCGCTGCAGGTGGTAAGGCTCCCCGCGCGCGTCGAGCTTCACGTCGTTGAAATCGGCCACCACGGTGTCGCCGCTGGCGTACTGGGTCATGGTCCGGTGAAAACTGCGATGCCAACTCTGGTATTCGTCCGGATGGCAAGCCTGGCAGTCATCGGATGTGACGTAGCCATTTTGGTTCTCCTCGCGGGGCACATGCTGGAATTTCGCAGACTGGGCCTTGGCGTTCTGGTTCTGGAGATGGTTCCAGGCAACTCCCAACAGAAGCATGGAGGACCCTACGACCGCCACACCGGCCCAGGCCCATGTTTTCAAGAGGTTCCGCTTCGCCAGCAAAGGCAAAAGGCCCGCCAGGCAGAGGAAGAAAAACAAGAACCGGTCTGCATTCATGCCGTTGGATGCATGAAGATTCCTGTACACCGGGCGATCCTATGGCGCAAAAACAATCGTCCTGGCTGCGGCCAGGCTGGCCCCAAATCCACGCGTAATCTGAGGGGAAATTATCTATTCGCGGTTGAGAAGAATTACGCGTGGTTCAAGGCTGGCCGTGCCGGCTTGACACCACGCAAAACGGCCCCGCTTCTCCAGAGTCAGTGACTCGCGAAAGGCGCGCATTTGCTCGATTGATTCCGGCTATCCGATGAGAAAACGGAGCAGAGTGAAACCCTTCGCTACGGGGCGTTGGAAACCTTCGACGCGCCCCGGCCAGTTGAGCGTGCTGCGGGCGAGGTCGCCCGCGCTCCGGTCCCTTGGTGAAACTGTCGCTGTCGTAAGGACTCCAGTTGCGCCTCGGCCGCGCGCTGCTCCGTGCGCGGTTCTACAAACTTCTCGCGCCGCCGACCTGGCTGTCGATCCACGCAATGCGGCGCTCGATCCACTTCTTCATCCAGCGCACCTCGTCCTCATAGGAGTCGCCGACGTAATGATTGCAGGTGACGTGCTGGCCGAGCACCGGCCAGCGCCGATAATTCCCTTGCTGGGCCTCTTCCAGCAGCGCCGCGAGTTCATCGATGCGCGCCTGGATTTTCTTCGGATCGAAGATGTCCTTGCGGAGGTAAACCCAGCGTGCAGCGCAGCGTTGGGCAAACACGGGATCTTCGCGCAATCGGTGGTACCACGAGATTTCATTGGGCCGGAGGTTGTACGAATACCAGCCGTGTGTCTCGCCGCCCCCGTAGTAATTGGCATTCCCGAAGGAACGATTCCAATCCCAGGGCGGTTCTGGCTTGAGTTTGCCGCCGCGATCTTTGGTTAGAAACGCGCTGTAGCGGAAGCCATCCACATTCTTCGTCGCCTCGATCAGCCAGTGCATATCGATGAACGACGCCACGTCGAGATACGCGGCGTAGCCGGTTCGCGGGTCCTGGAAATCATCGCCGTAAAGGGCTTCCTCGAACGCGTTGAGATAACGCGTCAACCACGACCTCTGTTCGGCCGTGAGGTTGTCCGCCTTGGATAGACGTAGAAGTACGGCCCCCCGTGCGCGGTGTGGAATTTGCGCCCGTCGCCTTCGCCATGGTCGCGCTTGATGATGTAGCCCCCGGTGATCTCCGGTTCTGCGCGATGCTCCGGCTCCAGCTTCGCGATGTCCACCCGGTCTTTGCCGCGTTTGATTTTTTCCACCAGCACATAGACGCCGGCGTAATGGCTCATCGAGACCGCTCCCTCCGCCGACGTCAGGAACAGTTCGATGAACCGCGTGCGTGGCGCGTAACGCCCCATCTTGCGGACGAGCTCGAAGGCGAGCACGTCGCGCATCAACGTCTTGTCCTCGTAAGGTGCGTAGAGCACCCAATCTTCTTCTTTGGGGAGGCCGAGCAACGGCACTTTGATCTGGTTGGTCTGGCTGTTCACCGTGTGGAACGTGAACGATCGCTTCGGCAAGTGCAGCGAAGTGTTCCCACGCAAATTGATCGTCCCCAGCCCGTCGTAGTCCGGGGGGGCAGCGAGGGAAGCGCGTCCGTTTTCGGTGTCGAAGAATCGGGCCCGCACCAGCGTTTCCGCATGACGCGAGATGGATTGGCCGAAGGCTTGCAGGACGACGATGGGCAAATTGGACGTGAAATTCGCGGCGGGCACCGCCGCGGGCGCGGGCGCGGGGGTTGGTATTTCGAGGACCGGCGGCGGCTGATTCCAGGCTTCCCGCCGCTGTTGCGCGCGGTTGAATTCCTTTCGAATGAACGCCAGGATTCCCAGGGTGCCAAGCATCGCGGCGAGCACGCCGAATGTTGCGCCCAAACGAGCCAGACGCTGGCCGCGCCTCAAACCTTCCGCTCTTCGAATCGACCATCCGGCCAATCCGGCGAGCAAGGCCGCCGCGAAACCGAACGGAATCGAAACCAACTTGGGGAAAGGCGCCGGTGCCAACGCTAGCAAGAATCCGACAAGTCCCGCGACCAGGCTGAGGATCGCCAGTTTGGAATAATTGGCCTTCACCTTTTACCTTTGCTGCTCCGGTCGGCGCACTGAGAGGATCTTCATATCCGCATCGTGTGACAGGCTCCGCGCAAAAGCAATATGATGCGTAGTTTCTCGGTTAAGGTGGGGCGAGCGTTCGTGCGAGCCACTCTCCGTCGATGGCGGAGATGCGCCCGTGCCTCGCGGCTGATTCAAGAAGGAGCGCGGGCAGCCTGCCCGCGCGGTGGTGCGGCGAGATTCTGGAAAACCTCGCGGGCAAGCTGCCCGCGCTCCTTGGGATGGATTCTTCAATCATCCGTGATCATCCGTGCCGAGCCTCGCGCACCGGTGAATTTCTGCTTGTCTTTCCCCGAAGATTCACTGGTAATTCCAACACCAACACGGTTCCAATTTATGCGCTTCAGACTTGCCCACCGGATTCTGATTTTCTGCCTGCTTGCGTCCGCAGATTTGCGCGCCGCCGAAAACGCATCCCACTGGCCGCGCTGGCGCGGGCCGCACGATAACGGCGGCAATGAACACGGGACGTATCCCGTCAAATGGGATGCCAACTCGAACCTGCTCTGGAAAGCGCCGCTCCCGGGCAAAGGTTGCTCGACGCCCGTCGTCTGGAACCAACGGATAATTCTCACGGCGCCGGCTAACGGTCAGGACGCAGTGCTGGCTTTCGATTGGTCGGGCAAGCCGCTCTGGCAAACGGCGCTGGGGCCTGAGAATCCGGGGAAACATCAGAATGGTTCAGGCAGCAACCCTTCGCCGGTGACCGACGGCCAGGGCATTTTCGTTTATTTCAAAAGCGGCCATCTGGCGGCGCTCGAATTCGACGGCCAAGTCCGGTGGAAGACCAATCTGGTCGAGCGCTTCGGCAAAGACACGCTCTTCTGGGATCATGGCACGTCGCCCGTGTTGACGGAGCAGGACGTCGTGGTGGCACGGATGCACCATGGAGATTCGTGGCTGGCCGCGTTCGACAAACGCACGGGCCAGATTCATTGGAAGGTGGCGCGGAATTATGAAACGCCCGTGGAAGGCGACCACAGTTACGCTTCGCCGATGGTTATTCGCCATCACGGAAAGGAAGCGGTGATGGTTCTGGGCGGGCAACATCTGACGGCCCACGCCGCCGCCGACGGCACAGTCCTTTGGGCGTGCGGCGAATTCAATCCGAAGGAGCGGAGTTATCTGCCGGTCGTCGCCTCCGCTCTGGTGGCGGGTGAGATCGCGGTGGTTCCTTACGGACGGGACAAGGATTCCACCGTGCATGGCATCAAGTTGGGCGGCAGCGGTGATGTAACGCACACCCACCGCGTCTGGGCGCGGGACGACTCCGGCGCGTTCGTGCCGACCCCGGCAGCGTATCGCGGCCGCGTTTATTTCGTGCGGGACCGCGGAGAGGTCGAATGTCTCGATCCAGCCACGGGAAAACCTCTCTGGAAGGGCGAGTTGCCGAAACACCGGTCCAGCTACTACGCCTCGCCGTCAGTCGCGGATGGCAAACTCTACGCGGCGCGCGAGGATGGCGTCGTGTTCGTCGCGAGCGTGGACGGGGAATTCCAAATCCTTTCCGAAAACAATATGGGCGAACGCGTGATCGCCTCCCCGGTGCCGGTGGCGAACCGGTTGTTGATCCGGGGGGAGAAACATCTGTTTTGCATCGCGGCGAGGTAACTAACCAACCAACTAAGCCGTATCTATTCAATCGGTTGGGGAGCGCACGCGGCTCGCGTGCCGTCGCCGCCGGCCCGGCGGCGACTTTTCTCGGCGCATTTTTCGATCCCTTAAAAAGTGAGCGCGCACTGTCTCTGCTGAAGTGTTCAGCGAGCCGCCGAACACAGCCCGCGAGCCGCGTGCGCTCCCCATCGCTATTGAATTGTTACGGCTAAACTGGAAGCGGATCTGCAACGGGCCAACCTGCCTTGAGCACATACCACTCGGACTGTCGTTCGACGTCGGCGATGAATTCGTCCGTCTTGCGGACGTTCATGAGCCAGCAAATTGAGCAGCCGCCTGAATTCGTCGCCGAATGGCATCGAAATCATCGCGGGTCAGAGGGGTGAAAGGCTTGTCGGCCGCATCCAGCAGCCAGGCCTGCAACTCCGGCGTGACCTCGAAAGGCCTCTGTTGTTGGTTGCGAATTGACCGGAGGATGTCATTGACCAGTTCGCTGGCATCGGCACAAACGCCTGCCCGCACCTGAGACTGGAGGAAGTCCTCAACATCTTTGGCCAAGGCTATCGTCATGCCAGGAAGCTATCGTCTGCCCGCATCTCCCGCAAGCGTCGGATTCTTGTTCTTCGTGAGGGCTAACGAATATAGGTTTCGACGCTAGTCTCTGTAGCGTCCTTCTTCCTTGCTCCAGGATCTTGGCGAGGCGTACGATTGGACAAATCCAAACCCTCAATTATGACACCGACCCTCGGTTTGCTCTTGGCACTCGCTCTGGAAGCGCCCGTTGACCTCTCGAAGTTCAACCCCGCCTCCGGAATTCGGATTGAACGCGTCGGAACAGCGCTCCGCGCCGATTGGACGGCCGACGCGGCCAAGCGCTGCGCCGCCATTTTCTCGCTCGACCCCGCCAGACCTCTCCTCGAAGCCCTCGAAGTCGGCGGCACGGTCGTCGCCCAAGGCGTGCGCCCCGTCTTCACTATTACCACCGGTTCGCGGACGGAGAGTCCGAACGAACGCTACATTTTTTTCGACAAACCCGCCTCGCGTCCGACGAAGACCCACGAAACAATTTTTGACTTCAAAGCGGTCCGCGTCGAAAGCGCCGGAACGCGCGCGTCCATCCATTTCTCCAACCTCACCGCCGGACCGTTCGCCGGCGAGCTGGTCGTGCGCCTCTATTCGGGAAGCCCATTCCTCCACGTGGAGGCGACGCTGAAGAACGAGGATAAACTTCTCGCTTACATCTACGACTTTCAACTGGAAGGCGAGTGGCAGGGCGCCGCGTGGAAGAGCAACAAGACCGACCAATGGATGCGCGCGGCTCTGGACGGCGAACCGCGGCCGGTGGGCGTCCGGAACCGTGTGATTTTCGGCGAGACGCCATCCGGGTCTGTGGCGGTTTTCCCGCCGCCGCACGCGTTCTTTTTTCCGCGCGATCACACGGTGAATTTCAAGTTCGCGCAAATCGGGAAGAATCGATTCGGACTGCGGCAAGACCCGGCCGGCGGTCCCGGCCATCAGGGGGCGTTCATTCCATGGTTCGACGCGCCGGCCGGCCAAACCCAGCGGATGAGCGCGTTCGTGCTTGCCTCAACGGAAAAACCCGAGGCCGCGCTGGACCGCGTGAAGCGTTACACCAACGGCGATGTCTTCAAACCGATGGATGGCCGCTTCACATTCACGAGCCACTGGCATGTGCGCCTCACCATGAACGAACTGAACGGAAAACCCGCCGGCCCCGAAGTCGCCCAAGTTTTCAAAGCGATGAACGTGAATCTCGTTCACCTGGCCGAATTCCACGGCGACGGCGATCCCGCCGACCCCGGCCCCCAACGCTTGCCCCAACTCAAAGCGATGTTCGAGGTCTGCCGGAAGTATTCCGACGACAAGATTCTTTTCATTCCCGGCGAAGAAGCCAACGCCCAGCTCAACATGCCGGCGCCCAAGGGCACGCATCCGGGCCATTGGCTTTACCTGTTTCCCAAGCCGGTCTATCTCACGCTCGTGCGCAGCAATGACGTGCCGTTCGTCGAAGATATTGCGCCGTACGGCAAGGTCTATCACGCGGGCAGCGAAGCGGACATGGTGGAAATTCTGCGGCGTGAAAAAGCGCTGGCCTGGACGGCGCACCCGCGCATCAAGGCTTCCTTCGCCTGCCCCGACGTTTACAAAGAGAAGGATTGGTACAAGGACGATCTCTGGCTGGGCGGCGCGTGGAAAGCCATGCCCGCGGACCTTTCCGAGCCGCGCCTGGGCGTGCGCGTGCTCGACTTGCTGGACGACATGAATACCTGGGGCCAACGCAAGCAAGTGCCGGGGGAAGTGGACACGTTCGAGCTGGATTCGACGCACGAGCTCTACGGCCACATGAACATCAACTACCTCAAGCTCGCGAAGAAGCCGACCACCGACGATTGGTCGTCGGTGCTGGGCGCGCTGCGGCGCGGCGATTTTTTCACCACCACCGGGGAAGTGCTCATCCATTCTTTCGATGCGAAGAACGGGAAGGTGAATGCGGAACTTGAATGGACGTTCCCGCTTTCGCAAATCCTCATGGCATCGTGGGACGGCCACCAAGTGACGCGGCAGACGATTCAGGTGAATGACGCGCCCGAATTTGGACGCCGCAAATTCGAGTGGCCGCTCGAAGGCTCGCCCAAGTGGGTGCGTCTCGAAGCCTGGGACATGGCCGGCAACGGCGCTTTCACGCAGTCCTTGTGGCTGGACTGAAAAGGCGACGATCTCGGACCTGGGAGGCAAATAAGGGTTCCACCGGCGAGCGATTGCTTCGGCGAGACGAGCGTGTTGAGCGCGGTGCGCCTTCAACCGAAAAAACGGCGAGATCGTTGCCAAAGCGGTTGCCCACTTTCCTGATCGGGGCTAAGCCGTATCTATTCATTGAGCATGTGAATCGCCCTCACCCTAACCCTCTCCCCCAGGAGAGGGAACCGCTCTTTCCCGCACAGGGAAACGCTCACTAATCAGAGATGAGTCCACCGGCGTGCAAAAGTTGCTCCCTCTCCCTGGGGGAGAGGGCCGGGGTGAGGGCGGCCTTTCATCGCACTGAATAGTTACGGCTAAGGACCCAGATCGTTCCGCCTCCCCCGAAGCTGGACCAATTCCCAGACGACGAACAGTGCCAGTTCGGCATTTCGGCGATCCTGTCGAGAATGACCGAGGCGCGGCCGTCCGTGAAGCCTTGCCTTCATTGGTGTTCATTCGTGTTCATTCGTGGTTGGGAAAATTATCCGTGGCTCAGCGCGCTGCTTTCCCGGTTGTCGTGGCCTTGCTCACTTTGCGCGCAGAGATCGAGCTCACGACTTCATCGAGAAGCTTCGCGTCCATTTCCACGAGGTGACACGGCTCGGGGAATCGGCCTTCCTTCACCTCGGCGATGTATTCCCGGAAAGCCGCGACGCGCTCCGCTTGCAAGCGGCGGTGCTCCGCCGCGAAATTACGGTAGGCTTTCGCATGCCGAGGCGGGCGCTCTTCGTAATCGCCAAGAATGTCGTCCGAGAAAAGAAACTGCGTGTCGCAGCCGGTCCCGGAGCCGAGCGACATGAGGATCATCCTTGTCTGCGAGCAAAGCCAGCGCGCGAGGTTGTGCGGGACCACTTCGAGTTCCGCCGCGTAGGCGCCCGCATTTTCCAAATCTTTCATGCGACCGTAAATCTCCCGGGCTTCCTCGACCGTTTTGCCAATGGCCCGATAATTCGTCCAGGCGACGTGACGCGGAATCATGCCGAGATGCCCGACTACGGGAATCCGCTCGCGGGCCATCGCCTCGACGATCAACGGACTGGCCGAGCAATAGACCGAACTGGCGCCAATCTCCAGCGCGCGAAATCCGACGCGGATGGCTTCCTCCGGCGACGCCAATCCATGTGGAGTGGCCGCAGAGATGAAACTGTTCGGCGCCGCCGCGACAAGGCGCGGCAGGCGCCCCTGGGCTTCGGGCGTGTCGAAGCTGCAGCTCATCAAATCGACTCCCGCTTGTTCAGCCGCCGCCGCCTCCTCCGGCAACTTGACGTGAATGTGCGTCAGGCAGCGTTTGCCCTTGAGTTGTTGGAGATCATAGATGGTGTACTTCTTTCGGGGACGGAGCATGGGATTGAGGAGTTATCAGAACGGACCTGCAAACTCAACTGCCAACCTCCCAGCAAATCTCATCGTGACCTATTTGCCGCGAAAGGCGCAAAACGCAAAGAGGCAGGTTCAAAAACACGGGCCTTAACCATTTCCAAGGAAAAGAAGTATTTCAACAATCGGGTCTTTAGCCGTAAGGTATGCAATCGGAATTGGGGAGCACTCGCGTCCTCGATACGGCTTGGTAGTCCATTTTATCGATCCGTTCACGTTCCAATAAAGTTATGGCTAAAAACGCTTTCACCGAATCGACTTCAACCGAAGCCAAGTGCCCGTTCCACGCCGCGGCCGGCGGCGGCGCCACGAACCGCGACTGGTGGCCGAACCAGTTGAAGATCGAACTCCTGCACCAGCATTCCTCCAAGTCCAATCCGATGGGCGAGGACTTCAACTACGCGAAAGAGTTCAAGAGCCTGGACTTCGCGGCTTTGAAGAAAGATCTCGCGGCGTTGATGACCGACTCGCAGGACTGGTGGCCAGCGGATTTCGGCCACTACGGACCTTTGTTCATCCGCATGGCGTGGCACAGCGCCGGCACCTACCGAACTGGTGATGGCCGCGGCGGCGGCGGCCGAGGTCAGCAACGCTTCGCGCCGCTCAACAGTTGGCCGGACAACGTCAGCTTAGACAAGGCCCGCCGGATTCTTTGGCCGATCAAGCAAAGGTATGGCCGGAAGATTTCGTGGGCCGACTTGATGATCCTCGCCGGCAACGTTGCCCTGGAAACGATGGGCTTCAAAACGTTCGGTTTCGCCGGCGGGCGTGAGGACACCTGGGAACCGGATCACGACGTCTATTGGGGCGCCGAGACCACCTGGCTGGGTGACAAACGCTATTCCGGCGAGCGCGATCTCGAAAATCCGCTCGCGGCTGTGCAGATGGGGCTGATCTACGTCAACCCGGAAGGCCCGAACGGCAAACCCGATCCCATCGCGGCGGCGCGCGACATCCGCGAAACATTCGCGCGGATGGCGATGAACGACGAAGAGACCGTTGCGCTCATCGCGGGCGGCCATACCTTCGGCAAGACCCACGGCGCCGGTCCAGCGTCCCACGTCGGGCCTGAGCCGGAAGCCGCTGGTCTCGAACAGCAGGGCCTGGGCTGGAAGAGCAGCTTTGGCACCGGCAAAGGCGGCGACGCAATCACCAGCGGCCTGGAAGTCACCTGGACCAGTTCGCCAACGAAGTGGAGCAACAACTTTTTCTGGAACCTGTTCAGCTACGAATGGGAACTCACGAAAAGCCCGGCCGGTGCACATCAGTGGAGACCGAAGAATGGCGCCGGCGCCGGCGCCGTGCCGCATGCGCACGATCCGTCCAAGCGGATCGCGCCTTCCATGCTAACCACGGACCTCGCGTTGAGGTTCGACCCTACTTACGAAAGGATTTCGCGGCGCTTCCTGGAGCATCCGGATCAGTTCGCTGACGCGTTCGCCCGCGCGTGGTTCAAGCTGACCCACCGCGACATGGGTCCGCGCGCGCGTTATCTCGGCCCGGAGGTTCCCGCGGAGGAGATCAACTGGCAGGACCCTATCCCCGCGGTGAACCACAAATTGATTGGCGAGAAGGACATTGCCTCCCTCAAGGGCAAGATCCTGGCTTCGGGCCTGTCTGTCTCACAATTGATTTCAACCGCCTGGGCCTCGGCGTCCACCTTCCGTGGCTCCGACAAACGCGGCGGCGCCAACGGCGCCCGCCTTCGCTTGGCACCGCAGAAGGATTGGAAAGTCAACCAGCCCGCCCAGTTAGCGAAGGTGCTGAAGACCCTCGGAAGCATCCAGGGCGCGTTCAACAAGACGGCAAAAGGAGGCAAGAAGGTCTCGCTGGCCGATCTGATCGTCCTGGCCGGCTGCGCAGGCGTCGAGCAGGCCGCGAAGAAGGCCGGCCACAATGTCAAGGTGCCGTTCACGCCGGGACGCATGGACGCCTCGCAGAAGCAGACCGATGCCGACTCCTTCGCCGTGCTCGAGCCCATCGCGGACGGCTTTCGCAATTACCTCAAGGGCAATTACACCGTGTCGGCCGAAGCGCTGCTGGTCGATAAGGCACAATTGCTGACCCTGACGGCGCCGGAAATGACGGTGCTGGTGGGCGGCCTGCGCGTCCTGAAGACCAATTTTGGCGGGACGCAGCACGGGGTCTTTACCAATCGCCCGGAAGCGCTGACCAATGACTTCTTCGTGAACCTGCTCGACATGGGCACGGAGTGGAAGCCGGTCTCGAAAGACGCGGACCTGTTTGAAGGCCGCCCTCGCAAAACGGGCGAACTCAAGTGGACCGGCACGCGGGTTGACCTCGTCTTCGGCTCGAACTCCCAGCTCCGCGCTCTCGCGGAAGTCTATGGAAGTTCCGACGCGCAGCAGAAGTTCGTCCAAGACTTTGTCGCGGCCTGGAACAAAGTGATGAACCTGGATCGCTTCGACCTGGCGTGAACCGCTGGCGCTGCAGAAGCTGGGGGAGTTCGACACGAAGACATCGAGCTGGGTAAGAGCCACGGAACGCTCGCGCCGCATAATAAGACTGCGCGCCATTGTGCCCCGTCGCGCTTCGCTTGCCGCCGCACTCCCAAGAGTCCCTTCGGAATGCGCCACTTCACTTGCCTGGAGCGAGTTCTGAAATTGATTTGCGGATTGAGATAGGGCATGCTTGGACCGGTGATCGCAGCAGAACTTGACATCCGCTGGCCCAAGTTGGCCTCCCATCCCATCGCGCGGGCGCTCGCGTTTTCCCTGGCTTTCCATCTCGTTTTGTTTCTCACGGTCGAACTCGGATTTCGCCTGGGCCTCTGGAATAGTTCGCTGTTCAGCCTGGTGGCGTTGGACAAACGTCAGCGCCCGGATCCTCGGCTTGAGGCGAAGAAGCGCGCCGAGGCGGAAAAACAGGAGGTGGTTCCGATTGTTTTTGTCGAAGTTGATCCCGCGCAAGCCTCACAGGCCGCGCCCAAGGACACGCCGTATTACTCCACACGCAATTCGCTGGCCGGCAACTTGGACACCAAAATCGACTCGAATGTTCCGAAGATTTCAGGCACGCAAGACCGGTTGCCCAGCACCTTGACCAAGCCTCGCTCCGAGCCCATGCCGCTCCAGCCTATGCCTTCGGTCGCGCGACCGGCAGAACCGCCGCAGGAATCCAAGCCCGCGGAAGCGCCGCGCCAGGAAACCACTTCCGAGGCAAAGGCCGCTCCGCGTCCCGGAGATTTAGCCATGATCAGACCAATGGAGCGCCCTGTCCTGACGCCCAAGCCTAGTTTCAGTGACGCGCCTGCCAGCAGTTCGGAGCGCCCCAAGCCGCGCCGGCTGGCACAAGTCCGCGATCAGCAGAACGGCCTGGTCAGCGAGAAGATGAAGCAGGAAGGCGGCGTGCGGCGCTACTCCATCGAAGGCCTGAACGTCAAGGCAACCCCGTTTGCGAGCTACGACCGGGCCATCATTGAGGCGATCCAGAACCACTGGTTCAATTTTCTCGATGACCCTGACCGGAACTTCGTCGGCAACGACACGGGAAAAGTCGTGCTGACGTTTCGCTTGAACTCGGACGGCAGCGTCACACAGATGGGCGTCGCGGAAAGCACGGTGAACGATATTCTGGAGATTATCTGCCGAAGAGCCGTGCAGGAACCGGCGCCCTTCGGTCCCTGGCCTACGGACATGCGCCGGCTGATCGGAGCCGACTATCGGGAAGTGCGCTTCACGTTCTACTACAATTGAGTCGGTGGAATGGCAAGACTGGTATTTAATTTAATAGGAGGAAACGGAGTTAACAGAGTTTCTCTGCTCTCTCTGTTGCCTCCTGTTCAAATCAACAACGGCAGAGATTTCCTTCACTGCGGAACCAATTTGAAGACTTTGCCGGTGCTGCCGCGCAGGCTGTTGCTGTTGTTGGTCATGACGTACAGCTCGCCGTCGGCATCTTCTCCAAAAGCGACAATGAACGCCTTCAGTTTTCCGCCAGGGTGCGTGGCAAGGTCCAGCGGCTCGAGACTCCACTTCGATGCGCCGGCCTGCGGACGCGTCGCGACCAGCATGATCCCGTCAGCCGGGAAGACGAAGTTTCGGGACCAATCGCCGAAAACATAGCGGCCCTCCAGTTGGGGCAAGGCCTTGCCGCGATAGATGTATCCGCCGGTGATGCTGATGCCGAGGGCTTCGGGGTCATTGCGGAAGCCGTTGACGTTTTTGTATTCAAAAATCGGATCGATGAAGGGCTTTCCATCGGGACCCGTTTTGGCGCAATCCTCCGGCGCTGTTTTGGGGTTCTTGGGATCGAAACAATGGAAACCTTCGCGCACGCGCCAGCCGTAGTTGCCACCCTTCACAATGATGTCCACCTCTTCCCACAAAGTTTGCCCGATGTCACCGGCGAACAGCTCGTGCTTTCCTCCCCGATCAAACGTGATGCGCCACGGATTCCGCAAGCCGTAAGCGTAAATCTCCGGGCGCGCCTGGCCGCCCTGGAACGGATTGTCCGCCGGAACCGCATACGGATCGCCTTTGTCCACGTCGATCCGCAGAATTTTCCCCATCAGATTGGTGAGGTCCTGTCCGTTGCCTTGCGGTGAATGGCCTCGGCCTTCGTCGTTGGCATTGCCGCCGTCGCCCACCGCGAAGTAGAGGTAACCGTCCGGGCCGAAAACAATCGTCCCGCCGTTGTGATTGAAAAATGGCTTGTCGATTTGAAGCAGAACGCGCTCGGAAGCCAGATCCACGGCTTCCTCGGCTTGGGCTGGCGCTTTGAATTCCGAGAGCTGCATGGTGTGATCCCAATCGGGAGGGCCGTCTTTCCTCAGCGGCGCGCTATAAACCACGTAGAGCTTGCGGTTCTCGCGAAACTTGGGATGCAGCGCGAGGCCTAACAGACCGCGCTCATCGAACGCCCCCTGGTTGATCTTGGTTAGCCGGCTCGTGATGTCCAGGAACAGCTTCTCCGAAAGCTTGGATTCTTTGTTCAGCACGTAAATCTTGCCGACCTGATCGGCGATGAACGTGCGCCCCGATCCGTCATTTGCAGGGACAAAAGCCGTCGGGGAAACAAAACCTTCGGCGATTAATTTCAAGCCGATCGCACCCTTGGAATCTGCGGCCGCAGCGACCGGAGTGAACTGGAGCCCGATCGCCACGCTGAGAAAGCCGCAAAAGAGCGAAGACTGGTGGGTTCTTGATGGGATCCGAGAGATAAGACGCCCGGCAGGAGAGTGTTTAGTCGTCGTCACGCGCGACAATGTAGCGAGATAATCGCGTGTTTCAAACAATTCCGGAAGAGATTTAGAAAGCCGGTTGGATGGACACGAATTTCACGAATTCTCACGAATTCCGCCTGACCATTCACGCCAATTCGCGAAATTCGTGTCCGGCCTTGGTCACTTATCTTCCTTCTTAGTCTCCGGCTCAGGCGAGGCGGCCTGGTCCTTCTTAGCGTCAGGCTTCTCCGCCGGTTTGGGGTCGGGCAGCGGTGGCGTGAGCTTCAGTTCCCGGGCGATGTCGGTCGCGGTCTCTTCTTTCTTTTCCACCGGCGGTGTAGCCGTTTGGTCGTCTTTCTTCTCCTCCTTCTTTTCCGTCATGAAATCCTTTCGCTCCTTGAACAGCGGATCGATTGTCCATTTAGAAACGAGGTAGGTCCACTTTTCGTAAGCCTGCTCTTGCTTCAGTTTTTCCTCCTGCTTTTTGACTTTTTCCTGGAATTCTTTGTCGAGCTTTTCTTTGTCCTCAGGCTTTTCGTCTTTGCCCGGGGTCCTCTCTTTGGTGATGTCGGCTTTGACGGAGACCTGGAGGTGATAGTTGTCTTCGCCGGTCTTGCTGCCGACTTTGACTGTGTAAGTGAAGCTGTCGAAAGTCTCCAGAGTGGCGACGAGCGGCTGGTTCATTCCCGTGTCCTCGGGCTTGGCTTCCGGCGAAACGACGTCATTGAAACTGGGTGAAGAAAGCGCATACCCGACGCTCGAAGCCTTGGTGGTGTCGAACTGCTCCTCCTCTTTCTTGTCGGCGAGTTTCAAATCGCCGCCTTCGGTGTCGCGCGTGAGTTTCCAGGAATTGGTGGCGTTGGTGGAAACCACGGAGATCGCGCGCAGCTTCTCCACCTTGAAGAAATCCTTGTTCAGCCAGCGGTCCGGTTTCGGTTCGACGTCGGTGAGGGGATCGGAAATCACGGCAATGGTTGGAGTGCTATTCTGAACGAGGACATACCGACCGACGGGCCAATCGCCGCCGCCAAAGGGCGAGCTGCTTTCGCCACTTCGAACGTATTTTTTGCCGAGAAGGACGGACTGGATGGTTTTTGCGTCTTTGCCTTTGAACTCGACCAGAGTTCCGGCGTTGGTGCCTTTGCCTGGAGGCAACAACTCCAGGCGGCCATACTGCGTTGGCCCGACCTTCACCGATTGGACGACCTTCAAATCCCACATTTTTCGCAGGAGATCACCGATCTCAGTGAAGTTGGCGGGATAATTCCAACGCTCCTGAACGCGCCAGAGATCCTCCTGTTTGGCCAGATTCAAGTTGGTCGATCCCTGCGTGATCGTGATCTGCGAGACGTCGTTCATCGGGAAATCGGGCAAAAGCTTCTGGCCAATCGCACTCCCGCCCGCCTGCCAGGACGAAGTTTTGCGGCTTTTCAGGAGGAGACCGAGCCCCCCGACGACAATCACGAGAACAGAAAGAAGAGTCAGTTGTTTGCGGTTCATTTTGCTGCAGTTCGTTTCCGTTTGATGAGAGCCAGCGAGACGCCGGAAACCGCCACCAAAAACGGCATGCCGGCGATATTCACCCACTTCAATCGATTTTCGAGAGAATCAATGTCGCGCCGGAGATTGCGGCGTTCTTTGCGGAGTTCTCGGTTCGCCTCGGCCTGCTTGGCCTTGAAGTTGTTGATCTCCGCCTGCTGCTCCGGCGACAGAATAAAACGCTGGTTCCCTTCCTTGCTCTTTTGGAGTTCGTTGAGCCGCGTCTGCGTATCCGAGAGGCTCTTCTCCAGATCCTTGATCTTGTTGCGATAGCGGTCTTCGGCCTGGGCCTGCATTTGCCGGACCAACGTGAAAGGCCGGTTCATGGTCGCGCGGCTGCGCACGCCGATCAAATTGCTGTCGCCCGCCAGTTGCTCGACAATGTTCTGGACCAGATTCAAGTTGCCGTTCCTGGGGACAATGATGCGCTGGCCGAAGAACTCCTGAATTTGCACGGAGAATTGATCAAACAGAAGATCGCTGTCGCCCACCAGAATCACCACGCCTTCGGAAGTCGCTTCCTTCAGCGAAGAATCCGCCGGCTTTTCGTCCTTCTTCTCGCCCTCTTTCTTTTCGTCCGGCTTTTCGGCGGCGGCATCCTTCGGTTTGCCGTCTGGGAACACCGTTTTGAATTTACCGGTCAAGCGCACGGCCAGCGCCTGCTCTTTGCCCGAATTCGCGAAATCCTTTACGGTCTGGTCGCCGGAGAATTCCGCCATGAAGCGGTCCACGAGTTGCGACGCTTTGGTGCTCCGGAGCAGAACTGTTTGCTTCAGCCCATCGGCTGGCGTCCCCGTGAACGCGCCCGTGAACGGAATCCAGACGCTGTCGATCTGGCTGGTGACGACGTCGTCGGTATTCAACCCTTCATGGGTCATGGTCAAGAATGCCGGCGCCGACTCGCTTCGTCCGTTCCGATTGATGCGCGTGATGAAATTCATGTCCGCAACTACCTTGTTCTGGTCGAACTCAATCCCCCACCCTTTCAGGAGCTTGTCCAGCGTCGAGCCGCTTTGCGCGGAGGCCTGGAACTGGTTCATGCCCGGAGGCGTATTGCGGCTGTCCACGAGGGAGAACGGATCGAGAAAAGCCACCAGTTTTCCGCCTTTAAGGAGGAATTGATCGATCGCGTACTGCGCCTTATCCGTGATGCCTTTGGGATGAACCACGACCAGGACTTTGACCTCACTGGGGATTTCTTCGACCGTCATTTCCACCTGCTTGACCTCGAAGTCGCGCTTCAATTCCGACACAAACACCCACGGCTCCTGCCGTTGCATCTGGCCCATGCGCATCATCATGGGGTTGAACTCGCCCATGACCGGCAACGGGGTCATGACTCCAACGACCGGTTTCGCGGTGTTCGTCACCCGTGTGATCGCCCGCGCCAGGTCGTATTCCAGAAGTTTCTCCCGCTCTGGCGAGAGAAAAGGAATCGCGGCTTTAGCGTCGAGCTGGCTCACGGCCAGTCCGAGATAAATCTTGTCGTTAAGGCCCACCATCTGGCCTTCCAAACCGTCCAGACGCGCCGAATCTTCGGCATCGGTGTCCGGCTTGGGATCGAACTTCTTGATCTCGATCTTGTCGCCCGCGACCTTCTTCAATTCGTTGAGTAGGTCTTCGACGCGCTGCGCGTAGGTCTTGAGCGGGACGGGCATCTCTTTAGTGTCCTGCGTGCAGTAAAACCGGATTTCCACCGGCGTATCGAGCTTTCCCAAGATCGCCTTGGTGCCTGGCGAAAGCGTGTAGAGCTTTTCCTGAGTGAAATCGAGACGGACCTTGGCCACGCCCGAAATCACGTACCCAGCCACCAGGATGAGAAACATCGCCCCAACCCCGATGGCTGAGAAAATCAACGGTTCAAATTGTTTCGATTCTTTTTTCATAGCCTGAGATTCGGGATTTGAGATGTCCGGTCAGCCGGCGCGATGCCCGCGAATGATGACGCTCGTCGTGAACAGCGAAAACACGATCATCGAGGCAAAAAAGATCAGGTCGTTGGTGTCCAGCACGCCCCGCTGCAGCGCGTCGAAATGCGTCATGACGCTGAAGGCGGCGACGGTTTCAACAAGCCGCGGACTTTCAGAAACGATTTCCAGCATTCGCGTCACCGGGGGCCATCCGGCCAGGATCAGAAACAGGCAGATGACCACCGAGACAATGAAGCTGATCACCTGATTTCTTGTCATGGCGGAAGTCATGCAGCCGATTGAAAGATAGGCTCCGGCCAACATCAGGCTTCCCACGTAGCCACTGAAGATCACGCCGTTGTCCGGATTGCCCAGATAATTCACGGTCATGACGACGGGAAACGTGAGTGCCAGCGCCAGCGCCAAGAACAGCCACGAAGCCAGGAATTTTCCCAGAATCGCCTGCCAGGCCGTGATGGGCATGGTGAGCAGCAACTCGATCGTGCCCAGCCTTCGCTCCTCCGACCACAACCGCATCCCCACGGCCGGCACGAGGAACAGGTAAAGCCAGGGATGCCAGACGAAGAATGACATGGTGAGCGACGCCTCGCCGCGCTCAAAAAAACCGCCGACCATGAACGTGAAAAAGCCGGTCAGCAGCAAAAAGATGACGATGAAGACATACGCGACCGGCGAGGCAAAATAACCCGCCAGCTCGCGTTTCGAGATAGTCCAGATGTTCGCCAGGGATGAATTCATTTGCGTTCTTCCTTCGTGGTGTCGGGCAAAGTGATGCTGCGGAAGACTTCATCGAGCCGGCCTTCCTCCGTGTGCAGCTCTTCAATCTTCCAGCCTTCCCGGAAGGCCAGGTCCGAGATGCTGACCGCCAGCTCGCCATTGCGGCAGTTGGGTTGAGGGAAGACGCGCGCGCTGACTCCCGCGGCGTCTTCTTTGAGGATCGCAGTCTTCCGCGCCGTGGGTAACTGCCCCAGTTTTTGGCCGACGACCACCGCCGCCACTTTGGCTACGCGCAGACAAACCGCCCCGGCCACCTCCGAGCGCTGCTTCAATTCGACCGGCGTTCCGTTGGCTACAATCTGGCCGCGATCGATAATGATCGCCCGGGTGCATGCGGCCTCAACTTCTTCCAGAATATGAGTGGAAAAGATGATTGCCTTTTTCTCGCCCATCCGCCGGATCAACCCGCGGACTTCGTGTTTTTGATTGGGATCCAGGCCGTCGGTCGGTTCATCCAGCACCAGAATCTCCGGGTCGTGGATGATGGCTTGGGCAAAGCACGTTCGATGGCGGTAGCCCTTCGAGAGCGTCTCTACGCTCTGGTGCAGCACAGATTCCAGAAAACACATTTCCACGACCCGATGAACGGCTTGTTTGCGGGCGTCTCCCGGCACGCCGCGCAATTCGGCGGCAAAATTCAGGAAGCCATAGACTGTCATGTCGGTGTAAGCCGGAGCGTTTTCCGGCAGATAACCGATTAACCGTTTGGCCGGGATGGGATCCTCAACCATGTCGTGCCCGCCCACCAGAACGCGTCCCGATGAGGGGGGGATAAAGCCGGTGATCATGCGCATGGTGGTGGATTTGCCGGCTCCGTTCGGGCCCAGGAAACCCAGCACCTCGCCGCGTTCGACGGTGAACGACACATTGTTCACGGCCAGCTTCGGGCCAAATGCTTTGCTCAGATTCTGAACGTTGATCATGTTCCTTCGCTCCAGGGATAGCCGATACAATCAGCAAGTCATTAACGACATTACCCTATTTGTACGGATACGTATCGATTTACTGAATACCGTTCTCTCACACTATTTGTCAAGCGATCTAAGCCGTTCATCTATTGGGGTGGACACCTGAAACTTGGGGGGGGGAAACAATTCCCAAGGGCCCCGTTTGTGCGTAGCATCACTGGCCAATTCCATGAACGCCAAACCAAATTCCGCAGGAACCAAGCCGTGTCTGTTCAGTTTCGATGGGGAGCGCACGCGCCCTCGCGTGCAGTGGTCGGCGCCCTCGCCGACCACGCGGGTACCTTCGAACAAGCTGCCATTTAGCGACTGTCCAACGCATGCCCTCCGACCGGCGAGGCGCTGGTCGGAACACGCGAAGGGGCGTGTGCTCTCCGTTACGACGAGGACCGTGGCGCTCCATCTCGCCGTGGGGCTTCTCGCAACGAACTTGACGCTTCGGGCCGCGGACGCCGACCCCAAAGGCAGCGCCGCCGCCGCCGTAAAATCACTGGCTGATCAGTCCGGATACCACTGGAAGACTACCGTCCGCTCCGAGGGCGGCGGGCCGTTTGGAGGCGACGCCTCGACAGCGGGGAAAATTGAAAAAGACGGTTACGTCTGGGTTTCCTCGACTTCGCCGCAGGCCAGCTTCGAGTTCGCGCGCAAGGCAGACAAAGCGGCCGTGGTCCTCGATGGAAATTGGATGACTCCCGTGCAAGCGGCCGCGCGCTCCCAAGGCGCAGGCCGAGGCGGCGGACCGTTTGGCGGAGGATTCAATCTCAGCGCGATCAATGATTTCAAGATGCCGCCCGCACAGGCTCAGGAACTTCTCGGCAAGCTCACGAACTTCAGGCAGGACGGCGGCCTCGTGTCGGCCGAGTTGAACGCCGACGCCGTGACTGAACTCCTGAACGCCAGCACGCCCTTCGGCGGGCGCGGGGGGCGTGGCGGGCGAGGCGATGCAGGCCGCGGCGGACGCGGCGGACGCGGCGGCGGATTGGCCGCTCCGCTCAAGGACGCGAAAGGCGCCGCAACCTTCACACTCCGGAACGGCGTGCTCACGGAATTCACCCTTGCCTTGAGCGCGGTGCGTGAAATGTTTGGCAACGAAGAAAAGGTCGCGCGCACCACCACGATTACCATCACAGAGATCGGTGCCGGCAAAGTCGTGCTGCCCGCGGACGCGAAGGAAATCGTGGACGCGCTGGTCGCGGGCCGCACGCCGAATGTTTTCGTGCCCGAACCCGGATTCATAAATCTGTTCAACGGCCACGATCTCACCGGCTGGGCCGGGCGCCCGGAGCATTGGTCCGTGCAAGATGGCGCGATCACCGGCCGGACCACTCAGGAGCATCCCGCCCGGGGAAATAATTTTCTTTCTAACTGCCAAAGCGGGAGGCAAGGACCTGATCGTGGATGATTTCGAGCTCCGTTTCTCCTATCGGATCATCGCGAACAATCCCTCCGGCTTCGCCAATTCCGGCGTGCAATATCGGAGCAAGGACCTCGGCAATTTCGTCGTCGGCGGCTACCAGGCCGACTTCGAGGCCGGGACCACGTTCTCCGGGATTCTTTACGACGAAGCGGGCGGCGCCGGCGGGCGCGGCATCATGGCGCAGCGCGGCGAACTGGTGACCTGGACCGCCGACGGCAAAAAATCCGTGACCGGGCGTCTCGGCGAGCACGGGCTTTATTCGCTCGTGCCCTCGCCCGACGGCAAGTCGATTTACGTCGTGATCGGCAACCAGAGTTCGTTGACCGAGATGGCATCGTCGCGGGTGCCCTTCAATTGGAGCGAAGACGATTTGCTCCCGCGCCTTCCGACCGGTTTCATGGACAATTCCTACGCGCCGCAGGGCTACATCTCGCGCATGGAACCCGATGGCAAAACGTGGGAACTGATCGCGATGGGACTGCGCAATCCCTTCGATATCGCGTTCAACCAGGTGGGCGAACTTTTCACCTACGATGCCGACATGGAATGGGACATCGGCGACCCCTGGTATCGCCCGACGCGCGTCAATCACGTCATCAGCGGCGCGGAATTTGGGTTCCGCAACGGCAACGGCAAATGGCCGGACTATTACCTGGATAGCTTTGGCGCCTCGGTGAACATCGGTCCCGGTTCCCCGACTGGAATTACGTTCGGTTACGGCGCGAGGTTCCCCGCCAAATACCAGGACGCGCTTTACCTCGCGGACTGGAGCTTCGGAAAAGTCCGCGCCGTCCATCTTACGCCCAACGGCGCGAGCTACACGGGCGAAGTGGAAGATTTCATCAGCGGCCAGCCGTTCCCGATCACGGATTTCATCATTAACCCATTCGACGGGTCGATGCTGCTGGCCGTCGGCGGCCGCGGCGCGCAATCCGCGCTCTACCGGGTCGCCTATGTCGGCAAGGAATCGACGGCGCCGAGCGCGCCGGATACGCGATTCCAGGCTCAGCGCGATTTGCGCCGCAAATTGGAGGCCTTCCACGGCAAGAAGGATCCGGGTGCCGTTGAAACCGTCTGGGCGTATCTCTCCGATTCGGACCGCGCCCTCCGCTATGCCGCGCGCATCGCGCTCGAATGGCAAGACCTCTCGCAATGGCGCGAAAAAGCGCTGATGGAAGGCGACCCGCGCAAGGCCATCGCCGCCATCGCCGCGCTCGCGCGACTCAGCGGCAAAGATGCGATTCATCGGAAGGAAGCGGACCCTGCGCCCGATCCAAGCTTGCGCGCCCGATTGCTCGCGGCGCTCGATCGGATTGCCTGGGCGAGCCTGAGCCAGAGCGACCGCCTTGATCTGCTTCGCGCGTATTCGCTGGTTTTCATCCGGCTTGGAAAGCCAGATGACGCCGCACGCCTGGAGTTGATGGCGCGATTCAATTCCGCCTTTCCGACCAAGAAACCGGATCTGGATGCCCTCCTGGCGCGGTTGCTCATCTATCTCGATGCCCCGAGCGCCGCGGCCAAAGTCGTCACCGCGCTGCGCGCCGCGCCTACGCAGGAGGAGCAAATCGATCTGGCGGTCGCGCTACGCTCTTTGAAGACCGGCTGGACCCTGCCGTTGCGCGAGGAGTATTTCCGCTGGTTCATCACGGCCGAGAATTATCGTGGCGGAAACACCTTCGCCTCTTCGCTGCGCCGCGCCAAAAACGATGCCGTTCAAACCTTGAGTGAAGCGGACCGGACGGCGCTCCAACCCATCCTGGCAGCGCCCGTGGTCCGCAAATCGCCGCGCGACACCCTCGCCGCCCGCCCGTTCGTGAAGGAATGGAAGCTCGATGAACTCGTGCGGGTCGTGGAAATCGGGTTGAAGGCGGGACGCAACTACGAGCAGGGCCGGCAGCTTTACAGCGCGGTCGCGTGCTCCGCCTGTCATCGCTTCGTCACGGAAGGCGGCTCGGTCGGGCCGGAACTCACGGGCGTGGTGGGCCGGTTCAGCGTGCGTGACTTGCTCGAATCGATCGTCGAGCCGAGCAAGGTCATCAGTGACCAGTATCAAGCGATCAACATCCGGAAGAAGAATGGCGAAATGGTCAGCGGGCGCATTGCGAATCTCAGCGGCGCCACCGTCAGTGTGGTCGAAGATATGTTCGACCCGGGCCGCATGACCAGCGTGCGCCGCGCGGACATCGAATCCATCGAACCGTCCAAAGTTTCCATGATGCCGGAGGGCCTCCTCAATACGTTGAAGGAGGCGGAAATTCAGGATTTGATCGCCTTCCTTCTTTCACGCGGCGAGGCGCAACACGCGATGTTCCGGTAGAGGGTTTGTTCAACCCGAAAACCGAAGTTGGAAGGGGAGCGCACCCGCCTTGGGTGGAGTTTTCCGCGCCCTCGCGGAAAACTTTCGCAGCGCGAAAAGTGAGGAGGATCCAGTGCCGCAGCAAGCGCAATCCGGCTGGACGTGAGGCGCGTCCAGCGACACGCGAGGGCGCGTGTGCTCCCCAACTTCGTTTTTCGGGTTCAAAGAGTGGGGCGGAACGTCTTCGCTCACAGCGATCGATACAATTCCCGCACGCGATCCAGATTGATCTCGGGCGGTTCTTTCTCCAGGAGCCACTGGAGATCCGCTTTTGCGCCGGCGCGGTCGCCGGTGCGCGCGCGGGCCACGGCCCGTTCCAGCCGTTCGGCCGTCGCGTTTGCATCCAGCGCCACGATCAGATCGAGATAACCCAACAGCACGCGTGGCGATTCGGAATCGCGCACGACTCGAGCCAGATTGCGCAACATGCGGACCACGATCTCGCGCGGCGTCGCGGCGCGCAAAGAGTCGGGCGTAAAGCGCCGGCCGGCGACGGTGACGATTTCTCTCACCTCTGACGCCGTGAGCGATTTGCCTCCGTCGAACGCGTCGATGAATTGCTCCTCGCCATCCTTCGGCGAGTATTTCACCACAAAATGCCCCGGCAACCCGACGCCTGCCAAGCGGTCCAGGCCGATTCTTTTCGCCAGTTCGAGGAACAGCACGGACAAGCTGATGGGAATTCCCTCGCGGTCGTCGAGCACGTTGTTCAAGTAGCTGTTGGCCCGGTTGTAATAATCGCCCGTTCGGCTGCCATGGAATCCGTTCTCAACGAACAGGTACTTTTTCAGCGCATCGAGTTTGGCTCGATCATCGCTGTCCGGCGGCAATTGCGATTTGAGTTCGCCGGCCATGTCCGCAAGCTGCTGCTGGTAAGCGGCGACGTCCAGGTCCGGATTATCCAGCCTGGCCAGCAGGAGGGCGGCTTCAAAAAGATCCGTCGGCCCGTCCGTTCGATCCAGGCGTTGGATCAATTGGCTCTGGATGGAACTCCGATGCACCGCCGACGCCAGTTCCCGCATCTCCGTCGCCTGCTTGTCGAACTGGCGCGCGCGTTCGGTCAGAAGCGTGCGGCTCGCTTCGGGATGCGATTGCAGCCGGGCGACGAGTTCGGGACTCGATACGGCGTTCGGAGAATCGAGCTTGGGAGTGATTTCAGCGAGGAAGCCGTCCGGAGCCGCGAGGTGCGATTGGGGGAGATTCGTCCCGATTTGAAACCCTTTGAACGCGGCGCGCGTGTCGCGGAACTTGGCCAGGCCCACTTTCCCGCCCCGCAGCGCGCGATCATTCGATTCAAACACCAATTGCTCATTCACGTAGCAACGCAAAGCGTCCTCTTCCACCCGGACCCGGAGCCGATTCCAATCGCCGGGCCGATAATGCGGGCTGGGCGCTTCCTTCAGGATCGTCCAGGTGAAAACGCTCGGGCCGTCGAAGCGCGTCAACCGCAAGTTGCCGCCGCTCGGATAGAAACCGTAGTGCCGTTGATCGCCATCGGCGGCAAACGCCAATCCCGCGGCGCCGGCTTCATCGTCGAGCTTCACGCTCACGGCCAGTTCATACGCGGGCTTCGGCACGGGCTTTTGAGAAAGGCAAAGCGCCCGGCCCCCGAATCCATTTCCCAGGCCATCGACTTCGATGCGCCCGGCCTTCCGGCTCCACCGCGCGCCCATCACCGGCGTCCATTCTTTGGGATTGAGCGCGCTCAACGTGAGCCAGCGCGCCATGGGAATCGGGTTGGGCTTGGCCAGAAGCAGCTTGAGCGCATCGACCGGCGTGGCGAATCCGAGGTTCGCGGACAGGGCCGATTTCAAAGTCAGGATTCCATGAACTTTCCCCTGGCGATCTAGCAAAGGACCGCCGCTGTTTCCTGCCTCAATCGGGATCGCCAGCTGAATCATATCGATCCCGTCAAAATCGCGACGCGCCGAAACCACGCCTTGCACAACGCTGAATTCGAGTCCAAGCGGATTGCCGAGCGCGACGACGGCGGCGCCTTGCTTGAGCGTCTCGGAATCGCCCAGCGGCAACGCGGACAAATTGCCGGCCTCGATGCGAATCAGCGCCAGGTCCAGTTTGCGGTCCCACGCGCGGACTTCCGTGACGTCGTAGCGCTTGCCATCGGCCAGACGAACCGTGATGGGCCGCCCTTCTCCAATCACGTGAAGACAAGTGGCGACCAAGCCGTCCGGCGACACGACGAAGCCCGACCCGACGCTATCTTCTTTCCCGTCTCGCCCTCGGTGAGAAACGACCACGACGGACGCACGGGCGGTTTCGACCAGGGCCTCGATGGATGGTTCGGATTCCTGCGCAGCGCGAGAACGCGGGTCCGGACCTTTCAGATCAGCGTTGGGAGCGACTCCTTGATCGGCGAACGCTTGGAAAAGGCCAGGCAACGAGAGGGCAAGCGCCCAGGCCAGTGAGATCAACTTCAATGCGCACATGTTGTCAGACCGACAGGTTAGCTTAAGTCCGTCCGTCAATCCAGTGTACAGGAGGCACGTGAGTCACTGGACGGGCTAATAGCCACTTGAGCGCGCGCGCACCTTGACAAGTCGGACAGAGGCATCATGATGCCTGAATGAGAACCACATTGACGCTCGATCCTGACGTGGCCGCCAAGGCCAAGAAGGCCGCGGCCAAACTGGGCAAGCCTTTCAAGGAAATCACCAACTCCGCCCTGCGATTGGGGCTGGAGCAGATTCTGAATCCACCGAAAGCCAGGCCCTATCGAACCGTTCCGCGTCCGTTGGGCCTTCGCCAGGGCTTCAGTTATGACGACATTGGCGAATTGCTGGCTCGGGCGGAAGGCGAGGACTACCAATGATTCTGGTGGACGCCAATTTGCTCCTCTACGCGGAGGATAGTCTGTCCGAGCACCACCAAGCTGCGCGAGCCTGGTGGGATGAGCAGCTCAGCGGCGCGGATCCGGTTTGTCTAAGCTGGCCCGTATTGAAGGCTTTCCTGCGCATCGGCACCAATGCCCGGCTGCATCAGCGTCCGCTCACGTTGAAAGAAGCGTGCGAGCGCGTCCAGAGTTGGTTTGAGCAGCCTTGCGTGCGGCTTATCCAGCCCACCGACCAGCATTGGGTCTTGTTCCAGCAAATGCTCAGCGAAGGGAACGCTGTGGGCAATCTGGTATCCGACGCACACCTGGCGGCGCTGGCGGTCGAACATAATTGCGTCCTGCATTCAACCGATGCGGACTTCGCGCGGTTTCCGAGTTTGAAGTGGACCAACCCGATCTCAAGCCGCTAACGGTGCTGTAACACGCTGCCCTGGCTCCACCAATTCGGTTCACGAGAAGGCAACGAGGAAAACGAAGGCGCACCGCCTTGCTTCGGGAGAATCGCACCGATCTCCGTTTCCTCGGTTTGCTTTTTGGTCCTCGTTGAGTTTGCGGACAGCCGAGCGCGCATCTCAGTTTTTTGCACTCTGTGAAATCGGTCGGTTCTCCCTCACCCGAACCCTCTCCCGCTGGGAGAGGGACACCCTACGGTGTTCCTGCGAGCGCAAACGACACGATTTCCTCTCCCAGCGGGAGAGGATTAAGTTGAGGGAGAAGCGTCGGGACTCCCGAAGGGTTCGTTTAGGAGCGCCGCAGAAAATGAGATGAGATCGACCGCCGAAACGTTTGGCATTTGGGATGGTCAAATCAGGCAACACGATTCAACATCAGACCCTCCATGGCCAAAGGCGCGTGCATCGAATGTTCCCAACCGATTGAGTTCCCAGATGAGATGGCGGGAGAGGAAACGCAATGTCCGGCTTGCGGCAAGCCAACGAAGCTTTCCAGCCCCGAAATTCCCATCGTGCGAATCCCACGCGCCGCGCCTCCACCGGCATCGATCCCTTCCACTTCCCCGGTCGCGCCGGTCGCACGTCGGATCATCGTCCTTCATTAGTGTTCATTAGTGTCCATTAGTGGTTAAGAAGAACCTGGCTCTCCCTTAGCCGAGTGATTCACATCTTAACAAAAGCAAACGAAGGAAACGAAGATCAGGCGGGAGTTTAGCAACGCTTGCCCCTCTCTGACCCGGCTCACTGAATCATGCCTTTTGACCGAGCGCCCGATGCGGAATCGAGCCTTCGTTCTCTTCGTTGGCTTTTGTTCAAAATGAATCGTCACGGCTTGGGCGGCGCAGGTTGTTCCAGTTCCAGGGCGGCCAAAACTTCCGGGTCCCGCACATCGACCCAGCGGCCCTGGATCTCCAGGCCAGCGATCTGGTGTCCCTGGGCAAGCATGGCGTTGATCGCATCGGGCAATTCGTACTCGCCGCGCGGAGATTTCTTCAGCTTCGAGGTGAACTCGAACAGCGCCGGACGGAAAATGTAAATGCCGGCGTTATACCAGACCGGCTCGCCCGGCTTGAGCCAGCCTGCGCGGCGCAAGTCTTCAAGCTGCTCCACGCCGGGCTTCTCGACGATACGACGCAGGCGAAATTCGGCATCGAACAGATTAATGCCGCCTTTGGTCACGTCCTCGCCGCGAGTTACCGTGACCAAACCGGAAAACCGTGCTAGGCCGAAGCGCTCGATCATTTGCCGATACGTTTCGGGCTTCACCAGGATATCGCCGTAAGTCAGCAGGAAATCGTCGGAGCCAACGAAGCTTTTGGCGAGTTCGGGCGCTTTGCCGGTTCCATCCTGGACGATCTGCCGCGCGTAGTTGATCGCGGCGTTCCAGCGCGAGCCATTGCCGAAATGCGCTTCAATCACGTCGGCCCGGAATCCCGTGATGATGCAAAACTCGCGGATGCCGCTCGCGACGAGGCCTTCCAAGATATGTTCGAGGATGGGCCGGCCATGCACTTTCAACATCGGCTTGGGCAATTCGCTGGTCAGCTCACGCATGCGCGTGCCTTTGCCCGCCGCCAGGATCACAGCCTTCATCGATTGCGGATTACGGATTGCAGATTGCAGATTGCAGATTGCGGATTGCGGATTTGGTTACGCATTACGTTTCACGCTTTACGCTCCGAACTTATCGAACATCCGCGCGTTGGCCTGCATGAGTCGGATGAGATACTTCGCCTCGAACAGGCCAAGCGAGCCGAGGTTCGCGCCGGTTTCGGTGAAGCGATCCAGTTTGTCCGAGCCGGAGAATGGCGACACCAGCAACACGGGTTGCGGATGCCAGGAGTGGCCCTTGAGCGGGCAAGGCGTAGAATGATCGCCCGTGATCGCCAGCACGTCCGGACGCTTCTGGAGGAGGATGGGAAGCGCGGCGTCGAATTCCTCGATCGCTTTCTTCTTCGCCTCGAAATTGCCGTCTTCGCCGTGCATGTCGGTGTATTTGTAGTGAATGAAGAAGAAGCCGAACCGGTCGTACTCCGCGAGGTACCGCTCGAACTGGGCCTGGATCGTTTGCGGGCCTTCGAGTTTGGTCATGCCCACGAGTTGGGCGAGGCCTTTGTACATGGGATAAACGGCGAGGCAACCGGCCTTCAATCCATAGCGTTCTTCGAAGCTTGGGATGGCAGGTTGGTGCGCGATGCCGCGCATGAGAAATCCGTTGGCGGGCTTCTTCCCCGCGATCACCGGCAAGGCGGCTTTGTAAAAGTCCGTGACCAATTTCGCCGCCTTCTTCGCTTTGGCGGACTTCTTGTCGATCGGTTCGGCCTTCGGGATCGGTTTGCCTTCGCGATGGGGATCGGCGTCCGTAAGCGGGCCTTCGAGTCCTTTGCCGCGAAACACGACGACGAAGCGGTGGCCTTTGCCGGCCTTGATAATCACTTCGGTGTCGCCGAGCTTTCTCACTTTCTTGGTCAGCCGAGCGCAGAGATCCTCGCAAACCCCGGTTTCGATGCGTCCCGCCCGGCGATCCGTGACGATTCCTTTGGCGTCGAGCGTGCAAAAATTGGCGCGCGCGGCCACGTCGCCGGCCTTGAGGTCGAGCCCCAGACCGAGCGCTTCGATCACGCCGCGGCCCACCTGGAATTCAAGCGGATCGTAACCGAACAGCCCAAGATGCCCCGGACCGCTGCCGGGGGAAATTCCTGGCGCGACGGGAATCAGCCTGCCTTGAGCGCCGTCTTGCGTGATCGCGTCCAGGTTCGGAGTTTGAGCCGCCTCCAGAGGCGTCATGTAATCTTGCTCGCGTGTGGCGATATCGCCGAGTCCGTCGAGCACGACGAGCGCCAGTTTTGCTTCCGTTTTGAGTGTCAGTTCCGAATACAAAGCGTCCAGTTTCATAAACCAAATCCCTGAAAGAGGTTGATTCACCAGCCCGCCTGAAGGGAACGCAGGTCTGAGCTGTGGGCGGGGATATTGGCGCGAACGCCCAGAGAGCGTCAACGGGATTGTGGCGCCCTTGCGTAATGCCGGGCGCAAATCAGGTTTTGGACAGTCGCGGAGCGACCCAATGACGGTAGCCGTGGGATTTGTATCTGTTTAGCGTGCCTTCAAGATTCCTGTGCTCCGATCCTTCCTCACGCCCCTTTCCCCTCACCCTCCCCCTGTCCCCAAGGAGAGGGGATTCAGTCCTCCGCACGGATGAAATCGGATGCGTTCCGAGTCCACAACCGCAGCCATTGATTCTCCCTCTCCCCGAGGGAGAGGACCGGGGTGAGGGGAAAGGCGCTTCAAAGGAACGGAGCGACTCCAACTGCGCTAAACAGATACTGGGATTTATCCCACGGTGGGCCAGGTTCGAGGGCCGTGCGTCGCGGAACGACGCTTGAATTCGGTCGCTGATTCACGCGTCACTCCGTGACGCTGGTGTATTTGGGTCATGCGATCCGTGGCTTGAAAGCCACGACTACCATCATGGCCTCGCTCTGCGAGGCGAAGTACGCTCAGGAAGCAGAGAGAACGTCAAAAATGCGACCCCGCTTCATTTTGCGAAGTGGAACCCTTGCGAAGTTGAAGGCCGATCAAGGGCCCGCGCCGAAGCGGCCTGGATGCTGCCTCCCATTGCCCGTTGGCGTCAGATCAAAATCTCCCTGATGATTTCGCCGTGGTCGATTTCGAGACGTTTGCGCCCGGGCCATTCGAGCTTGCGGGAATCCAGCCCCAGGCAGTGCAGCGCCGTCGCGTGAATGTCCGTCACATAATGGCGATCCTCGATGGCGTGAAAACCCAGTTCATCCGTCGCGCCGTTGATCACGCCGCCCTGGACGCCGCCGCCCGCGAGCCAGGCGCAGAACCCTTGTGGATGATGATCGCGGCCCGTGCCTTCGGCGCCGGGCGAACGGCCAAATTCCGTTCCGAACACCACCAACGTTTCGTCCAACATGCCGCGCTGCTTGAGGTCCTTCAGCAGCCCGGCAACCGGCCGATCCACTTGCGCCGCGAGTTTTGTGTGGTTGGATTTGATTTCGGAGTGCGCATCCCATTCGCCGCCGCCGCCGCCGCCGTGGAAGAGCTGGACGAAGCGCACGCCGCGTTCGACCAGTCGCCGCGCCGCCAGACACTGTTCGCCGAAGGGTTTGGTTTCGGTCTGGTCCAAACCGTAAAGTTTCCGCGTCGCTTCGCTCTCTTTTTCCAGTTGGAGAGTTTCCGGGATTGAAGTCTGCATCTGAAAGGCCAGCTCGTACGACTTGATCCGCGCCCGCAAGTCTTTGTCATCGGGATAATCGATGCCGGCGAGGTGATTGAGCTTTCCGAGCAAACTCAGATTCTCCAGTTGCTCGGCGGCCGTGATGGAATGGTCGCTCGGGCTGATAAACGGCAGCGGTTTCTTCGGATCGACATTCAGCCGGACGCCGCCGAATTCCGGTCCGAGATACGCCGCGCCGTGGGTGAACGCGCCGCCGCAGCAATCGCCCGTGGGCACGCCCAGCACGACGTACTCCGGCAAATTCTCGTTCAAGGTGCCCAGGCCATAGCAGACCCACGAACCGATGGTGGGATGTTCCAGCTCTCGCGGATGGCGGCCCGTCTGCCACGTGAGCTGCGCGCCGTGATCGTTGTGAACCGTCCAGAGAGAACGCACGACCGCCAGGTCATCGGCGCATTCGCCAATATGTTTGAACCAATCGCCGACCACGAGGCCGCTCCGGCCATAGGTCCTGTAGCCTGCCTGGAGCGGCATGAGAACCTTGCGATTGCCGTGCGACGGATTCGCGCCGACGATGTTCGCGTTGACTCGCTTCGGATCGAGGACCTCCTTGTAAGGTGTTTCGTCGATGGATTTGCCGGCGTATTTGTTGAGTTCGGGTTTGACGTCGAAGCTCTCCAGATGGCTGACGCCGCCGCAAAGGAAAATCCAAATCACGGATTTGGCGCGGGGCGGAAAATGCGGCTGGCCGTTCGGCGGACTCCATTCTGAAACCGGCGTGTCCGCGCGCGCCGCACGGTCGCGGAACAGCATGGCGGACAACGCCAGACCGGTGAACCCCATGCCGGTATCGACGAGGAAGGACCGGCGCGTGACGCCGGGACATTTGTGGAAGGATGAGGCAGTCATAAGGCGGCAGACCCGGTCGCAAGGGTGAAGGGTTAAATCGTTAAATTGGTTAAATTCGGGTAGTGGCTAACATCTTCGGTGGCCGGAAAGGTGGACGCTCGAAGCCGCGACACTATTTCTGAGCCGGCATCGAAACCCGAATCGTCCCGATCGTCCCTCGAATCTGCGTTTATTCGCGTTCATCTGCGGTTGAATACTTCTATTAGGATCCTATCGGATCGTCACGAAATCGTTGTGATTGAACAGCACAGCGATCAGATTCTCGCGGGCACGGCCCGGAGGGAACTGTTTGCCTTGTTCGTTCAGGAAGGTGGTGCACAGCCGAAGTTCATCCGGCCTTGGCTCGCGAGCCAGGATTCGGCGGAAGGCTTGCGCGACGAACTTGGCGTCGTCTTTGCCGCATTCGTTCGCGAGCCGTTCCGCCAGGCGCTTGGCCTGGCTCAAGGTCAAGCCGCTGTTCGCCAGCGCCAACGCTTGTTGCGGCACGACGGTCGGGCGGCGCAGATAGCATTCGGTCACGCTGGGGCCGTCGAAGATTTTCAGAAACTCGACTTCCTTCTCAGCAGCGATGCGCAAATAAAGGCTGCGGCGCTTGGAAGTCAGCCCCAACTTATGATCGATGTCCGGCCCGCCCATCGCCGCGTCCAGATCGCCGGAGGCATAAAGTAAATTGTCGCGGACCAGTTCGGCCTCCATCCGGCGGGAAGGCATCCGCCAGAGATAGACGTTGTCCGGGTCGATCTCCGCATTGGCTTCATCCGGGGTCGAAGCCATCCGATACGTGCTGCTGGTGATGATCAAGCGGTGCATCGTTTTCATGCTCCAGCCTTGCCCCATGAATTCCGCGGCCAGCCAATCGAGCAGTTGCGGGTGCGATGGCGGGCGTCCGTTGCGTCCAAAATCCGAAGGCGTCGGGACAATGCCCTGCCCGAAATGCCGCAGCCAGATGTGATTCATGGCCACACGCGCCGTGAGCGGATTGTCGGGGCTGGCCACCCAGCAGGCAAACCCGAGGCGGCGTCCCGTGCTGGCCGCCGGGTACGTGTCCATGGGACGCGGCTTGTAACTCGTAGTGCTCGGTTCCTCCAGTTTCTTCTCCGCGTCCGCGAGCGTTTTCTCGGCTTCCGTTGTTTTCTTCTGTGCTGCTTCAAAGTCCTTCGCCGCTTTTTCGGCGTCCTTCTTTCGCGCGCCAAGCTTGTCGGCGGCAGCTTTTTCCGTTTCGGCTTTCTCGCCAGACGAATCCTTGCTTGCGGCCTCGACGGCTTTCCCCGCTTCCTCCGCCTTGGCCTGAGCGTCGGCCTGCGCGACTTGTGCCGAGTGCAGTTTCAATTTCGCCTCCAGAACGGCGAGCTTAAGCTGAATCCCGGCGGCTTCGGTGGCGGCGCTCTTCCATTCCTCCGAATCCTTCTTGTTTTGGTCTTCAAGTTTCTCGGCGCGGATCGCCGCAAGCAACGATTCCTGCCTCGCTTCCGCGATAGCAACGTTCCATTCCTGCTCCTTGATTTTGACCGCCTGGGCCGATTTATCGTTGCGCAGTTTTTCCAGCGTTTCACGAGCCGCGGCCACGGCGCGGTCGCTCGCCGCGACAGCGTCCTTCACGACGAAATCGCGTTTGTCCGGCATGGCCGCAAGGCGCGGCAGGCTGACTTGCTGAAGCTGAAGCTTGCCGCCCAAAATCTGAAGGACGCCCGGTGACATGACGCGATTCGTGTCGGGCCGGCGCTCGTCGCCGCGGATGAAGAAATAGGTCGGCGCGTTCGTTCCCACGTCGAAAACCCGAACCAAACCGTTCTTGGCTGTGTCGTATTCGCCGGGCACGCGGTCGGTGCGAACTTGGTGCGGTTCGAAGACGGCGCGAAGCTGATAGTATTCCGCCTGGGAAATCGGATCGAACATGTGGTCGTGGCATTTGGCGCAACCGACCGTCAACCCCAGAAAAGCCTGCGCCGTGTGCTTGATCGTGTCTTCGAGCCATTGCTCGCGGCTGAGCATTTTGTAATTTCGGACGAGGTAGCCGGTCGCGCGCAGCGCCTCGGCGTCGTCCGGCGCAAGTTCGTCCGCGGCGAGCATTTCCAGGATCATTCGGTCGTAGCCTTGGTCCTGGTTCAGCGACTCGACGATCCAATCGCGCCAGCGCCAGATGTGGGGTTTGCTGTCGCGAATCTGGTTTCCGCCGCTCCACCCGGCCCAATCGCTGTAGCGCCAGACGTCCATCCAGTGGCGTCCCCAGCGTTCGCCGTATCGGGGATCGTGGAGCAGGCGGCCCACGACTTTCTCGTAAGCGTCGCGGGAGGTGTCTTTGGCGAAGGCGCGTTGATCTTCCGGAGTCGGCGAAAGGCCGATCAAGTCCAGATAAATGCGCCGCAACAAAACTTCCTTGGAGGCTTCCGGGCGAGGCTGAAGGTTCCGCGCCCGGTGCTCGGCGGCGATATAAGCGTCGATGGGATTGCGGACCACGAGGCCGTTGGTAGGGTGGTGCTGCTGCGCCGCCGCATCGACAGAAGACCGGCTGCGCGGCAGCGCAGCCCTACCAGGTTCATGGAAAGGTTGCAGCGTGGGCTCAGGCGGGCGTTTCACCGGCTCGAAAGGCAGCCAGCGATACGAAGCTAGAAACTTAGCGAACTCGGCGCGCCGATCATTTGCACCTGACCGTTTTTGTCCGCTCGGCGAATCTTTGGCATCGCCGGGATTAGTTCCCAGCAACAGTTCGGTTTCATTATCGACGCCATCGCCGTCGCAATCTTCCTCCGCAACCAGCTTGAGACGCGTGGCGAGGTCGCTCTTCGCTTCGATTTTCCTGAGTTCTTCCCCCAAAAGACGGAGGCGGTGGCCGAAAGGATTGTGCGGAAATTCCGCCAGACTTTCTGGCGCGGTTTTGTCGCTGGGCAAGTGGCAGGTCGTGCAGCGCGCCAGGTCTTTGCTTAGGAACTTCTCGTAATGCCGTTCGAGGCTGGCTTTGTTGGCGGGCGTGGCCTGGGCTTGCGCCGCCGAAGCCATCACGGCAGCAAAAAGCAGGAACCGACAGAACTCAGTTAAAACAGGAGCAAACAGAGAGAACAGAGGCCAACGCTGATGAAATCCGAAATCCGAAGTTCGAAATCCGAAACAAATCAGAACCGGGGAACTCGAAACCGAATCGTGGCGGCGAAGCGGCCGCGTCGGCTTCCAGGGTCGGATTGGTGTTGGCACTCGCACGCGACAAACGGTTTGCTGAAACTATCGTCAGCGTGCGTTTTTGTGTCAACCCTTCGGTTGCTACTTTGCTACGCCTCATCCCGAGACATCACCCCTTTAACTCCGCGTTCAGGCGTTTTTCTTTGCTGGAAATGCCCACGATCAACGCTACCATAACCGGTAGAAAGCGTATGATCGCCATTGAAGAAACGGCCATTGTTGAGCCCAATGGAAAGCTCGTCTTGCACAACCCGCAATTCAAGCCGGGCAAGCAGGTCAAGGTCATTGTCCTTTTGGGCGCCGGTCACATGCCTGAGCAAAGGCCGAAGACCGTTTGCACCGGGCGCAGGCTCAAAGGCGATTGGGGGGCCTCACGAACCTCGCCAACGAATATACGTCGGTAGAATTGCAGCACAAAGGGACCGAATGGCGAGGTAAAACTGATTGATGTACCTCGTCGATCCTCGTCGATACGAATATTTGGCTGGAGCATCTTCTTAATCAGTCCAGAGCGCTGGAGGCCAAACAATTCCTCACCGAGATGGACACTTCCGCTCTCTTCCTCAGCGACTTTTCCTTGCATTCCCTCTGCGTGGTTTTGGGACGCACGCGAAACCTGGAGGTGCTCGACCAGTTCATCGGCGACGTTTTCATTAATGGTCAGATCACCCTGCTCACGGTTCCTGCCGCCGCCACTAAAACCGTCACGGCGGCCATGCTATCCCAGCAACTGGACTTCGACGACGCTTACCAGTACGTGATTGCCAAACGCGATGGCCTCATCTTGGTGAGCTTTGATGGAGATTTCGATCGGAGCGACCTTCAACGGCAGACTCCCGCTCAAATCCTGGCTTCGCTTCCTCCGCTTCCTCCGCCACAACCCCGGAATTGAGAGTCCCCCGAGGAACTTCACCGCGCAGAGCGGTGTGGCACTTATTATTAGATCATCCAAGAAATCTCCGCGCCACGACGCAGGCGTTGTGGCCGCCGAAGCCGAAGGAATTGTTGAGGACCACGTGCACCGGCATTTCACGGGCGGTGTTCGGCACGTAATCCAGATCGCATTCGGGGTCCGGGTTCTCCAAATTGATCGTGGGAGGGACGACGTTCTCGTGGATCGCCTTGGCGCAGATCGCCATTTCTACCGCGCCGGCCGCCCCGAGCATGTGGCCCGTCGCGCCTTTTGTGGAGCTGACGGCCAGTTTCCGCGCGTGATCGCCGAAGACGGTTTTGATCGCCTGCGTCTCGCACAAATCGCCTTGTGGTGTCGAAGTGCCGTGGGCGTTGATGTAAGAAATGTCAGTCGGCGCGAGTCCGGCCGAGCGCAAAGCCATCCTCATGCAGCGGGCCGCGCCTTCGCCGAACGGCGCCGGGGCGGTCATGTGATTTGCGTCCGCCGTGTTGCCGTAGCCGAGGAGTTCACAATAAATTCGCGCGCCGCGAGCTCGCGCATGCTCCAGTTCTTCGAGCACGATCACGCCCGCGCCCTCACCCATGATAAAGCCGTCGCGATCGCGGTCGAAAGGCCGCGAAGCGCGCTTGGGTTCGTGGTTCCGTGTGCTCATGGCTTTCATGGCGCAAAACCCGCCGATGCCCAGCGGGACAATGGTCGCTTCGCTGCCTCCGGCGAACATGACCGCCGCGTCGCCCATTTTGATCGTGCGCCAGGCCTCGCCAAGGGCGTGGTTGGAGGTGGCGCAAGCGGAGCACGTGGCCAGATTCGGACCGCGCAATTTGCGGTACATGGAGAACAGTCCGGAAGCCATGTTCAGGATGAGCATGGGAATCATGAAAGGCGAAACCCGGCCCGGCCCTTTCGTCAAAAGGATTTTGTGCTGTTCCTCGACCGTGTTCAGGCCGCCAATGCCCGACCCGATGAAAACGCCGGCCTCGTCGCGATCGATCTTCTCCAAGTCGAGACCCGAATCGAGCAACGCGCGGTGTCCGGCATAAACGCCAAGTTGGGTGAAACGGTCCGCGCGCCGGACGTCTTTGGGGGAAGGAAACGCAGGGTTAGGATCGAAATTCCTGACCTCGGCGGCAATCTGGCAGTCATAGGCCGAAACATCGAAGAGCGTGATTTTGTCGATGCCGCAGTGCCCGGCGAGAATGTTTTTCCAGAAGGCGTCGATATCGTGCCCCAGCGAACTGACGACGCCGAGGCCGGTCACGACGACTCTTCGATCCTGGAGGTGGCTGGCCATAAAAAACGGGGCAGCTCGCGCTGTCTTCAGCCGTGGCTGCCCCGAAACTGTTTCCGAAAATTAGCGTTGCTGAGATTCTTCGATGTACTTGATGACGTCCCCCACGCTCTGGAGTTTCTCCGCCTCTTCGTCAGGAATCTCCTGTCCAAATTCCTCTTCGAGAGCCATGACCAACTCGACCGTGTCGAGGGAGTCCGCTCCGAGATCTTCGATGAATTTCGCCTCCAGGGTGACCTGATCCGGGTTCACGCCCAACTGTTCGACGATGATCTCTTTGACTTTCTGTTCGATCGATTTATCGGCACCCATGATTTCTTCGGTTTAGGTTTCGTTGTGTGTCTAAGCGACGTTCCGGGACCCGTCAAGCCCTGATTCGTCATTTTGTTTCGGTCGGTTTCTCGGCTTATTTCAACGCGTTGGACCTCTCAAAAATGGGTCCCGAACCGCTTCCGTGAGGCTCTACATGACCAGTCCGCCGTCCACTGTCAAGACCTGCCCGGTGATGTAGCGCGCGCCCGGACTCGCCAGGAACAAGGCGGCATTCGCAATGTCATCAGGCTGGCCCAGGGAGTTCAGCGGAATCTGCCCTAGCAAGGCCTGCCTGGCTTCTTCCTTCAAACCCGCCGTCATATCGGTTTCGATAAAACCCGGCGCGAGCGCGTTCGCAGTGATGCCGCGCGACGCCAGTTCCCGCGCGATGGATTTGGTGAATCCAATGAGCGCGGCTTTGCTGGCGGCGTAATTGCACTGGCCCGCGTTCCCCATCAATCCGACCACGGACGCCACATTGATGATCCGTCCGGAGCGCTGCTTGAGGAAGCTGCGCGCCAGGGCGCGGGTAAAAGCGAAGGCTCCTTTCAAATTCGTGTTCAGCACGGTGTCCCAATCTTCATCCTTCATCCGAACCAGCAAACCGTCGCGCGTCACGCCGGCGTTGTTCACGAGCACATCGACCTGTCCGGCTTCTGCCAGAATCTTCTCCGCCGCCGCGGCGACCGCCGCAGAATCTGCCACATCGACCGCACAAGTCCACGCTTTCCGATTCAAGGCGCGAACTTCAGCGGCGACTTTCTCGGAATTCTCCGCCGTCCGGGACACGCAGACGACGTCCGCGCCTGCGGAAGCGAACTTCAGCGCGATGGCGCGCCCGATTCCGCGTCCGGCGCCGGTCACAACGGCGATCTGATTGGCAAGCTGGTTCATGCTCCGCCCTCTTGTGAGTGGTCAGGGAATGGTTGTCAACACTCGTCGCCATCACGGACCAATTTGACCGCCGTCTCCAGGCTCCCGACATCCGCCACATTGACCGCTTGCACATTTTTGTCGATCCGCTTCATGAAACCGGTCAAGGCGGCACCGGGACCCAACTCGATGAAACGCGTGAATCCTTGCTCCAGCAAAAGGCGGATCGATTCCTCCCAGCGCACGGACGAAGTGACCTGATCCACGAGCAAGGACAGAATGTCTGGCGGCTCGCGGTGCGGCTGCGCCGTGACGTTGCTGATGATGGGGACGTTGGGACTGCGGATCGATACACTGGCCAGAACGCTTCGCAACTTTGGTTGGGCGCTCGCCATGAGCCGCGAATGATAAGCGCCGGCGACTGCGAGCGGCAGGGCGCGTTTGGCGCCGCGCCTCTTGGCCAGTTCGCAAGCTTGCGCGATCTTGCCGCTTTCCCCCGAAATCACGATTTGGCCCGGACAGTTCAAGTTGGCCAGTTCCACGTCCGCTTCGCGGCAGATCTCGCGCGTTACCGCTTCCTCCAGGCCAATGATCGCGGCCATGTTTCCCTGCATCGCTTCGCAGGCTTCCTGCATGAAGCGCCCGCGCGCGCGCACGACTTTCAAACCGTCCTCGAACGATATCGCGCCGGCCGCGGCCAGCGCCGTAAATTCACCCAGAGACAATCCGGCGGTGGCCTGAAAAGCGAGCGACGGCACGCGCTCTTTCAACAACTCGAAAGCCACCCAACTGACCAGGAAGATGCCAGGCTGCGCATTTTCGGTTTTGGTCAACTCCAGCTCCGGTCCGTTGAAACAGATCGATGAGAGGTCGTAGCCCAGGGTGGCCTTGGCGCGATCGAACAGAGCTTTCGCGGATGGGAAGCCAGCGGCTAAATCCTTCCCCATGCCGACGGTTTGCGCACCCTGGCCTGCGAACAACAAAGCGGTCTTTTGCATTTTAGGAAACGTTCCTACTCCGGAGGTTCGGTAAAGAGGGCGCGGTGAATCGGCGTGGGGTACGGGATATCAGGGCCTTTGGCAACGTACCAGAGGATGCGATTCAACTCGTCTTCGGGTGCCAGGTCGTAATCCCGAAAATTCATGCGCCTGGATTCTTTGGCAAAGGGCGATTTCTCCGTGTTCTTGGTGAACAGATTCACTCTCGGCATGAGCAACGTGTAGGGTGTGGTCCGGGGCGCCCGTTGAAAGCAGTTGAACATCGGCGTCGCCGCGGCGTCGTACTGGGTCAGCGGCGGCAAGCCCAGGATCAGCTCCATCGTGCGGATCATGCTCGCCGTCGTGTAAAGCGTACTATCGACGAAACGCCGTTTGCAGTACGGGCTGATCACGAATCCGACCGTCCGATGCGCATCGACATGGTCCGGCCCGTTCTGCGCGTCATCTTCAATCACGAAGATCGCCATTTGCGGCCAGAAGCGGCTGCGCGTCGCGGCTTCCACGATCCGGCCCAGGCCGATGTCGTTGCTCGCCACGCACGCCTCCGGAGTGAACGCCCCGGGCGTGGTGCCGCGGGTGTGGTCTTCGCCCAGGGACATGATGGTGAAGCGCGGGAGGACGCCGGTCTTTTCCGCGCGGCGCAAATCCTCGATCCACCATCGGACCTTGTCCATGTCGCGGGCGCCGGTCCATCTGCCGCGATTGGAGGAAGGGACGCGCTGCGCGCCTTCGCCGTAGTTTTTGAAAGAAACCCCGTGGCGTTTGCAGAGGTCCCAGAGGTAACCGGCGGCGGGATTTTCCATTTCCTCGTTGCCCGGGAGTTTGCCGTGTTTGGAATAGGAGATGATCCAGGAGCGCTGGTTGTAGTCAGTGGCAATCGCGGCGTCGCACCAACTGTGGCCATCGACGCTGACCTCGCCGTTGCAATAGAGGTTGTCCAGCAGGACGTATCCGCGCGCGATCTGGTGGTGATTGGGCGTCACGTCCTCACCGTAAATCGTCAGATTCGGATCGCCGTTGCCGATGGGATGGCCCTGCGCGTCCTTCATGTCGCCCAGGACCTGGTCGTAAGTTCGGTTCTCTTTGATGATGTAGAGCACGTATTTGATCGGACACGGTTGGCCGACCTGATCCGGGATCACGCTGGTGCTCCGGACCGGCGCGAGATGGAATTGCCAAGGCGTGTACGGCGAATTGCGGCGGACTTGTTGCGTGTGCGCCGCCATTTGGGCGGCGTTCGGACGGTCGATGAACGAGAGCGAGCCTTCCAGCGTGCGGCCAATGTAATCATACGCCGGCCCTTTGTGGAGTTTGCGCGGATCGCTCGTTTGAGGAGGCACATTCGGCCGCGACGCGAGGCCTTTCCCATTCGCAACGAAGAGCGTCTTGTTGTCCGGGCTGACCGCGACGGCGGTGGGATACCAACCCACAGGAATGAATCCTTCCACGACAGACAGCGATTCGCGATTGCGCCGCACTTCTTCGGAAAGCGTGTTGGAAATGTCCACCACCATGACGCAATTGTTGTCCGCGTTGGCGACAAACAGGGTCCGGCCATCGGGCGAAACTGCCACGCCGTCGGGTGTGCTGCCTTCGGGCGATTGGGGGTAAAGCGACGTGGAAATCACTTCGCGCGTGCCTTCCCACAAACGCCGCGCCGGGCTGGGCGCCTCGCCGGGCGTTTCCACGACTTTGGTTTGAATGACGTGGACCGTGTTGTCGCCGCCACACGCGACAAACAATCGCCCGTCCGGTGCAACCGTCATGTCGTTGGGCCGCAAGCCGACCGTGAGATCCCGCACGCGCCGGTTCTTTTTCGTATCGACGATGCTGACGCTTCGGCTGCCCCAGTTGCTGACATAAAGGTGCTGTTGATCCGCGCCCATCACGGAGGAGTGCGGATACTGGCCGACAGCGACCGCCTCTTCCATCGCCAGCGTGGTCGGATTCAGAACCCACACTTCATGATTGCCCAGGTTGCAGACATAGAGTTTCCCGGTCGTCGGATGCGGCGTGATGGCCGCCAGGAAGATCGCGTTGGTTTCCGGCGAAGGCTGCACTGATTTCTCAAGCGCCGCCTGGCCATCGGCATACTTGAAAACGTGGATCAAACCGGAGTCCCCACCGGAAACAAAAAAGCGCCTGCCGTCCTGGCTGAAAGCCAGTCCGTTCCAGGATTGGGTAAGTTGCAGGAACTGCGTCACGCGGCGCTGGGCCATGTCCAGAAGCGTCACCCCGTGATGGCTGAATCCGCCGCTGACCGCGATCAGCATTTTCTTGTCGGGCGCGACGACGAATTTCAAAACCATATCACTCACGCTCGCGTGCTCGCCAGCCGGTGTGACGCCCCAACCGCTGAAGAGGAGGTTCTCGTTAGGCTGAAGCCCCGCCCGCCCCCGCACTGCCGGGCTGTTCGCGTCTTCGGAAGGCAACCGCACCGGGTTTTTGTCGGCCCCAAAAGAGTGAGCCGCGAGAAAGACCGCAGCCGTGACGCTGAGGAATCTGTCGGCGAGGTGAGCGAGCTTAATGAGGTTCATGATCGGCGGATTCCTTGTAGCACGGATGCCGCTTCGGTTGAAATGCATACCTTCCGTTCCGCGTGCGCTGTTGGCCTTGTTGATCCAGGAGTCCTTTTCAGATCACACCTTCTTCAACTTCCAGTGTCCGCGCCGGAACATGGCCGCGCACACGACCGCGTACGCGGACCACGCAATCGTAATGGCGGTGAAGACCCCGCCTGGCCCCCACCGCAACCAATGCGCCAGCGCCGAGGCGAGCGGAAGTTGGAAGAACCAGAAGCAAAAGAGATTGATGTAGGTCGGTGTCCAGACGTCGCCCGCGCCGTTGAACGCCTGACCCAGTACCATGCCGTAAGCGTAGAACAGGAAACCCAGGCTTACCGTTCGCAAGCATTTGACCCCGTGTGGCACGATCTGGCCATCCTGCGTGAACGCGTCGATCAGCGGCTCGGCGAACAGCACGAACAACGTCCCGACCACGCCCAGAAACACCATGTTGCAAAACCCCGCGTGCCACACCGATTGCTCGGCGCGTTCGGGTTTTCCCGCCCCCAAATTCTGGCCGACCATGGTCGCGGCGGCGCTGCTCAGGCCCCACGACGGAAGCAAGGCAAAGATGACGATTCGGATCGCAATCGTGTAGCCCGCGAGCGCGGCGCTGCCGAATCCCGACAGAATGCGGATCAAGGCCAGCCAGCTCGTCATCCCGACCAGCATTTGAAACATGGCCGTCCCGGAGAGCCGGAGCAAATTAGCCATGGTGGGAAGCTCGATTCCGACGTGCCTTCTTTCCACGCGAATGTGCGCTCCGCCGCGCCACAGGCGAAACAACAAATACACGACGCCGGTGCCGCGCCCCATGTTGGTCGCCACAGCGGCGCCCGTCACACCCATCTCTGGAAACGGCCCGAGCCCGAAAATGAAGCAAGGACCGAGCACGATGTTCAGTCCGTTGGCCAGCCACAATACGCGCATCGCGATCGCGGCATCGCCGGCGCCGCGGAAAATCGCGTTGCCCAGAAACAGAAGCAGCACCGTGGCATTTCCCCCGAGCATGACCGTGGTGAACCCTTTTCCCTGTTCGATAACCTCCGCAGACGCGCCCATCAAACCCAGCAACTGCGGCGCGAAGAACGCTCCGACGACGGCGATGGGGATTGCGAACACGAAACCAAGCGCGATTACTTGCACTGCGGACCGCGCCGCGCGTTCCGGATCTTTCTCGCCGATGCGGCGAGCCACGGTCGCGGTCGCCCCGATGCTCAAGCCCATCGCGACGGTGTAGATCAGCGTCAACATGGCTTCGGTGAGGCCGACGGTGGCCACGGCTTCGGCGCCCAGGCGCGAGACCCAGAAGATGTCGACAATCGCGAAGAGCGATTCCATCGACATCTCCAGGATCATCGGCACGGCGAGCAGCAGGATGGCGCGGCGGATCGGGACTTCAGTGAAGTCCTGCCGCGAACCGCGAAGGGCCTCCCGAACAGATGACCAAAACTCAGACATGGCGCAAAGGGGCGGAAGGCTAGGATGCTGCCTGGCAAAAGGCGATAGATTTGTTGCGTTCAGATTACGATCGAATTGCTAGAATACGTCGTGCTCGGTCTGGTAGCTAGAACCACAAAGAACGCAGCCAAAATTGAGTTTGGCGATTTTCAGACCCCGTTGGGCCTGGCGGTTGACATTTGCGCGTTGCTGAAGCGCGAAGGAATCGAACCGGACGTCGTCGTCGAACCAACTTGCGGCCTTGGAACGTTCCTGGTCGCGGCGGCTCGAACCTTTCCCGGGGCGCGAATGCGTGGCCTGGACATCAATGCCAAGCATCTCGAAGCGGCGCGGCAGGCACTGCAAAGCGCCGGAGCCGCGGATCGTTCCGACCTCCGCGTCCAAGATTTCTTCGTTTGCGATTGGGACGCGGAGCTTCGGTCCGTCACGGGCTCACTCCTGCTGCTGGGCAACCCTCCTTGGGTTACGAACGCGGTAGTTGGCGGCCTCAACGGGAGCAACTTGCCCGTGAAGGAAAACTTTCAGGGCTTCCGCCGCATCGAAGCGCGCACGGGAAAGTCCAATTTCGATATTTCCGAGTGGATGCTCATCCGCTTGCTAAATGCGCTTCAGGGTCGCTTTGAGGATGCCCCGGTCGCGGATTTGAACCTTGAACTGGTCAGGACGCGTTCCGCCGCGTCCCTGAGACGGGTCTCTCGATGGCAAAGTGAAGTCAGGGACGGAGTGGAATCCGTCCCTGCCAGGTTCGTGGAAGGAAGGCTTCCAAGCGAAACATCGCACGTTAAACCCTTGAACGGCCCCCTCACCCGTTCCCTCTCCCCCTCGGAGGGGGAGAGGGTGTCCGCAGGACGGGAGAGGGAGCCGTTCACAGGGAGGAAAACCACGCTCGCCCTGCTGTGCAAGACCGCGACGGCGAGGAAAGCGCTGAAGTATGCCTGGGAGAACCACGGGCGAGTGGCTACCGCGTCTCTCTATCGGATTGACGCCAAACAACACTTCGATGCTTCGGTGGACGCCTGTCTGCTCGTCGCAGAGATCGGTTCAGACGGAGCGATGGAAGCCGCCGTGTTCGACAGCTTGCAGGCCGCCCAGCCGTCGAACTCCATTGGACTTGTCGAAAGGGACACCGTCAGGGCGTTTTGCTCTTCGGGGGGAGCACACGCGCCCTCCCGTGTCCCCGTCGGCGCCCCGCCGACGGAAGCGGCGGCACGCGCAATGGAATCCACCGAGACGTTGGAGGATTGCGGCGAGGCGCCGCAATCTGCACGCGGGGCGCGTGCGCTCCCCGGAAGAATCCGTCGAGAATTCGATCTCGTGGCTGACATCCGGACTTATCGGCGCTGGAAGCATCTGGATGGTGAGTGTCCTTACCGGTGGCGCTCCGGACTGAAGCACGACTGCGCGCCGGTCATGGAGTTGCGGCCGAATCTGGACGGAACGTTCACAAACAAATTGAAGGAACGAGTCCGGCTTGAGCCGGAGTATTTGTATCCGTTGCTAAAATGCACGGACCTCTCGAAAGGAAACACGCAGCCGGGCCGTTTTGTGTTGGTGACGCAGAAACGCGTCGGCGAGGATACGCGTGCCATTGCTCGGCGCGCGCCGCAGACCTGGGACTACCTGCAAGCGCACGCCGAACATTTCCAGGCGCGGAAAAGCTCCATCTACAAGAACGTTCCGTTCGCGCTCTTCGGCGTCGGGACTTATTCGTTTGCTCCCTGGAAAGTGGCCGTGTCCGGGCTGCACCGGCGACCGCGCTTCGTCCTGGCCGGGCCGCGCGAAAACCGCCCGGTTCTTTTCGATGACACCTGTTACTTCCTGTCGTTTGACGAGGAGAACGCAGCGCGAACCGTTGCAAACATTCTGAATACGCCGCTTTGCCTGGCATTCATGGAGACGCTCCTTTTTCCCGAAAACAAGCGGCCCGTCACCGTGGAGCTGCTGCAACGGCTTAACCTCCGCGCCATCGCGCGCGAGACAGGATTGGACGCTCCCACGGGGTGGTAAGGACGCGTTCCACTGCGTCTCTGTTCAGCGAAGGGTGAACCAAGAGGCGGGCGGCCGGAAAACCTGTCGCCTCTGAATTCCCACGCGGCTCTCCTACCCCGGCCACCCGCTTCAAGGTTCGCGGTGGGACGGAGTGGAATCCGATGCCTCGACCGCGGAAACCCGAATGAATCAAAGTGACAAAAACCTGAACTTCCTTTCTGATCTGCGGACCGAGCCAAATCCTATCTATGCGAAGAGCCTTGCCCCTTTCATGTCTCCTTGTGCTCCTGTCCATGGCCAGAACCGCCCTTGGCGGCGAATCGAACTGGCCGCAGTTCCGCGGATCGAACGGCCACGGGATCGCTGCCGAAGGCAAGGCCCCGGCGCAGTTCGGGCCTGGAACCAATCTGCTCTGGAAAATCGCGCTGCCGCCAGGGCATTCGTCTCCGTGCATCTGGGGTGATCGCATCTTCCTGACGGGCTACGAGGACGGCAAACTCCAGACGCTTTGTTTGAATCGCCGCAACGGCACGGCGGTCTGGCGCGTGGCTGCGCCTGCGGAAAAGATCGAACCGGTCCATCGCATCGGCAGCCCGGCCAGTCCGACGCCGGCGACGGACGGTGAAAGAGTCTTCGTTTACTTCGGGTCGCTTGGACTGATCGCCTACGATTTCTCAGGCCGAGAATTATGGCGCAAGCCGCTGCCGATCCCGATGATTGAATTCGGCACGGGCACATCGCCGGTCCTGGCGGGTGACTTTGTTCTCCTGCTTTGCGATCAGGATTTGAGTTCGTTTCTCATGGCGGTGGACCGGCGCACGGGGCAGACGGTTTGGAAAACGGAGCGGCCCGAATTCCGGCGCAGTTTCTCCACGCCGTATCTATGGCAGCACGACGGAGTCGATGAAGTGGTCGTTACCGGCACCGTCTGGCTCAAGGCCTACGATTTGAAGGACGGCAAAGAGCGCTGGAAAATGCGCGGCTTGGCGCGCGTCGCGAACGCGTCGCCGACTTCGGGTGACGGACTGTTGTTCGCGTCGAGCTGGAACATCGGCGCCGACGGACGCGATCGTCTGTCGTTGCCGTCGTGGAGCGCATTCACCTCCGAGAATGACCAGGACAAGAACGGAAAGCTGACGAAGGAGGAGTTCCCCGCCGGCCCGATTCGGGACCGGTTTACCCAGATCGATCTGGAGAAGGACGGGTTTGTGACGGAGGACGAATGGCACATCTCGGAAGAGATTTTTGCGAAAGCCGAGAATGCGGTGTTCGCCGTTCGGCCCGGCGGGCGCGGCGACGTCACCGAATCGCATCTGGCGTGGAAGCAAACGCGCGGTCTCCCGTACGTGCCTTCGCCGCTTTTTTATGAAGGCCGCGTCTATGTGATCAAGAACGGCGGCATGGCGTCGTGCTACGAGGCGAAAACGGGACGGGTGCTTTACCAGGAAGAACGCCTGGGCGCCCTCGGCGACTACTACGCGTCGCCTGTCGCGGGGGATGGGAAAGTCTATTACGCCTCGCAACAAGGCGTCGTGACGGTCATCAAAGCGGGTGACATCTTCCATGTGCTGGCGCGCAATGATCTGGAGGAACAGATCATGGCCACGCCGGCCCTCGTGGAGGGGAACGTTTATTTGCGCACCGCGAATTATCTTTCCGCGTTTGGTCAAGCCGCGAAAGCCGAGACGTTGAATCCGCGCTAAGTGGTCCATTTCATAAATACGCTCACGTTCGCGGCAAGGGATTTTCCGGCCAGAGGAGGCGCGCGCGACGAGCATACCCGGGAGTGGGTCTGGGAGGAGCGAGCCACGAAGTCTGGCCGGAAAAGAACTGCCGCCCGAAGGGTTGCGCCCAATTTGGCCTGGGGCTGCGTTGATCCTCGGTCACAGCCCTACTTTCGAGGGATGCTTCCTCGTCGCGCCTTGCCCCAGGCCAAATTGGGCGCAACGAACGTGAGCGTATTTATGAAATGGACCACTAAGGCAAGCGTCAAAGCGCGGCCTTCAGGCTGCTTCATCGCGCATGCACAGGAGACCGCCTTGGTCAGGGCGAAAGCTGAAGGCATCAATGCCGCGCTCCGTTTCCACGATGATCGCAAGTGTCGTTGCGTGCTGCTAATTGCCAACACGAACGCGATAGAACTGCTGGAGGAGGCTCGGGGAGACGGGAGCGGTGAAGTTGCCAGTGGCGTCGCTGAAAACCAGGGTGACCTGGCCGGCATCGGATTCAACGAACAGTTCGGCGCCCGGAATCACCGTGCCGCTCGCCTCATTGAGGATCCGGCCAGAGATGGTTCGCCCGCCCGCCGCGTTGAGCGTTACGTTCTGGCTGACCGTGACCGTCGCAGCCTCGGCCGCGATTCTGATCAGGAGGACGGTGCGGTATGAGTTTACGACCGAAACCGCGGGACACGTCGAATTGATTTGCGAATACCGAGGGCCTTCGGGAGTCGGTCTGTTCGACCTCGGATCACTTAAGCTCCAGCGACGGTAAGGGGCCGCCGCCGGCACGCTTGAAATCATGGGGATGATGACTGGTTGCGGCAATACAGCACGCCGCCCAGCCAGGCGCAGGGCCAAGCCGTCACGACGAGCGCAATCGGATACCAAGACGGCCCTAGCTTTAGCGGAATGGTGGCAATCGCGCCCAGCAAGCTCAACGCGAAGCCAATGCCTGCGCCAATCCAAACATGCCGCATCGGATGGTGCGGCGCGAGTCGGGCGGTGAGGTAACTGCCCAGCACGCCATACACGCAGCGATAAGCCAGCGCCAGCAGGTTGTCGCTGGTTTCATTCATCGGCTGGCCCCAGGGCGGGTAAATGTTCAGCACGTGCAGTAGCTGGTCGGTGCCCAGCGAAAGGACGACCACGGCGAGAAAGCCCGCGAACAGTGCGCCGATGCTTCGCCAGAAACGGCGCGGGGGCCTCGGTTCGCCGACAGGTTGGGAAGTTGTTTCCATCAGTTCCCGCGTCGCGAAAGAATTCACTGACCACGTCAGAGCCTTGACGCCGCCCGCCGTTGGCGCGTCGGAATACGCGGCTCCGCAGCCCGGTGCAGCTTGAGCCCGACCACTCTATCTCACCACCGGCCGCAGCACCATGTTCCGGAAACTCGCGACGGTGTGGTCGCCCTGCAAATAGATCGGGCCGGGCTTGAAGGGATCGGACCAAAGAGCCCCGCCGGTGCAGCCCAGGATGGGTTTGTTGTCGATGATCTTTTTGCCGTTGAGGATCACGGTGGCGTGGCGGTCCAAGAGCGTGATGTCCATCGTTTGCCATTCGCCCGCCGGCTTCTCCGCGGCTTCGCTCGGCGTGATGCGGCTGTAGATCGCGCCCATGTTGTGGGAATCCACGGCGCGGCCATGGGTGTCCGCGACTTGAATTTCATAAATTCCGCGCAGGTAAATTCCGCTGTTGCCGCGCGGGGCGACGTTGACTTCGAGCGTGAGGTTGAAGTCCTCGAACTCCTGATCCGTTCTCAGGTTGCCGTAGCTTTTGCGGGGCTGGCCTTGTTCCTGAACCGGGTTGTTGCTCAACGCGCCGTCCTTGACGCTCCAACCGTTCGCGGCGCGCGGGTTGGTCAATTTCCAGCCGTCCAGGTTCTGACCGTTGAAAAGTTTGATCGGCATTCCGAATTTGACCGTCGCCAGATCTGGCGCCGGCGGCAACGGCGGCGTGCGTTTGCCGGTGAAGTCCGCTTTGTCGAATTCCGGCTGGTTGGGCCGGCTTTTCACCGTCGTCAGCTTGAGATTGTCTCCGTCAATTTTGGCGGTGAGGGTCTCGGTCGTCGTGACGGCGCCCGGGGCGCCTCTTGCCCCGCTGCTGCTCTGGCGCGTCAACACGAGAGTGTCGCCGGCGATCTTGACGTCGGTCACCGGCAAGACGCTGCCGCCGCCCCAGAGCAGGCTGGCGGAAAGTTTGCCCTGGCTTTCAGTGACGCCAAGCCACCCCGCGGCGCCTCCGGGAATCGTCAAAGCCCAATGGCCAAGGAACGGATTCGAGGATTCGGCGGCCCCAACAAGGCGGGCCGCGATGAGCAAGGCTCCGCAAAGAGCCGCCCACGGTGGGAAAACGAGCAGAGTTTTCGTGGATTTAGTCATACGAGTGCTGGGGATAAGCGTTGCGATCCGACAGTGATGGGTGGACTCACTAGGGAGAGACAGAATCCTCAAACCCACGCCGGCACAAGCA
>Ga0233424_10000146_pt1 | contig 98643 bp, 83 predicted proteins | sample Watercolumn_Towu_FD_181011 | JGI IMG/M metagenome (GOLD analysis project Ga0233424, IMG submission 181011) | Freshwater microbial communities from Lake Towuti, South Sulawesi, Indonesia - Watercolumn_Towuti2014_125_MG | ecosystem: Environmental > Aquatic > Freshwater > Lake | place: Indonesia...
CGCGGCGCAGAAAATCAGCCGGCTGGCAATTGGCGCGCCCAGCCGCGCCGAGGGGGGTGACACATTTCGGGTTCGGCCAGACCTGACTCAGGACGAGCACCTGGAGGGACTTCCGGTCGGGACGCGCGGCGGCACGTTGATTCCTCATACGTTTCCCCTGGACGGCGAATACGAAATTCAAATCCGGCTGACGCGGGATCGAAACGAGCAAGTCGAAGGTCTCCGCGATCCTCACGAACTGGAAGTTCTCCTGGACCGGGAACGAATGGCGCTGTTCACCGTGGCGCCGCCCAAGACGGACCACGAACACGCCACGGTGGACGAGAAACTGAAGGTTCGCATTCCCGTGAAGGCCGGTCCGCACCAACTCGGAGTCACGTTCCTCAAGCATCCGTCGTCGCTGCTGGAAACCAAGCGCCAGCCGTACAATGCCCACTTCAACCTGCACCGGCACCCGCGCATCGGCCCGGCGGTTTACCAGGTTTCCATCAACGGCCCATACTCTCCGCAAGGGTCAGGCGACACTCCCAGCCGGCGCAGGATTTTGGTTTGCAAGCCAGGCAAACCGAGCGAAACCGAAAGCTGCGCCGAACGCATCCTGTCCACCCTGATGCGCCGGGCTTACCGTCGAGCCGTGACCGCGGAGGACCTCGCGAAGCCAATGGCGTTCTTCCGGGAAACGCAGAAGCAGGATGGTTTCGAGGCGGGCATTGAGACCGCGTTGAGCGCGGTGCTGATCAGCCCCCGGTTTCTCTTCCGGGTCGAAAGCGATGCACCCGGGATCGCGCCGAACACCGCCTACCGCCTCAGCGTTCTGGAGTTGGCGTCTCGATTGTCGTTCTTCCTTTGGAGCAGCATCCCGGACGACGAACTGCTGGAGACGGCGATTCAGGGCACGCTTCGCAATCCCGGCGTCCTGGAACGTCAAGTGCGCCGAATGTTGTCCGATTCGCGATCCGAAAGCCTGGTCACGAATTTCGCTTCTCAATGGCTCCACTTGCGCAATCTGGAATCCACCACGCCGGATTTGCGGCTGTTTACTGATTTCGACGACAATTTGAGGCAAGCGTTTCGCGAAGAGACCGAACTCTTGTTCGCGACCGTCCTGCGCGAAGATCGCAGCGTGCTCGACCTGTTGAAGCCAGAGTTCACCTATTTGAATGAGCGCCTTGCCCGGCATTACGGCATTCCGCACGTCTATGGCAGCCGCTTTCGGCGAGTCTCGCTGGACCGCGACAGCGTGCGCGGCGGATTGCTCCGCCACGGGAGTGTGCTGAGCGTCACTTCTTACGCGACGCGCACGTCGCCGGTGATCCGCGGCAAATGGGTGCTGGAAAACATCCTCGGCACGCCGCCCCCGCCGCCTCTGCCGGACGTCCCCGCGTTGCAAGACAATACGGTGTCGGCCAATCTCTCCGTGCGGGAGCGGTTGGCGGAACACCGTTCTAATGCGGCCTGCGCAAGCTGCCACAACCTGATGGATCCGGTCGGTTTCGCGCTCGAAAATTTTGACGCCGTGGGCCGCTGGCGGACCGTGGAAGAAGGCAAGCCGATTGACAATTCCGGCGGCCTTCCCGATGGCGGGAAGTTCGCGGGCGTGTCTGGACTCGAAGAAGGCTTGCTGAAGCGCCCGGAGATTTTTGTGGGCACACTGGCCGAGAAGCTTCTCACGTTTGCCCTGGGACGCGGGGTCGAATACTACGATGCGCCTGCCATTCGCAAAGTGGTCCGCAAAGCGCAGGCGAAAGATTTTCGCTTTTCGGCGGTCATTTTGGGAATCGTCAACAGCACCCCGTTTCAGATGAGGAACTTTCAATAATCCGTGAACGCGATTGACGCGACGACCCACGGGAGTAGATGAGGGAGTTCGGATGATCGCGATGCGACCTTGTCTGAGACGGCATCGCCAAGATAAAATCCAACCATGGAAATAAGCGGCAGAATGTGGATGGAAATGGTTATAGTTCATTACCGTTCACGCGCCCGCTTGACCACTTCCCTTGAATGGACAACCATTGGAAAAAGTCACCACATAACACTATGAACGAACCTGCAAACAACTCTGCTACTTCGCGACGCGAATTTCTGAAAAGCACCGGCCGTTTGGCCGCGGCTTCCGCCCTGGCCGGCGTAGCGCTCCCGCACGTTCACGCCGCAGAAAACAACACCTTGCAAGTCGCCTTGATCGGTGCCGGCGGCCGCGGCAGCGGCGCTGCCGTCAACGCCTTGGACACCTCGAAGCTCGGACCGATCAAGCTGATTGCGATGGCCGACGTTTTCGAGGACAAGCTCAACGGCAGCTACAACGCCATCAACAAATCCCACTCCAGCCAGGTGGATGTGCCGCCGGACCGGCGATTCATCGGCTTTGACGGCTATCAGAAGGCGATGGATTGCTTGAATCCGGGGGACATTGCCATCTTCACGACGCCCCTGGCGTTTCGGTGGGTCCACTTCGCTTACGCGATCCAGAAGCGGCTCAACGTTTTCATGGAGAAGCCGCTCACCGCGGATGGCCCCGCTTCCCGGCGGTTGATCCAGCTTGCGGAAGAGGCTTCGGCGAAAAACTTGAAAGCCGGGGTCGGTTTGATGTCCAGGCACAGCCGGGCGCTTCAGGAATTGCACCAACGCATCCAGGACGGAGAAATCGGCGACATCATTTTGATGCGCGGCTACCGCATGCACGGACCCGTTGGGTCAGCCTTTTCGACCAAGTGGCCCGGGGAACCGAACGAATTGCTCTGGCAAATTCGGCGCTTTCACAGCTTCCTGTGGGCGAGCGGCGGTTGCTTCAGCGATTTTTACATCCACATCATCGATCATCTTTGCTGGATGAAGAACGCGTGGCCGGTCAAGGCTCACGCCCTGGGCGGACGACACACCAAGTTGAGCAGCGACGGCAGCCCTTACGTCGATCAAAACTTCGACTCGTATTCGGTGGAATACACTTTTGCCGACGGCAGCAAGTTCATTATGGACGGCCGCTGTAACGTGGGCGCCAAAGCCATGTATTTCAGCCATGTCCAAGGCAGCAAAGGCATGGCTATCGCTTCGAGCAACGGCGACTGCGGGTTGCCATCGAGCACTTACCGGGGCCAAAATCCGGTTCGGGAAAACCGGCTCTGGGTGTCGGACGTTCCGCCGGACCAGCGCGACCCGTATCAGAACGAGTGGAACGCGCTGGTGGATGCCATCCGCCATGACCGGCCCTACAACGAAGTCAAGCGAGGCGTCGAAGCCAGCGTCACAACCTCTTTGGGACGAATGGCGGCCCACACTGGCCAGGAGATTACTTTCGAGGACTTCCTCAATTCCGAGCACGAGTACGCTCCGGGCGCAGACAAGCTCACCATGGACTCGCCCGCGTTCTTGAAGGCGGATGCCGATGGCCGATACCCCATTCCGGAGCCTGGCCTGAAGAAGGACCGGGAATATTGACTCGCTCGTGAGTTCGCTCCGCCGCCGTGGAAGTGATCATTCGACCGGACCTTGAGTCTGCCGCGGAGTTGGTCGCGAGTCTCATTGCCAGGGAACTGCGTGCGAATCCCCACTTAGTCCTGGGCCTGGCCACGGGGCGCACGATGGAGGCGGCCTATTCCAAACTGGTCCGTCTCCACCGGGAAACGAAGCTGGATTTCTCGCTTTGCGCCACGTTTAACCTGGACGAGTACGTGGGCCTCGCGCCGGAGGATCCGCGTTCCTATCGGCATTACATGAACGAGCGGCTCTTCCAGCATGTGAATATCGATCCGCGTAACACGCACTTGCCCAACGGCCGGGCGCCCGACCTCGACGCGGAATGCCGGAGTTACGAAGCGGCCATCACGAAGTTTGGCGGAATCGACCTCCAATTGCTCGGCATCGGCCAGGCCGGACATATCGGCTTCAACGAGCCGCTCTCGGCGTTGCGTTCTCGCACGCGGGTCAAGGCGCTCACGCCGACCACCATCGAGCAAAATGCGCCGTTCTTCGCCTCCGAAGACCAGGTGCCCCGCCGCGCGATTACGATGGGAGTGGGGACGATTCTGGACGCCCGCCGCTGCCTCCTGCTCGCGACCGGCAGCGAAAAGGCCTACATCATCGCCAAAGCCGTGGAAGGGCCGATCACGGCCATGATTTCGGCGACGGCGCTGCAATTGCACCCCCGATGCACCGTGGTGGTGGACGAGGCCGCAGCGCGCCAGCTCCAGGGTGCGGAGTATTATCGCTGGATTTTCGAGAACGAACCGAAGTGGTCAGAATTTCGGTAGAGAAGGAACCTCGCAAACCGACCTGCGGGCAGGCTGCAATTCTCATTTTGACTCGGAGCCCGCCCATCCTGGGCGCAGCGCGCAGAGAAATCCGAACGCGGCAGGCCATTCCGCGCCGTTTTCACTTTCCGGGGCCGCTGCGGCCTGGAAGGCCGCGCTCCACGCACGCCAAAATGAGAATTGCCCCGGGCAGACTGCCCGCGCTCCTTCTTGAATCAGCCGTGTGCGCCGTGTCGCCAGTTTGCGCTTTCGCCGTTGGGAACCTCGGGTACATTTCAGTTGTGCGACTCGTCCCATCAGGCGCGACACGGTTTCTGCCTATCCTGCTTGTTCCACTGTGCTCTGGTGGATTCCTCCATGGCCTGGCCGCGCCCTATCAAGCGCCATCAACCCGGCGCATGGCCGAGCGTCTGGAGCGAATCGCACAGGAAGCGGACCCGCTTCAGAATCCCTTCCTGAACCGGCGCGCGGCGAAAATCTTCGGCCAGCAATTGAGGGAGGCCCTCGCGGAGCCTCTCACGCGGGAAAACATTCCGAAAGTCGTCAGCCTCCGCTACAAGTTCGCGCACGAACTCCTGCACGCCGGCGCAAGCGAGCAAGCGGTTGCCCAGTTCTCCCAGTTGCTCGACTTCCTCAAGACCAATCGCGTCGAACTCAGCGAAGACAAGCTTGAGTTGGTGCGCATGAATGCCGCGATGGCCCACCTGCGCCTTGGGGAACAGGAGAATTGCCTGGCAAACCACACCCTCGATTCCTGTCTCATGCCGATTCAGCCCGGCGGTTATCACAAAATCCCGCGCGGCTCCCGCGGCGCGATCCCGTTCTTGCTCGAACAATTGGGGAAGAACCCGTCTGATTTGCGGGCGGGCTGGCTGCTCAACCTCGCGCACATGACGTTGGGCGAATATCCGGACAAGGTGCCTCCCAAATTTCTGATCCCGCCCAAGGTTTTCGATTCCGAGTACGACATCAAGCGCTTCCCGGATGTCGCGCGCGGACTGGGCCTGGACCTCAACGACCTGGCCGGCAGCGTGGTCATGGACGATTTCGACAACGATGGTTTTCTCGATCTCATGATTTCCGGCATGGGTTTGCGCGAACAGTTGCGTTTGTTCCGAAACAACGCCGACGGAACGTTCGCGGAGCGCACGGAAGCGGCCGGGCTGACCGGCGAATTGGGTGGGCTGAACATGGTCCAGGCGGATTACAACAACGACGGTTTCATCGACGTATTCGTTCTGCGCGGCGCCTGGTTTGAAAAACAAGGGCACCATCCGAACTCTCTTCTCCGGAATAACGGCGACGGGACATTCGACGACGTGACCGAAGAAGCGGGGCTCCTGAGCTTTCACCCCACGCAGACGGGCGCCTGGTTTGACTTCAATAACGACGGCTGGATCGACCTGTTCATCGGCAATGAATCGGTGCCCGGAGACACCAACCGTTGCGAACTCTTTCGCAACAATGGCAACGGCACCTTCACCGAAATCTCCGCCGCCACCGGCATCGATGCGCTCGGTTTGATCAAGTCCGTCCACAGCGGCGATTACAACAACGACGGCTGGCCGGACCTTTACATCTCGTGCCGGGGACAGCCAAATTATCTGTATCGCAATGACGGTCCGCAAAGCCCGGATCGATCGCCCCAGGGAACGTGGAAGTTCACGAACGTGGCTCGGGAGTTGGGCGTGTTCTCACCCGTGTTCAGCTTTCCCTCATTCTTTTTCGATTACGACAATGACGGCTGGCTGGACCTGTTTTCCTGCGGTTACGGCGTCAAAAACGTGGGCAGCGTCGCGGCGGATTACCTCGGTCTTCCGCATGGCGCCGAGCGGGCTCGCCTGTATCGCAACAATGCCAACGGCACCTTCACGGAAGTGACGAAGTCCGCCGGCCTCTACCGCGTGCTCCTGTCCATGGCGGCCAACTTTGGTGATCTCGACAATGACGGTTTTCTGGACATTTACCTGGGGACTGGCGCGCCCGACTTGAACATGCTTGTCCCCAATCGCATGCTGCGCAACGCCGGCGGAAGCCGCTTTCAAGACGTCACCACGTCGGGCGGATTCGGACACCTGCAGAAGGGCCACGGCATTGCTTTCGGCGATCTTGACCACGATGGCGACCAGGACATTTACACGTCCATCGGCGGTGCGTACGAAGGAGACGTTTATTACAACGCGCTCTTCGAAAACCCCGGCCACGGCAACGATTGGCTGAAGTTGAAATTGGTGGGGGTGAAATCGAATCGCGCGGCCATCGGTGCGCGCATCAAAGTGACCGTGGAATCCGCGGAAGGAAAACGCGTGATCCACAAGACCGTGAACTCCGGCGGCACCTTCGGGGCGTCACCGTTGCGGCAGGAGATAGGATTGGGCCAGGCCAAAGCCGTCGAGAGCGTTGAGCTCTGGTGGCCGGCTTCGGGAACTCGGCAGAAGCTTGCCGGAATCGAAAAGAACCAGTGCTATCTGGTTCGCGAAGGGGAGGACCGACCCGCGCGCGTGCCGCTCAAAGCGTTCAAGTTCAAGTCAAGTACATCGGCGCACCACCATCCTGAGCCGTAAGTATTCAGTGCGATGTAAAGCTCGCCCTCACCCCGGCCCTCTCCCCCAGGGAGAGGGAGTAACTTTTACCGCCCGCGGACTCATCCCTGTTGAGTGACTGTTTCCCTGTGCGGGAAAGAGCGGTTCCCTCTCCTGGGGGAGAGGGTTAGGGTGAGGGCGAGTCACTTTTTCACTGAATAGATACGGTTTACGGGCCACGACGTCCAAATTCAATTCGCTGCCTGAACGGTTCGTTCCGCGTTCACCAAGATCTCCTGCGCTCCCACAGGCAAATCGACGACCGTGGTTTTTCCACCCGGCCAGCGCACCCAAACCTTCGCCGGCTCGTCGGCCTTGCCTAGCACCGTGACAGCGCTGTCCTGCGACCAATAGCCTGCGCCGGCGCGAATTTCATGCACTGGTCCCTGGCGGGCGTCTTTGTGGATCAAGCGCACTGCGGCGCCGACGCCGCGTGAGTTGCCAGGGGGCCCTTTCAAACGCACGCGCAAACCCGGCATCGCGCCTCGGTTATGATAAAGTTTCGTTGCTGCGCCGTTCTGCCCGACAGCCAGATCAACCCGGCCATCGCCGTCGTAGTCCGCCACCGCCGCGCCCCGGCCCTCGCCATAGACCAACACACCGCTCGCGGGAGCGGAAAGCGCCGAGAAACCGCCCCGCCCATTCCCGATCAATACCATGCCGCGGCCCGCGTCCAGTCGCGAAGCCGTGGGTTGCACCGGGAAGAAGTTCTGCGCGAGAAAAATATCGGCGTTGCCATCACCGTCAAAATCCGCCGCGGTTACGCCAAAAGCCGGCGCAAATTGCGCTTCCGGGGGAAGCATGATCAGTTGGAAGTGGTCGCCGCGATTCAGCAGAACCGTGGAGGCCAGCCAGGTCGCTCGCAAAGGCGTCAGTTTTTTGAGCGTATCGCCGAGAAGGTCCGGAAGGCTCGCTTCATTATACGCCGCGTAAGTCTGAAAGCGCTCCCGCAGGAACGGCATGGCCAGAGCAACCGCATTGAAAGGGCGCGTCGGCACAATTCGCTTTGAGGCTGAGTCCACGCATGCCTCCAGAACATCGAGTGTTCCATTCCCGTCAAAGTCCGCGTGGTAAAGGAGGGCGGAAGTCGCGACGCTTCCTGGAGTCCCCATTTCAAACTTCGCCAACGCATCAAAGGATGGCCGGGCCGATTGATACGGACTGTTCAAGCCCCAATTGGATGCCACCAGGTCGAGCCGTCCGTCCCCGTCGAAGTCACCCGCGCTGACGCCGGACCAAAACCCGGCCAGGTCTTGAAGCATGATGCGTGATGCGTGACCCGTGGGGGAGGACGGTTGATTTGAAATCGGCCAATCCCAGGCCTTGAAAGCGCCGGATTCACTTCGAAACACCCGCAGCGGTCCCCATTCGCAAGCCAAAACCAAATCCGCGGCGCCATCGCCGTTCAGGTCCGTGAAGACTGCGCCGCTGACCAGGCCAATCCTCGAGAAGGGACGAGACCGCTCGGCATCAACGTGGAGTCGGCCTGCGTCGTTGCGCAGAAGAAATGAGCTGGCGGATTCTGGCCAGCGCCCAGGGATGCATCGGCCCCCGACGAACAAGTCCAAATCCCCATCACCATCCACGTCCGCCATCGCGAGCGGCCCAGCGCTGCTGGGCTGGCCGGCCAGGGCATCGAGCGCGGCATTCGCCGCGAGGTTGAATTGTCGGACCATGGCGCCATTTGTGAGACCGTCTTCGTAGTTGGCTGCGCCGGCCAGCAAGGCGAATTGCCCCGGCGCTCGTTCCCAACCCACGAGAGCGCTTTGATCTCGCGTGAGCGGTTGATTCACGGACGCTGCGGAGATTCTCTGAAAACCTCCTGCGCCGTCGTTTGAATAGACCGCCAGGGTTCCGCCCCGGCCGCCGCCAATGATCAAGTCGTCCTTCTCATCGCCGTTCACGTCGCACCACGCCACGCCTGGACCCAGTTGACTGAGTTTCCACGGGAGCAAGGGCTGGCGCCCGAAGTCGTCGAACGGTTCGTCTTTGTGCGCGTGGTTGAGCAAATGGCTGACATCCTCGAAGAGTGCGTCAGCATTGGAACGTGAGGCGTGAGGCGTGAGGCCTGCATCGGTGGCCAACGCTCGAACGCTCGAATGCTCGGACGCTCCCACGCCGCTGCTTCCGGCTGCGTCCGCTTCCTGAATCTCGTAAGCCTGGTTTGCCCTGACGCGCTCGATCACGCGGCGCTTCCCGCTTCGCCAGGTGATCTCAATCTTCAACTCATTCGTCGCATGACCGGCCGCAAAAACGCGCGTCGCGTCGTCGCACGACAAATAACGCCCGCCACCGATCATTTCTTGCGCTTGCTCGGCTGGCCCGCCCAGGACCCGAATGCGTGCTCCAAAACCACGAGTGTTCCCCGCCATGCCTTTCAAACGAACCATGACCCGAGGCGCCACGGCGTCGTTTCGATAGATGCCCGCGGACTCATTCAGATTGTTCACCACCAGGTCGAGGTCGCCGTCGTTGTCGAGGTCCGCGAGCGCCATGCCGTGGGCCACGCCCATTTGGTCGAAGCCCCAGGATTTTTCCTTCCGCTCGAACGTCAGGTCGCCGCGATTGCGAAAAGCCACTTTGGCCTGTTTCATTTTGGGGAACATGAGCAGCTTCTGCGGGATCAGATCGCGGCGCCAGGGGCCTTTCGCTTGAATGCGCGCTTCCGCGTCGAGGTCTTGCGTATCGAACATATGCCCGGTCGAGCACAAGATGTCTTCGTAGCCGTCGAGATCGACATCCAACAGAATCGTGGACCAGGTCCAATCAGAGGCTTCCAGCCCGGCGTAACCTGCGATCTCTGCGAACGTTCCGTCCCCGCGATTCAACTGCAGCGTGTTCCGATCAACCTGAGGCCGATCCTCGAATACACCCACCGGTGAATGATACGGCGCAGACTCGGCGAATTGCATGAGCCGCCGTCCGTGGCTCAAGCTGAGCATGTCGGCCACGAAAATGTCGTCCAGCCCATCGCGGTTCAGATCGCCGAAATCGACCGACATGGAAAACGTGGAAGTCTTTCTGAGCGCGAGCTTGGGAAGTGCGCGGAAATGGCCCTTCCCATCGTTGATCCAGATTTTGTCGCTGGATTGAAAATCATTGCAAACGTAAAGGTCGGGCGCCCCATCGCGATTGATGTCGCGAAACATCGCGGTCAGGCCCCAATCGAAAGGAGGCTTGGCCAGCGGTTTGCCATCTTCATCCAGAAAAGTGCCGTCCGTCCACGAAAGCGGCGTGAAATGGCCGCGCCCGTCATTCCGGTATAAAATGTCCGGTTCGCCGTGTTCGATCACGCGGCCTTCCGGCGTGTATTCCAGATGACCGCGGTCTTCGGGCCGGATCATGCGGCGCCCGCCAAGGTTGAGGACGGCGAACCCCGTGGTGCGAATCGTCGTCGTCCGATAATTCGCCACGTAGAGATCAAGATCCCCGTCTCCATCGATGTCCGCCAGGGCCAGCGAGGTCGGGCCGAACTTGCGAATCAGTCCCGATTCCTGGCTCTCGATGAATTTCCCCTGGCCGTCATTTAGGAAAAGCCGTGTCCCGACGCCGATACCGTTCACGAACAAATCGAGATCCCCGTCCCCATCGATATCCGCCAGAGCCGCGCCCGTTGAATACTGGTTGTCACACGACACGCCCGCGGAAGCGGTGATCTCCTCGAATTTCCAGTTGCCCAGATTGCGGTAAAGCGCGTTCGCCCCTTCCAATCTGCAGAAGTAGATATCGCAAAGTCCGTCGCCGTCGATATCTCCCAACGCCACGCCGGAGCCGTTGAGGCGAATCTGGTTCTCGGCGGCTTTGGCCTCGGAGAGAACGTTTGTGAACGCGAGGCCTGTGTCCGCGGGCGCGAGCAAGGTAAACCCAGGTCTTTCCGAAGCCGGCACAGTCAGGATGCTCGCTCGAAGGCCGTCCTGTGGTTCCGACGCTGAGGCCGAATCCGCCAGAAGTCCCAGCGCGAAAAGAAAGCAACCGTTTGCTTTCCATGAACCGGAGCGCCGAACTCCGATTCGGCGCGAAGAGCGGGCGACGCCGAAACGCGCTGGCTCGGAGTCCGGCGGTCCGGGTGTCAGATTCATCGACGTAAGCATAGTTCTGAAGCTTCCCATGAACCAGCCTTGGTTTGTAGTCCGGCCTTTAGCCCGGATGTTTCACACTCCTTCACGGGGAGCGCACGCGCCTCGCGTGCTGCTTGCGGCGCCTCGCCGCAATCTGGCACTTGGGATTTGAAACACTTTGAGGTGTTTGCCGGCGCCGGACCCGTCGGCGAGGCGCCGACGGGGACACGCGATGGCGCGTGTGCTCCCCATGGAGTGTGAAACATCCGGGTTAGGCGGCTCCGGCGCTGCCGACCGGCTAAAGCCGGGACTACATACAAGGCGCAGTTCATGGGCCGTGAGCATGGTTCGAGAACCAAGGGAGTTTCCCATGAACTTGGTTGAAACCGTGTCGTCCTGTGTTGCCGAGCTTTGCCGCGGCGGGTTAAATTGCAAATCGAATCGTGGAGTGACGTGATGAAAATCGCGGTTTTGCTATCAGGCGGCGTGGACAGTTCCGTGGCCTTGCAACTCGTGAAACGGGAAGGCCACCAGGACATCACCGCCTTTTACCTGAAGATATGGTTGGAGGACGAGTTGTCGTACCTGGGCAGTTGCCCCTGGGAAGAAGATCTGAAATACGCCCGCGCGGTCTGCGAACAAGCGCAAGTCCCGCTCGAAGTGCTCCCGTTCCAGGCCGAGTATCAGGAGCGCATCGTGGGGCACGTAGTCAGTGAACTGCGCGCGGGGCGCACCCCGAGCCCGGACATCCTGTGCAATCAGCAAATCAAGTTCGGTCTCTTCTTCGATCGCATCGATCCGAGCTTTGACAAAGTCGTGACGGGACATTACGCGCAGGTTGAGGCGCGCGCCGGTCAGTTTCTCTTGAAGCGCTCGCCCGACGCCGTCAAGGACCAGACTTATTTCCTTTACGCTCTGAATCAACCCCAGCTCGGCCGCCTCTGGTTTCCCATCGGCCCTCTGACCAAGCGCCAGGTGCGGAAGCTGGCTCAACAATTCGACTTGCCGAATCGAGACCGCAAAGACAGTCAGGGCATTTGTTTCCTGGGCAAAATCAAATACCCGGAGTTCATCCGCTATCACCTGGGCGAGCGCCTTGGCGACGTGATCGAGTTGGAGACGGGGAGGAAACTGGCGGAACACAAAGGCTACTGGTTCTACACCGTGGGCCAGCGCAAAGGAATTGGGTTGGGCGGCGGGCCTTGGTATGTGGTTAAGAAGGACCTCGGGAACAACCGCATTTACGTCTCCCGCGCGGATAGTTGCCTGTCGCATGCGCGGGACAAATTCACGGCCGGCCCGGTGCATTGGATCGCCGGCGAGCCCGCAGCCCTGTCGCTCCAGACCAAAGTCCGCCACGGCCCTCACCTTGAAGATTGCGCGATTCATTCGCTCGGCGAGGGCCGTTGGGAAGTCACCCTTCGAAAGAAAGACCCGGGCATCGCTCCCGGGCAGTCCGCCATTTTTTACGACGGGGATATTTGCCTGGGGGGCGGCGTAATTGAATAGGGCTCATTCCGTCACAAATGGGTAGCTGGAGTTCAGATCAATTCCAAATCGCCAGCCTCCATTTTGACCGCCGCAGCCTGGCGGATGAAATCGAGCCGGAGCACAACCATCACCTGGCCGGAGCGTTTCTCGACGAAACCTTCCATGCCGCGCAATGGGCCGGATTTGACCTTCACGCGGGCCCCTTCCGTGATGTGCGGCGCCAGGCACACTTCCAGGTTCGTATCCAGCGCGCGGAGAATGTCGCCGAGTTGCTCGGCGAAGGTTTGCTGATCGGGCACGTCGAGCAGGTTCGCGACGTAATCGCTTTGATAAACCTTCCGGGAGTGAGTGGGCAGGACTTTGAGAAAGACGTATCCGGGAAAGAGCGGCTTTTCGAAAGTGACGGTTTTCCCGCGATACTTTCTCACGTGTCGGAACAACGGCAAGGTCACTTCGAAACCTTCGCGTTCGCAATATTGAGTGAGTTTTTTCTCGCAGCGAGGTCTCGTGTGAGCGACGTACCAGAGCACTTCGGTCATGGTTCCAATCGAAATCGAATCCGCGCATGGTCTTTTCGTTCCACTTTGGGCTCGCGCGGGCGGAAAACGTGGCAAACCCCGAACATCCACGCAAGCGTGGAGTTTGGGAACTGGGCCGCTTAAGGAGACGAGACTCAGCGAGTCACCGATGCGTCGCCTCGGCTTTCGGTCCAAATTCCACTTGCCGCTCTGTCGTCGCTCCGCGACGAAACCTAAAAGCCCTGCCACGATCCGTGTAAGGTGCAGAGAGGGCTGGCGCACTCCAAAAGCCGGCGCATTTTCCTGCGCCCCAAAGCCCGCGCCAGCGTCGCCTCCAGGCGAGACGCCCGCCCTACGCAAAATGAGTTCAGAGCGTGTCCGAGCTCGGCGTCGTTGGCGTCAGCCAATCTGCGATTTGGATCCCGAGCCCGTAAAGCGTGATGGTCACGATCACGGCCCAAGAAATCCACAGCAGAAAATCCAGGCTCCGGGCCGGGGCGAGTTTGGGATCAAGCCGGCGGTGCCGGAGGTAAAGGGCGGCCGAGGCGACGACCGGCAGCATGACCGTCTGGGCCATGCCGCCGACCACCACCATCCAGAGCGGCAGCTTGAAGGCCAGGAACAGCAGGAAATGAAACAGCGGTTGGACAACGACGAGCACTCGAATCCAACGCTTGCGATCCGCGTAATCCTTCACCCGGATCACTCCCATGAGACTCAAACAATCCACGAACATCCGCGCGTTCCCCGCCACGCTCACGAAGATGGTGGAATACAAGACCGCGAACGCGCCGACCAGAAACAGGTAGAAGGCCCCTACGCCGAGCACCTCCGTGTACATCTTGGAAAGGGTTTGGATCATTTCCATTCCTTCGGGCAGAACTTTTGCGGAGTGCAACACGGACGCGCCCAGAACAAAAAAGGCCAGAGTCGTCACCGTGTAAATGATCATCGCGCAGAGCGCGTCCCAGTTCATCGTCCGAATCCAGCCCTGCGCGCGCGCGTGCCAGGCGCCCGAATCGTCGCGGACTCCCACAGCCCGAGCGTAGCCTTTCTCGATGCACCAGTAGGGATAAAAGATCAGTTCGTTGGTTCCGATGCCCGTAATGCCGAACACCGCCACGGCGATCGCGACCCCTCCGGTCGGCAAGTCGAATTTCAAGCCCGACCACAAGTCCGCGGCCGAGACGGAATACCCGGTGCGCTGCAAAAGTCCGACGCACAGCAACGTCGTGAGCGTGAAAATCGCAACCAACGCGGTAGAGCCATTTTCGATCAAACGGTATCTCCCGCCAATCAAGAGCAGAATTGTCACGACAGCTGTGAGCAAAGCCCAGGCGGTTACGCTGAATTGCGGCACGACAAGATGAAGCACCTGGCCGACACCGCCGAGCATGGCGCCTTGCTGAAAGTTCACCATCATCAGCATCAAGAAGTGGCACCAGATGAACCATGACGCCCGGAGACGCGGGCCCGGGAGTTCATTCATGAATTGCAGCGTTGTTTCGCCGGAAAAAATCGCGTAGCGGCCAATGATGAGTTGGACCGCAACTTTGATCACGCAGCTCACCAGAATGAGCCAGAGCGCCACAAAACCCACCTTGGCGCCGAGGCTCGTCGTGGCAATCAGTTCGCCCGAACCGACCACGGAGGCCGTCAAAATAAGCCCCGGACCGAAATAGCGGATCATTCCGCCGAGGCTCTTCGGCGGGTCCAGGGAAAAATTAGGATCGCGCCGGTACGGATCGGCTTCGGACTCCAGGGAAGGCTTAGGTTTGTCCGGGTTGTTCATGTTGGAATCGAGAGTTAGAACCGTCACCCTGGGAATCTTCGTTTCCCCAGCGAGCTGTACCAATAGCTCATCCGGCGGAGGCGCTCACCCAGATCGTCCGGTGTCGCAAACGGACTGACCCAGAACCCGGCGCCCCGCCCGTTCATTCGGGATCGGCGGATGATCTGGCTCAGGCGCGCGCCGGCGGATTCTCTCTTGAACCGAAGTTCCGCGGCGGCATTTCCCCACACCGAACCGGGCTGCACGATCCAGATGGCGTCGAGATTGCTATGCAGTTCGACCCCGGGCACGGTTCCCTGGATTTCAAACCATTCCGCGGTGTGCCCTTCGACCGCACGAGCCAGATCAGGATCGCTCACGACGGCCACCTTTCGTGCGGATCATTTGCGTGCCGTCACGTCGGGCGACAAGGGTTTCATAGGCTCGGGCGTTGGGACATTTAGTCTTGTCCTTGGCTAATCGGGCCGCTGGGGAGCGTCAAACCTTTTCTGTCACGCGCCCAAGAACATCCTCACATTTTCCTTCGTGATCAGAAACGTGCCAGTGCTGTAATTGATCGGGATCGGCGTGATCCCGGCCTGGCGGTCATCCGCCGTGAAACGCAGCTTCGAGAGGTTGATGTCGAAAAGCGCCTTCACGCCATAGTAAGTGAAGAGCTTTCGCTTCTGCATCACGGAGGCGGTCATCACACCGTCCAGGATGAACTTCAACATCTGGCCTTCGGCTTGCACGGTGGTCCCGATAATCTGGCCGGCTTTGCCAGCCTCCTTGATCGCCTGCCCGATGCCCGGTCCACTTTCGGAATCGAATCCGGCCATGCCTACCAGGTCAGGCGTGCCCTGGATGATCGAGGCGGCGACCCGCGTCGCCTCCGCCTGATTGCCCTTGTCTTGCTGCGGAGGAAGGCAAGCCAGGCCGGAGGGTTCGGCGACCGATCTGAAACCGGCGAACGCTTGTTGATCGATGGTTTGCTCGATCAATCCGAACAGCGCGATCCTTCCTTTGCGGCCATGCAAAGCCTTCAGCATCGCTCGCGCCTGTTGCACACCGATCTCGAACCAATCCGTGCCGATGAACGCCAGGCGCTGGCTGGCGGGCACATCGGCATCCACGCACACCACGGGAATGCCGCTTTCCACCGCCTTGTTGATCACAGGCACCAGGGCGGATGGATCCCAGCCGACCACCATCATTCCCGAGGGCCGGCGCGCCGTGGTCTGCTCGACGGCGGCTATCAGTCCGGGGATATCCACGCTGTTCGGGCCGGCCATCGTCACCTTGACGCCGAGTTCCTCGCCGGCCAGGCGGAGCGCCGGATGATCGTGCGCGGTGAAGAGAGGAAGATTCGCGTTGGCCGAAAGCCAGACTTACTCTTCGTGACCATACTTCTTCGTGGACGCGCTGGAATCGACGGCGGCCGGGCGGGACGATGCCGCCGGACGTTTCTCGCAGCCCGTTAGAGCCGCCAGCGCGCAGCCGCCCGCCAGAAGTCCTCCTGTTTTGAGGAGATCGCGCCGCTTCAATTTCGATTGGGCCTTGTTCGTGTTTATTGGTGTTCATTCGTGGTTTTTTGCCGAACACCACCGTTTCAAACCGTGCTGTGACTCGGCGGCAAGTTGCCACCAAGAACAGGCTGGTAGCCGTTCCACCCGTTTCCAGACAACGCGCTCAGCTCAGTGTTTCAGCGATTTTTCATCTTCCGGCAACGGTTGATTCACGGTTTCGGGCGCCCAGATCAACGCCACGATTCCGAGCAGGTAAGAACTGGAAAGGACAATCGCCGCGAGCCTGAAGCCCGGCATCGGCGTGAGACCGTGCAACAGCCCCGCCAACGGGCCGAGAATGGAGACGCCGAAAGCCGTGACGTAGCGCCCTACGTTGTAGCAGAAGCTCGTGCCGGTCGTGCGCAGGCGTGTCGGAAACAGTTCCGGAAAATAGATCGCGTAGCCGCCGAACGGCGCGAGCGTGCAAAATCCAAGCAGCGGCCACAGATACCAGATTTGCCACGCGTGCTGAAACGTCGCAAAGGTGAAGACGAGGCTCCCCCACGCCAGGAGCAGCGCCAACAAAAACGAAAGCCGCCGCCCCAGCCGGGCTGTCACCACCGTGAAACAGCCGATTCCAAAGAACGCCGCGACTTGCTGGAGAATGCCGCCGCGCATTTTCAGGCCGGTCTTCTTGTCCTCCGTGATCGCATTTTCCAGAATGCCGCGCATTTTGGTTTTCTGTTCGTCGCTCAGGTACTCGGACAGCACGACGGACAGTTCACGGGTCCGCGCTTGCGGCTCAACGCGAGACACGAATTCGGCGTACTTGCGCTTCTCCGGATCGGTCAAGGCGTTCACGGAGACGGCGTGCGCGTCCGTGCTCGTGGCATTGAGAATCGCCTCGATTTTCGGACGCGTTTTAGGTTCGACGGTTGGGATCGCGGCGTCGATCAGCTCCGGCGTGTAAAAGCCGACGCCCCACAAACCGATTTGACCGGCCACCGCAAGGCACAGGCCCACCACCGTGTTGCGCCTCCATTGCGGATCAGTGAAAAGGTCACTGATCCGGCCCAGGTGCTTGGTGGTTTGCGCTTGCACCGCGGCCGCCTTGGCGGCGACCCAACGCTCCGGCTCCTTAAGACGCAGAAACACGAACACCGCGAGCAACGCGGGCAGCGCGCCCAGATAGTAAAGCCCGCGCCAGCCCCAGCCGAGTTGGTCGCCAGGCACAACATAGCCCAGCGAAATCGCCGCCAGAATGTTGCCGATGGCCGAGAGCGCCTGCAGCGACCCGAGCGCGTGGGGCCGCGCGCGGTCCGGCATCGCTTCCGCCAGCAAGGCTGCGCCAACGGCGAATTCTCCGCCCACGCCCGCGCCGGTCAGAAAGCGAAATATCGCGAAGGTTTCCCAGTTCGGCGCAAACCCGCTCAAGCCCGTGAACAACGCATAAACCAGAATCGTGAGTCCCATGCTTTTGGCGCGGCCCCATTTGTCGCCGATGCTGCCGAAGATCAACCCGCCGGTGGCCCAGCCTAGAATGAAAATGGACGTGGCCCAGTTGCCGTATTTCAGTTGAGTCAAGTTATCGGCCTGCGGCAGGAGATCACGCATGGTGATCGAGCGCGACATCGTGAAGATTTGCTGGTCGAAGCAGTCGAACAGCCAGCCGCACGCCGCGAGGATAAACACGGACCACTGGTAGCCATTGAGCGTCCGCCACCAGGGGGTCGTTTCGGCAGACGCAGAGGAGTTGGAAGGGGCCATAATCAGAGCGCAAAGCTTTCTGCGCTGAGGTTACGAAAACAGCGCTGAGAAAGGCGCACCTTCCCTACACGCAATCCAAAATGAAGCCAAGGCCAATTTCGCCCTTTGATGGACTCCAGACACAAAGAACCGCAAGTATGCAGTCGGGATGGGGAGCACACGCGCCCTCGCGTGTATCGACCGGCGCCTCGCCGGTCGGATCGTCGGAGAAGCCGTCTCCTCCAGCGATTGATCTTCCTGACCGAAGACAGTGGTCGGCGAGGGCGCCGACCGCTGCACGCGAGGGCGCGTGCGCTCCCCATCCAAACTGAATAGACGCGGCCTAACTCACCGACGACCGCTCGCGCAGCCGCGCCATGCCTTCGAGGTGACGGATGACCAGCGCGGTCCAGCCGGTTTGATGGTTTGCGCCCAGTCCCTTTCCGGTGTCGCCGTGGAAATATTCGTGGAACAAAAGCAGGTCTCGCCAGTGAGGGTCTTCCGTAAAACGCGGGTCGTCGCCGTAGCAAGGCCGGCGGCCGTGTTCGTCCGGCAAAAAGATTCGCACCAGACGCGAGGCGATTTCCGCCGCGACCTGCTTCAAGTTCATCATCCGGCCTGAACCGGTCGGGCATTCGACCTTGAGCTGGTCGCCGTAGAAATGGTGGTAACGTTCCAGCGCCTCCACGAGGAGGTAATTGACCGGAAACCAGATCGGCCCGCGCCAATTGGAGTTGCCCCCGAACAGCCACGTGTTCGATTCGCCCGGCACGTAATCGACCCGGTGTTCCTCGCCGCCAAACTCAAAAATATACGGCTTCTGCTGGTGGACCTTCGAGACCGACCGGAGGCCGTAAGGCGAAAGGAATTCATTTTCGTCCAGCAAATACCGGAGCACGCGCTCCAGCCGCTCCCGCGATGGGATGGCCAGCAACCGATGCTTGTGCCCGTGCTCGGCGTAAGAGATGTGCCGCGAGAGATCCTGCCGATTCTTCATGAACCAATTGAAGCGCTTGTTGAAGCCCGGCAAGCTCTCGATCAAGTCTTTCTCCAGGACTTCCACCGCGATCAACGGGAGCAAGCCCACCATCGAACGGGTCTTGAGCGAGACGGCGTTGTGATCGAACTGGATCTGGTCGTAGTAAAAGCCGTCTTCCTCATCCCAAAGCCCCGTGCCGCCCAGCGTGTTCATGGCGTCCGCAATCTGCACGAAGTGCTCGAAGAACTTCGACGCCATGTCTTCGAAGGCGACGCGGACCTCTTTGCCGTCGTGGGCGAGTTCCAGGGCGATGCTGAGCATGGTCGAGCAATAAAAAGCCATCCACGCCGTGCCATCCGCCTGTTGCAGACTTCCACCCGTGGGCAGAGGTTTCGAGCGGTCGAAGATGCCAATGTTGTCCAGGCCGAGGAAACCACCGGAGAAAAGATTCTTGCCCTGGGCGTCTTTCCGATTCACCCACCAGGTGAAGTTGATGAGCAGTTTCTGGAAAACGCTTTCGAGGAATTGACGGTCGCGCGGGCCACCGCGGGCCGCGATCTTATACACGCGCCAGGCAGCCCAGGCATGGACGGGCGGGTTGACGTCGCTGAACGCAAATTCATAAGCGGGAATCTGGCCGTTAGGATGCATGTACCATTCGCGCAGCATGAGGCTCAACTGATCCTTGGCGAACTTCCCGTCGAGCTTCGCGAAAGGAATCATATGGAAGGCCAGATCCCACGCCGCGAACCACGGATACTCCCATTTGTCGGGCACGGACAGAATGTCGTTGCTGAACAGGTGCGGCCATTCGTGGTTGCGCCCGATTTTGCGGCTTTCCGGTGGCGCGGGCGTCCCGGGGTCGCCCGCCAGCCAATCTTCCACCACCAGATGGTAGAATTGCTTGCTCCAGAGCAACCCGGCGTAGCCTTGCCGGACGACGTTCGATTCTTCTTTCGACAATTGCGGCGAACAAATCGAATCATAGAACTCATCGGCCTCGCGAATGCGGGCGGTGAAGATCCGATTGAAATCTTTCTCGAACGATTTACCCGGAGCTTCGTCGGACGTGGACAAACGCAAGCGCAGCACTTGAGACTGCCCGGCGGGAATGTTCAAGACGTAGTGCGGCGCGACTTTCGTGCCGAGGCCGGCCGGATTGACGGCTTCGGTGTGGCCATGGACGACGTATTCGTGGAACGCGTCTTTGACGTAAGGGCTGGCATTGGGAACGCCGTACAACCGTTGATAATTGGTTTCGTTCTCCGTGAAGAGCACTTCCGGGAGCTGGCCGTCCGCTCCTGGACCGAAAGCCAGGAAGAATCGGCCCAGCGAAGCATGGGTGGCGACCAGCAGATTGTCTTTCTCGCGTGAAATCGAAGGCCGGGACCCGGCCCCTTCGTGAATTCGGCCCCAGGACCACGTGTTCCGGAACCACAGCGTGGGGAGCACATGGATCGTCGCGGGCTCAGGGCCGCGGTTCGCCAGCTTGATCCGGATAAAAATGTCATTGGGGGAATTCTTGGCGTACTCGGCGCAGACGTCGAAATAGGCGCTCCCATCAAACGCGCCCGTGTCCATCAGCTCGTATTCGGGATCGGTTTTGCCGAGGCGCTGGTTTTCTTCCAGCAAGCGCGTATAGGGAAATTCCGCCTGCGGATACTTGTAAAGGCCCTTCAAATAAGAATGCGTCGGCGTCGAGTCCAGATAGAAGTAAAGCTCTTTGACGTCTTCGCCGTGATTGCCCTCCGGGCCGGTGAAACCGAAGATGCGTTCCTTGAGGATCGCGTCGTGGCCATTCCAGAGCGCGAGCGCGAAACACAAACGGCATTCGCGGTCGGTGATGCCGAGCAGTCCGTCTTCGCCCCAGCGGTAAGCGCGGCTGCGGGCGTGATCGTGGGGAAAATAATCCCAGCACCCGCCGAATTCCGAGTAATCCTCGCGGACGGTCGCCCACTGGCGTTCCGAGAGGTACGGGCCCCAGCGTTTCCAGTTTTTTCGGCGGGCGTTATCTTCAGCCAGGCGTTTGGCTTCGGAGGTGGGGGTGTTCATGGCTCAAGGGGTTGATGCAGAAAACCGAGCTTGTCTCTCGCATCGAAATCGTCGCGCTCTGGAAAGACGACTCGATCACTTCGAACGCTGAACATGGTCGTGGAGTGGAATAGTAGTTTGAATTGTCTTTGGAGCAATCAGAAATTGCTTTGCCACGTGACAGCGGAGTTTTGTTGCCTTAGTTTGCCAACACAGAATTAAGGTTTATGATGCAACCTTTGAAAGAACGCGTGCGCGTACGACCGGATGGCACGCTGCGGCTCGAATCGAGCGGTCTCCCGGCTGGCGCAGAGGCGGAGGTGATCGTGCTGGTGGAAGCGTCAGGCGCAAGCTCACTGGCCAAGCCAAAGAAAATGACCGAACTGATTGGCGCCGGAGGCGGTCTCTTCAAGTCGGTGGAGGAAGTGGACGCCTATATCAACGAACTGCGTGACGAATGGGTGCGTTGACCTTTTCGCCCGGTGCCCGCCTCTACCTTGATTCCAACCTTTTCATCTACGCCTTGGAAGCCCGGTCGCGCTTCACTGCTGCGCTTACTGAACTCTTCTCCGAAGTCGATGCGGGTCGTGTGCAAGCGGTGACCAGTGAACTGGCTCTGGCCGAGGTGATGGTGAAACCGTTGAAATTCGGCGATACCCGCATCATCGCGGCCTACCGGGAATTCCTTCAAACCCGGGCGCACTTCGAGATTCGGTCCGTGGACCGAGGCACTCTGCTGGACGCCGCTCATCTGCGTGGGCAACTGAATCTCCGATTTCCTGACGCGATTCATGCCGCGACCGCTATCCGCGCTCAGTGACAGTTCTTCCTGACCAACGACCGACGGCTAAAGCTCTTGGCGGAATCACAGCAGTTGTTTTGTCCGAAGTCCTCGCCTGACCGCAGCTCATTGCGGCCTCATCCGCTCGCGAAAATAAACCGAAATAAATTTCTTTGCGCGCTGGCGGCTTTGCGCGAGAAAAGTTCATGCATGTCCGGTTTTTGCTCGGTCCGGCCGGGAGCGGCAAGACGTTCCGTTGCCTGGCGGAAATCCGGGACGCTTTGCTCGCCTCGCCGGACGGCCCGCCGCTGCTTTTCCTCGCCCCGAAGCAAGCCACCTTCCAGCTCGAACGGCAGCTTCTGGACGATCCGGCGCTTTCCGGTTACACGCGGCTGCGCATTCTGTCCTTCGAGCGGCTGGCGGAATTTGTTTTCCATCACCAGAACCAGCCGCGGCCCGAATTGCTGGACGAGGAAGGGCGCGTCATGGTCTTGCGCGCGCTGCTCACCCGGAAGAGGGAGGAATTGCGGTTGTTCCGCGCCAGCGCCCGGCTGCCCGGCTTCGCCGAACAACTGAGCCGGCTGCTGCGGGAGCTTCAGCAGCATCAGTTGACGCCCTCCAAACTGGGCTCGCTCGCGGCCCGCGTCGAACCGTCGAGCCAGCTCGCCGCGAAGCTGCACGACCTGGCGTCAATGCAGCGCGCTTACTTCGATTGGCTAAAGGACCGCAATTTGGAAGACGCGGATCGCTTGCCCGACCTCGCGGCGGCGCTTCTGAAAGCTCAAATTTCAAATCTCAAATCTCAAATCTTTGAGGGCTTGTGGCTCGATGGCTTCGCGCAGATGACGCCGCAGGAGTTGGAGTTGCTCGCCGCGGTCGCTCCGCATTGCCGGCGGGCTACGCTGGCATTTTGTCTGGAAGCGGAGCCGCAAGGCGCCGGCTCGTGGCTTTCGATGTGGACGCTGATCGGGCAAACTTTCCAACTTTGCCGCGAGCGCCTCCGGGCGCTCATGTCCGAAGGCGAAGTCCTGCTGGAAGTATTGCCTCGCGACGCAAGCCGAAGCCGTTTCCGCGGGAATGCCGCCCTGCAACATCTGGAGCGGCACTGGGCGCAGCCGAGGCCGTTCGCACCTGGCGCGGAAAGCCAGGTTGACATTGACATGGAATCAAACACGGCCGCTTCTGTTCCGCTTCCTCTCCCGGCGAAGTGCGAGCGGGGAGAGGATCGAGGAGGGGGGAAAGGCCACGCAGACAAGCCTCCTCCCCACGCCCCCCCCCCTCACCCGTCCTCCGGACACCCTCTCCCCCTCCGAGGGGGAGAGGGAACGGGTGAGGGGGAGGTCCAGGGGTCCAATGCGCGAAGTTTCGCTTGGGCGAATTCTCTCCCCGGCCCCCTCCTCCCTTCACAGGGAAGAAAAAGTGCAATCGAATGGCCAGTTTCAGGTTCACCCGTTGATTCAAGAGCCGGGCAACCCATGGGCAGGCTGGAAGCCTGCCCTACGTTGGCGGCCTGCACGAACTCTGAAGGGGAGGCGATTTTCGTGGCGCGGAAAATACTTCGCTTCGTGCGCGAGGGAGGCGGACGGTTTCGCGATTGCGCGGTGTTGCTTCGTTCGTTTGAAGGCTACGCGGAAGTTCTTCGGCGAATTTTTCAACGTTACGAGATTCCATTTTTCCTGGACCGCCGCGAGTCCGTCGCGCATCACCCCCTGGCGGAATTGACGCGCTACGCGCTGCGGACGGTCGCTTTTGGCTGGCAACCCGACGATTGGTTCGGGGCGTTGAAGTCCGGGTTGGCCGGGGCCGATGAAACGGAGATCGATCGTCTGGAAAATGAGGCGCTCGCGCGCGGCTGGCGGGGGGCGGTCTGGTGGCAGCAAATCCGCGTCACCGGCGACGAAGAGTTGAGCGTGTGGCTGGAACGTCTCCGTCAGAAAATCGTGCCGCCGTTTCACCGGTTGGATGAGGCACTTCTGCCTGTCCCCGCGAGGAACGAGTGGAGAGAGGATCGAGGAGAGGGGAAAGGCGACGCAAACAAGCCTTCTCTCCATGAGCCTGGTAGGGCTGCGCTGCCGCGCAGCCAGTCTTCTGTCGATGCGGCGGTGCGGCAGCACCGCCCTACCATTGATGGGTTCATGGGCCGTGAGCATGGTTCCAAGCCCAAGGGAGCTTCCCACGAACCTCCCCCTCACCCGTCCTCCGGACACCCTCTCTCCTTCGGAGGGGGAGAGGGAATGGGTGAGGGGGAGGTTCAGGGGTTTAGTGCGCGAAGTCTTCGAGAGGGAGCCGTGCAGACGACGTTTTCATTCCTCGATTCGGAATCTGAGCCGCCTCTTGTTCCGGCGGTGCTGCCAGCGCGGAAGATTGAGCCAACTGGCGCCGAATTGGCGGACGCGCTCCGCAAGTTATGGAACGCGCTCAAAGTCGATCGAACGCTTGAGCGGTGGACCGCCGAAGCAGCAACGGCCTCCTCAATTGCCCGCGGCCCATCGCCCATTCACGAGACCGTTTGGGCGCAAATGAACGAATGGTTGCAGAACCTGGAACGGGCCTTTCCGGACGAGCCCATGCCGTTGACCGAATGGTTGCCGGTCGTGGAAGCCGGGCTGAGCCACCTTAGCGTGGGAGTTATTCCTCCCGCGCTGGACCAGGTCGTGATCGGCACGATTGATCGTTCACGCAATCCCGATCTCCGTTTCGCCGCCGTGCTGGGGATGAACGAAGGCGTTTTCCCGGCACCCCCGGCTCCCTCGGCTTTGCTGAGTCAGTCGGACCGCCAGACCCTCGCGTCATTTGGCGTGCCACTGGGACCCGACCGCTACGAGCAAATCGGTGTCGAACGATTCTATGCCTACATCGCCTGCACCCGGGCGCGGGAAAAGTTGATCCTGACCTATTCAAAGCAAGGCGCGGACAACACGAGCCTCATCCCTTCTTCGTTTCTCGACCATTTGAAGAATCTCTTTCCGGACCTGCAACCGGAGGATTTCACTGGAGAGATCCCCTTCCGTAGCGCCGTCCACACCAGCGAAGCCGTGGTGCCATTGCTGAAGCTCCACGCCCGGGCTCCGCAGGCTGCGGACACGCTGGTCAGTTCGCTGGCGGCGATCCCCTCCCTCGGCGGCATTTTGTCGAGGTGGAAGCATTCAACGGAGGCGCTCGCGCTTTCCACGATTTCCTCTGAACTGGCCGCGCGGATGTACGGCGGGGAACTGCACACTTCCGTGAGCGCACTGGAAGATTTTGCCGCGTGCCCGTTCAAGTATTTTGCCGCGCGCGGACTTCGCGCCGAAGAGCGGATGGAGTTCGAGGCGGATTATCGGGAGAAAGGCAGCTTTCAACACGAAGTGCTGCGGGAGTTTCACGCGCGTCTGCAGGCCGAGGGTAAGCGCTGGCGCGATCTTGCGCCGGAGAGAGCGCGGGAATTCATTCGCCGAATTGGCGCGGAACTGCTGCCGGCGTATCGCCAAGGGCTGTTTCTGGCCAGCCCGTCGCGGCATTTCGCGGGACAGGTTTTGCTCGAGAGCCTGGGACAACTCGCGGGCATGCTCGTCTCCTGGGCGCAGCAATATCAATTCGATCCACAAGCGGCGGAAGTGAGTTTCGGTTTGAAGGAGAGCCGATTGCCCGCGTGGCGCATCGATCTGGACGGCAGCCACGCCCTCTTGCTTCGTGGCCGCATCGATCGCGTGGATATCTGCCGGATTGCGGAGATGGGCCAGTCCTTTGGCGTCGTGATCGATTACAAGTCGAGCGCGCGCGAACTGGAAGCCGCGCTCCTTTACCACGGGTTGGAGTTGCAACTGCTCGCGTATCTGGGCGCGCTCACGGAATTGGCGGAGGCGGGCGTCGAACTGAACGCTGCGCACCTGCATCCGGCCGGAGCTTTCTACGTCGCTCTCCGGGCGTCCGGTGGTTCGGCGGCGACGCGCGATGATGAACGGGCGGAACGCGAGCGCGCGCGCCAGGAAGGTTTCCAGCACCGCGGCCGGTTCGATGCGCAGCGCTTGGATCGATTTGATAATCGGCAGGCGTCGTACGGCGATCAATTCAAGTACACAAAGCGAAAGGATGGCACGCTGAGCAAACGCGGGAATGACGCGCTTCCGGCCCAAGAATTTCAAAGTCTCCTCGCCCGGATCAAAGGATTCTTGAGACGGCACGGCCAGGCGATTTATGCGGGGCGCGCAGAAGTCGCGCCCTATCGATGGAGGAATGAAACGGCCTGTGATTTCTGCGTGTATCGGCCGGTCTGCCGCTTTGATCCGTGGACGCAGCCGTTTCGAGTCTTGCGTCCGCCGCCTCGAAACCGCGAATGAACCTGGAAGCGGAAATTCAACCGCAGATGAACGCAGTAGACGCAGATAGGAACCGGCCCATTGGTGTCCATTCGCGATTGAACGGCATGAATACGTCCGCCCGTTGAACTCAAAAGACGGCCGATGCCCGTGCTCCCCCTCACAAAATCCCAGCGTGACGCGATCGCCGCGCGCGGCAACGTGCTCGTCGTGGCGGGCGCGGGCACAGGAAAGACCAGCACCCTGGTCGAGCGCTGCCTGGCGGTGCTGGAAGAGGGAACTTCGTTGGAAAACATTTTGATGGTGACCTTCACGGACGCCGCCGCCGCAGAAATGCGCGGGCGAATCCGGGAAGCGCTGAGAGACAAGTTGATTTTGCTCCGGGGTCACGCTCACCGCGGGCCAGCCGGGTCGTGGGATCCATCGTGCTCCCTTTCCCCTCACCCCAGGGGAGAGGGTGAATCGTCCACAGCCCGTCCGCCAATCGAGGCGGGCCAGATTCATCCGGCGCAGCACGGTATTTTCCCTCTCCCTAAGGGAGAGGGCCAGGGTGAGGGGGAAGGAGACGATCGACCGCCCCGCGGATCAAGTTCTGCGAGTGACAGGTCGGATGCAGAGAAGCTCCGGGACCATTTCGAGAAGCAACTGGCGCTGCTCGACGTGGCGCGCATTTCCACTTTGCACAGTTTTTGTCTGCAGTTAGTCCGCGAGCATTTCTATGAGCTGGGGATCGATCCGGACGTCACGGTTCTGGACGAGACGCAAACGAGGCCTTTGATTCGCCAGACCCTCGACGCGATTTTCGAGCGCCACTACGCCAGCGATACGGAGATGGCCAAAGCCGTGCAATCGCTGGTTCGCGGGCATGGGCGCGGATCGGACGAAGCGATTCGAGCCCTGGTATTGAAACTGCACCGTTACACGCAGTCACTTCCCGCCCCGGATCGCTGGCTGACGGAGCAAATGACGCTGTACAGTGAACCGGAGCCGACTCAATGGAGGACGTGGTTTTGCGGCGCCCTTCTGGATTGGGCCAAGTTCTGGCAGCCCGCGCTCGAACCATTCGCGGGCCCGCCCGCCGTGATGTTATGCCAGCAAGCCTTGAAAAACCTGGCCGCGTCCTCTTCGTTCTCCGAGGTTGCGCAGGCCATTCGCGCGATGCGGGCGGCGGATGCGGAGGTGGATCATTGGCCGAGCGGCTCCAAGACCACGGTTCGCAACCAGCTCAAGTTCTTTTTTGCAGATGTCGAGTTCCTGGCGTCCTTGCTGCCGTCCGATGACGCGGATCCCCTTGCGGAAGACTGGCAATTCGCCCGCCAACCGATGCTCACTTTGATTGCACTGGCGCGGGAATTCGCCGACGAATTCAGCCGCGTCAAACGCGCGCTGGGCGGAGTCGAATTTGCGGATTTGGAACAATTCGCCCTGCGGTTGCTGCGCGACCTCGCCACGAATGGACCCACGCCGATTGCGTGCGCCTGGCGGGAGCGGTTGGAATACATCTTCGTCGATGAATACCAGGACATCAACGGCGCGCAGGATGCGATCTTGATCGCGCTCAGCCGCGACGGCGAGCGTGCGAATCGATTTCTCGTGGGCGACGTGAAGCAAAGCATCTATCGTTTCCGGCTCGCCAATCCGGCTATCTTCCGTGGCTACGAGCAGAAGTGGCGCGAAGGGACAGATCATGGGTGCAGAATTTCCCTGGCCGATAATTTCCGCAGCCATCGGCCGATGCTCGATTTCGTGAATGCTCTGTTTGGATTGATCATGCGCCCGGACGCCGGCGGGGTGAATTATGAGGCCTTGATGGCCGGCAGGACCGACGAACCCCAGCGCCCGCCGCGCGCCACCGCTCCGGAGCCATGCGTCGAGCTTCATTTGATCGCGAAAGGCGACGATGAGAACGAGGACATCGAAACCGCAGAAGAAGACGTCAAACCCCGCGAGGATTTGGCCGATTTGCGGGCCGTCGAACGGGAAGCCAGATTGGTCGCGCTCCGTCTGTTTGAATTGCACCGCCAAGGCCACGAGATTTGGGACAAGTCCGAAAGGAGAGCGCGTCCGATTCGGTGGAGCGACATGGCGGTCCTTCTGCGTTCACCGGCGGGACGGGCCGAAGCGTTTGCCATGGAGTTCCATCGGGTCGGAGTGCCGCTCCAGGCCGCGCGCAGCAACTTTTTTCAATGCCTGGAAGTGAGCGACCTTCATGGCCTGCTCAAATTGATCGACAATCCGCTCCAGGATATCCCGCTGCTGGCGGTGTTGCGCTCGCCGCTTGTCGGGATGTCCGTCGAAGAATTGGGAGAAGTCCGCGCTCACAGTCGCGAGCCGAATTTCTGGTTTACGCTGCGGCGGTTTCATCGCGAAGCCGCTCGGCAAAGACTCGAAAAGGCCGCCGCTTCCGCCTGGGACAAGACGGATTTGTTTTTGCGCCAATTCGAGAACTGGCGTGAGTCGGTCCGCCACACCTCTCTCTCCACCTGTCTGGAAACGGCCCTGACTGAGACGCACTACGAGGCGTTGCTGCTGGCCGGGGCGCGCGGCGAACAACGTTTGGCCAACGTGCGGCGCTTCGTCGATCTGGCGCGCCAGTACGATCCTTATCAAAGGCAAGGACTCTTCCGATTCCTCCGCTTCACCGCGGAGCAGGAAGATTCGGAGGCCGATTTCGAGCCGGCTTCCGCGCTTACGGAGAACGCCGTTCGACTTTTGAGCATTCACAAAAGCAAAGGGCTGGAGTTCCCGGTGGTCGTGGTGGCGGGCCTGGGCACGCGATTCAATTTTCGCGACCTGAGCGAAGACGTTTTGCTGGATGAAGAATACGGGCTGTGCCCCAAGGTCTCGCCGCCGGAGAGCGAACAACGTTATCCGAGTCTGCCGCACTGGCTGGCTCGGCAACGGCAGTGCCGCGAACTGCTGGCTGAGGAGATGCGCCTCTTTTACGTGGCCACAACTCGCGCGCGGGACCTCTTGATCCTCACCGCCAGCGCCATTCGCAAAACGGATCCGGAATGGTCCGCAGGCGCTCCCCCTGCCGAACGCCAGACAATTCTGTCGGCGCGTTGCTGCCTGGACTGGCTGCGCGCCTGGCTCTCGCAAGCGACGCGAGGGAGGAGCAATGCAAGCGATCGCGATGAACTGGAGCACTTGCTGCGTTGGACGATCTACTCTGAAACCGACTCGCGGCTCTCGATTCCGGCGGATGTAGGGCAGGCTTCCAGCCTGCCGGTTCGCGAGGCATCTTGCCTCGAAAGTGACGGGGCAAAGATGCCCCGTGAACCGGCAGACAAGATGTCTGCCCCACGGCCCACAGACGAGTCTGTGCTGCGGCAACTCAGCGAACGATTGACCTGGGAATATCCGTTTCGAGCTGCGTCCGAAGCGTGCGCCAAAACGAGCGTGACTCAACTGCGCCGCCTGCGTGAAGACGAAGAAAACGAATCACAGGCCGCGCCATTCATTCGGCGAAATGCGTTTTCCATCCCGGCCCGGCCAGTCAGTTCGTTGAACGCGGCAGACGTTGGCGTAGCGCATCATGTGTTTCTGGAGCACTTGGATTTGCGCGGCGAACCCACGCTTGATTTTCTGCGCCGCGAAGCCGACCGGCTTGCGGAGTCCCGCTTGTTGACCACCGAACACCGGCTGGCGCTCGACCTCGCAAGCGTGGCCGCGTTTTGGAATTCCGGCCTCGGGCAAAAAATCCGAGCCGCGGACGCTTCCGCCGTGCGGCGCGAACTGCCGTTCACGGCGCGGTTCTCTCCTGGCGTTCTGCGCGCCACGGGCCTTCCCGTATCGGCCGGTCTGAAGGATGACGAATGGGTGGTGGTGCAGGGCGTGGTGGACTTGGCGGTGATTCTTCCCGGCGAAATTTGGCTGATCGATTTCAAAACGGACGACCTGCGCGACTCGGAAGTTGCGGCGAAAGTAGAAACGTATCGACCCCAGTTGCAGCTCTATGCGCAGGCGCTGGGACAAATCTACCGCCGCCCTGTCACGGAACGCTGGCTGCACTTCCTGAAGCTGCGGAGGACGATGCGCGCTTAATCCTCAGACGGTTATTGGCTTTGAACAGGAGCAAACAGAGATAACAGAGATCAGATACTCGGGAGACGACACGCTCCGGATTTTTACTCTGGCCATATATGGCGTGCCTGGGTTCCTTAACTCCGTTTTCTCTGTTACCTCCTGTTGACAGATTGATCACGCTGCTCCGACGGGCTGGGGAGTTTCGGCGGAATGCGGCTCCGGTTCGGCGGCCAGCGCAGTCGCGGGGGCCTGGGTTTCAGAAGGCAAAGCAGTAAGCGGCAGTTCCGGCTGGTTGTCCGGCTTGAGCGTCACGAGCGCTTTGCGAATCAGATGTCCCTGGAAGCTGTAACCCGTCGCGAGGGCTTCGATGATCAGAGTGCCAGAGCGCGGTTGCACGGAGTCATCGGCCAGTTGCTGGGTTTTGGGCTCGAATTTGTCGTTCCGGGCCGGCGCAAACGAGATGAGGCCAACGCGCCTTGCCGCGTCGCGGCACGCGTGCTGAAACTGGTTGAGCTGGGAAATGAGCCCAGGCTGACCCGACCGCGAGCCCGCCTGATTCAACGCGTAGATATGGTCGAGAATCCGCACCAGCACCTGGAGCCATTCGCCTTCGCTGCGGCGCAGCTTTTCGACTTCGAGACGGAGATGCGCTTTTTCCGTTTCGTTGGCCTTTTCCAGGAAAGTGCAAAACTCGCGCGTCTCCGCTTTCATGCGATCGGCGATCTCCCGGGCGGCCGTGACGGTCTTTTTCGATTCGTCCTGGACGAACTGCCACTGGGAGGTGGAATTGGCGATCTGGTTTTTGATTTGTTCAATGTTCTGGAGTTGAGCCACGGACGTGGAGAGCGTGTTCGCCTCAGCCATTTTTAGCAAAGCTTGATGGTCCCTCAGGTAGGGCACGATGGAAATCCACGCGCCGAGCGCGACGGCGGCCAGGCAAATGCCCATGAGACCGAGGCCAAAGGCCGTTCCGTATCGGGACGCAATGAACCACGCGAGGACGAGCAAACAGAGGTCGCCGAAGAAGAAAGGCCATTTCGGCAACCGCGGCGCAAACGATTCAGTCATGGCGGGAACGTTTAGGCGATTTGATTGGCTGTGGCGATGGAAAAGTATGAAGCGCACGTAACCCCGTGCATCCTGGAGTTTTCGGTGACTCTTTGGAGTGCGGCGGCAAGCGGAGCGACGCCGCTTTAGCGTGGACCCAGGCGGCGCTCCCCGATCGGTCCGAGATCGTGGGGATTCGACAAGAAAGCGCCATCGCCGCTGCGCTCTGCCGGCGCACTCCAAATCGAGCGGTTCCAGTCCAAGCCACCGTCAGCTGTTGATGCACCGACGTGACCTCGCGTGTTTCGATCGCTGCCTCGCCAGTCGAGATGGACACGGCGGGAGGATGTTCGTTCGACCGCATGATCTGTGGTCGGCGAGGGCGCCAACCACGGCACGCGAGAGCGCGTGCGCTCCCTAGCCCTGCGTTGACACCCCCTGGGTCTGACCTTACGGTCTGTCCGATATGAATGCTCTTCATTCTTCGCTCCTTGAGTTGATCCGGCGCACTTCGGCGGAAATTCCGGATGACGTGCAGAAGGCCATTCTGGACGCGCTGGAGCAGGAGAAGAAAGGCACCATTGCCGAGTCCGCGCTGAAAATCATCGAGCGGAACGTCGAAATGGCGAAGCAAAAATCCCAGCCCATTTGCCAGGACACCGGCAGCATTCTTTTCTACATCGATTGCCCCGTGGGGTTCGACCAGATTTCTTGTGAAGAAACGGCGCGGGACGCCGTTCGGGAGGCGACCCGGAAAGGGTACCTGCGCCAGAACTCCGTCGATTCGCTCACGGGCGTCAACGACGGAACCAATGTGGGACCGGGTTCGCCCGCGCTTCATTTTCATCAGCATCGTTCCGCTGAAATCCACGTGCGCCTGATCTTGAAAGGCGGCGGGTGCGAAAACGTCGGCGCTCAGTACTCGCTCCCGAACGAAAAACTCCAAGCGGACCGCGACTTGAAAGGCTGCCGCCGAGTCATTTTGGACGCGGTGCTTCAGGCTCAAGGCAAAGGCTGCGGGCCCGGCATCCTGGGCGTCTGCATCGGCGGAGACCGCGCCACGAGTTACGAGTTCTCGAAGCAGCAGTTCCTCCGGCTTCTGGAGGATCGGAATCCAAATCCCGAACTCGACGGGCTGGAGCAGGACATCTTGCAGACGGCCAACCAACTGGGCATCGGCCCGATGGGCTTTGGCGGAAAGACCACGCTGCTGGGAGTCAAGATTTGCGCGGCGAATCGTTTGCCGGCGTCGTTTTTCGTGAGTGTGAGTTACATGTGCTGGGCATATCGGCGCCAGGGCGTGACGCTGGACCCTCGGGGCGAGATCGTGCAATGGCTGTATTGAATATGATTCCGATCTCAATTCCAATTAGTGAGGAAAAGATTCGTTCGCTGAAGGTTGGCGATTCCGTGGCAATCTCCGGTGTCGTGTTCACGGGCCGTGACGCGGTTCACAAGTTTCTTCACCAGGGCGGCAAACTTCCTCCGGGGGTTTCGTTCGCAGGCGGAATTCTGTACCACTGCGGTCCGGTCGTGATCAAAGACGAGCAAGGCCAGTGGAAGGTCACCGCGGCGGGCCCCACCACCTCGATTCGCGAAGAGCCGTACCAGGCGCAGATCATCCGGGACTTCGGACTGCGGGGGATCATCGGCAAAGGCGGGATGGGCGACCGCACGGCGGTGGCCTGTCAGGAGCACGGATGCGTTTATTTCCACGGCGTGGGCGGCGCGGCGCAGGTGCTGGCGGAGTGCGTCAAAGGAGTGCGCCACGTTTATTTCTTGAAAGAGTTCGGATCGCCGGAGGCCATTTGGGAACTTGAAGTCAAGCATTTCCCCGCCGTGGTCACCATGGACGCGCACGGGAATTCGCTGCACAAGGAAGTGTTCGAAGCGAGCCAGGCGGAACTGGCGCGGCACGTCTAGCCCTGCAGCGACACTTCCGAAATTCGGAGCGCGGACGACCTCGTCCGCGGCGCTTCCGCGACAACCGGGGCAATGGAAACCTTCGACGCGCACCGGCCAGTCGAGCCTCAGACCTAACAAGAACAGAAGAATCAGGACCTGGACTGTAATCGATTCAATTCCCCGACTTCTCCGTTCTCTATTGCCTCCTGTTCAGAAAACAGAAGGAAACGGAGCAAACGGAGAGGGCAAAGAAAGGAATTCAGTTTCCACATTCGGAAGACACTCCAAGGCCAGGCTCGTTTCCCGGTTTGCCGACCAGTTCAGGTGGAATCGCTGTTGCCGGGAGAAGCGCGCCGGTCGCGGATCAGTTGATCCAATTCTTGCAGCATGTCCGAGAGCCGCGATGCTTCGCTTCCGATCGTTTGTGCGGACTTCGTGGGGCGCGCTTCGGGGGAAAGCCAGGCTGATCCGTTACTTGGCACTCCAGGCCGGACGAAGCCCGAGGAAGTGAAATCTATCCGCTGGCTGGCCAAGCAAACGAGTGGGAACATTCTGGAGATCGGCTGCAACGACGGCCAAACGACCCTGGAACTCGCGACTGCTCTACTCGACACGACTGTCTATGCCCTGCGCTTGCACCGGGCCTTACACGATGTGTCCGGAGCAGCAGTCCGAAAAACCCAATCCATAGACCCACTGTCAACGCGCGTGCCACTTGCCCAACATGAAGTCCTCCATTGTCCGTCAGCAGAGATTGACTACAGAAGCTGGGCGACATCTCCCTGGTCTTTATCGATGGCGACCATTCCTACCAAGGCGTCAAGGCCGACATCGAGAGAGCGTTGGACTATTTGGACTATTTCGCTGCCACCAAGTCCAAGGGCAAACGGTTCGTCGTCTGGCGCGAAGTGTATCTAGAGGCTCCCATCCTGGGTCGGCGTTTTGCCCTGCCTCAACCACGAGATCGTGGCCTGCCTGCGCGGGGGTGCGGCGAGATTCTGGAAAAACTCGCGGGCAAGCTGCCCGCGCTCCTTGGGCTGGATTCTTGAATCAGCCGTTCGTGGTGGTTTGTGATGGGGTTGGATGCTTGGATGCTGATTCCGCTTGTCGCCGCAATGGATGAAAGCTTACTGTCGAGGGCAACGCGGACAGCGTGGACAAAGGCGTGGACAGTTCGGAGATTGCCAAAGCAGCGCCAAAACCGTTACTAAGAAACGAATGGCAAGCGTTGCCGAACAACTTCGCGATGCGCGAGAAAAACGAAAGCTGACCGTTTACGACGTCGCGGCCGCAACGAAAATCCGAACGGATCACGTTCGAGCTCTGGAGGAGGGCAATTACCGAGTCTTCGCCGCAGCCGTCTATATCAAGGGTTTCGTTCGAAGCTACGCCAATTTGCTCAAGCTCGATACACCCAGGGTCATGGCTGACCTGGACGCCGAGCTCTCGGCGACCAAAGAGTTCAGCGAACTTTCCAGTCTGGCAGGAAGCTCACCTGGAATGGTCGATGCCGCCATGCTCTGGCTTTCCAAGCTGAACTGGCAGCTCGTGATCGTCGTGCTCGCCGGTGTGCTCATTCTTGCTCTAGGGATCTGGGGCTACCGCGCCTGGCAACGTTACCAGACCGCTGATCCGCTCTCCGAACTTGGGACAGGCCTTTATCAACCGCCTCAGACCAATGTCGGCGAAGTGCTTCCGCTCCCCCGTCCAAGTCCTTGATTCTCTCCATCCGAGTCCAATACTCGCCGTGAGGGGGGTGAGGAGTAAAACGTAAGACGTAATTCCGAATGCGCTCCACGATCACACCTTGCGAATTACGCGTTACGTTTTACAATTCTTGCCTTCCGGTGATCGCTTCCATTACCTTCCCCGCCCAGTGACGAAAAGTTTGGACAACTCTGATCCCATCCGCGTCGGCCTCGTCTCGCTCGGTTGCGCCAAGAATTTGGTCGATGCCGAAGTGATGCTTGGTTCGCTGATCAAAGACGGATTTGAGATCACCAACGACGCGGCGAACGCCGACGTGGTGATCGTGAACACTTGTTCGTTCATCGATTCCGCGCAGGAGGAAAGCGTGGACGCGATCCTCGAATCCGACGCGCTACGCCGGGCCAGGAATCCGGGCCAGGGATTGATTGTGTCCGGTTGCCTGCCGCAACGGTTTCGCGCAGAACTGCCGAAGTTGCTCCCCGAGGTGGACGCCTTCATCGGGATCGATCAAGTGGCGCAGATTTCGGAAATTGTCCGCAAGGCACTGAGCCGGCGGGCGGCCCGGATTCAGAAAGAGTCGGATTCTTCGCCTCCCCACGAACCTCCCCCTCTCCCGTCCTGCGGACACCCTCTCCCCCTCCGAGGGGGAGAGGGAACGGGTGAGGGGGACCTTCAGGGGTTCTATGGGCGAATACCTTCGGCGAATTCTCTCCCCGCGAGGAACGAGCGGGGAGAGGATCGAGGAGAGGGGCAACTCAATGGAGAGGGCTCTCCTCTCCCCAGCTCTCTGCTCCCTTGGCAGGGAAGAAAGAGAGAAACCTCATTCTCTTTCCGAGGCGGCTCAAAAAGGAGCATTCATGCGCCGGCTTCGGTGGATCCTCTCGTGGCTATTCAGCCGCGCCCGAGATACATTCCGGATTACGCCACGCCGAGGTTTCGGCTTACGCCCAGGCATTTCGCATACGTCAAAATCGCCGAGGGCTGCAACCATCCTTGCAGTTTTTGCACGATCCCAAGAATGCGTGGCTCGCACCGCAGCCGTCCTCAGAGTGACATTGTTGAGGAAGCCAGGCGGCTGGTCGCGGAGGGAGTCAAAGAACTGAACCTGATTTCCCAGGACTCCACGTTCTACGGGTTGGACCTGCGTCGGAATCGCAACGGGTCCATCGCGGCCCCGGAGAATTTCAAGGCCGCTGCCCGCACTTTGCCGGTGGGTGCCGCGACCTTGTGCACCTTGCTGCGCGCGTTGAATGATTTGCCCGGAGAATTCTGGATTCGGCTGCTCTACACGCATCCGGCGCACTGGACCGACGAATTGATCCGGACCATCGCAGAGTGCCCGAAGGTCGCCCGTTACGTGGACATGCCGCTGCAACATATCCACGACAACATGCTGGAGCGGATGCGCCGCGAGACCTCACAGCAATACATTCGCGACCTGATCGCCAGAATCCGGACGGGTGTGCCGGGGATCGCGTTGAGGACCACGTTCATTGTCGGCTTCCCGGGTGAAACGGAGGCGTATTTTGAAACGCTGCTGGATTTTATCCGCGGGACAAAGTTCGAGCGTCTGGGCGTCTTCGCCTATTCGAAAGAAGAAGGAACGCTGGCCGCGTGCATGATGAGTCAGGTGCCGGATCGGGTCAAGAAACAGCGCCGCCGCCGAGCCATGGCGGAGCAATTGCGAGTCGCGCGGGCGGTTTCTCAATCCTTTGTCGGGCGCGCGATCAAGGTCCTGATCGAACGAAAAGCGACCGATGCCGACCTGCAAAAGGCGAATGTCTGTTCGTGGGAACACGGTCTGCTTCGCCGCGGCCCAAGCGCGAGGGAGTCTTTGAAGGGTTCTTATTTGATCGCTCGAGGCGAGGCCGACGCGCCGGACATCGATGGCCGGGTTTACGTGCGAGGCCGATTGCCCTTGGGGGAGTTTGCGGCCGTCCGGGTCGTCGACCACTCGGACTACGACGTGATCGCCAGGCCAGTGTAGCAGTGATCAGTATTCAGTTACGAGTTGAGTGCGCCGCAATCGTCCAGCGTACTCAAACTCCGTTAGAGTGTTTTCGCCCCATTTAACCGATTTAACGTTTTTAACCTTTTAACGATTTAATGAGGGCGGCCCCGCCGCTTGTCTGATGAACCTGCCCAACCGGTTAACTTTGGGACGCCTGCTCCTCACCGTCGCCTTCCTCGGCGTCGTCTTCTGGAATTTTCCGTTCTCGAATACCTGCGCGCTCGTCCTGTTCGTCGCGGCGAGCGTCACTGATATTCTGGACGGACGAATCGCGCGGCGCCACCGGCTCATCACGGATTTCGGCATCTTGATGGATCCACTCGCGGACAAAATCCTCATTTGCTCGGCCTTCATCGCATTTGTCGGACGCGAGCAAGTTGCCGCGTGGATGGTGGTGATTATCGTGGCGCGCGAACTGGCGATCACCGGCCTGCGGTTGCTCGCGGCTTCGAAACAAGTCGTCCTGGCTGCGGAAGGCTACGGCAAACACAAGACGTTCTCCCAGGTCATCGCGATCATTTCCGTGCTGGTGCTGGCCAGCTATCCTGAATGGGGACGGTGGGGGACCTGGCTATTCGGCGGTTGGGTGCCGGTGTTTTCGGAATTGGCCAAATGGATCGCCGTGCTGCTGACGCTCGTCTCGGGAGCTCTTTACGTTTCCCGCAACCGGCACCTGTTTCTCAAAGACCTGTGATCTGTGCGACACGAATTGCGCGAATTCTTAGTTCCCATGACCTCTCCATGAACCGTCGGTACGTAGTCCCGCCTTTAGGCGGTTTCGACGCCCCCGACCGGCTAAAGCCGGGACTACGTACAGGGCGCGGTTCATGGGCCGTGAACATGGTTCGAGAACCAAGGAAGCTTCCCGTGAACCTGGTAGGGACGGCACGGATGATTCAAGAAGAGGGCCGGAGCGCGGCCTTTAGGCCGCTTCGTCGTCGAAAGTTTTTGAGGCGTTGCAGAACCGCAACCTTGGGACGGATTCCACTCCGTCCCTGACTTTACTCTGCGATCGGAGGAACATTATCAGGGACGTGGTGGAACACGTCCTTACTGGTTTCATTGCCCGTGCGCGCGAATCTGAACTGCTGGAATAGGATGAATCATCTGGTGATCTTCATTGCCCAGGGATTCGGGTTGGGCCGGTCACCCGTCGCGCCTGGAACAGTTGGTTCGATTCTCGGATTGTTCTGGTTTAGTTTGCTCATTTCAACGCCGGTCCCTTTCCTCTACTTCCTGGGATTGGCCGCCGGGCTCGGTTTGTCCGTTTTCATCACGGGAAAGGCCGAAGAATTTCTGGGCCGCAAGGATCCGGGATGTATCGTGCTGGACGAAATCGCCGCGGTTCCCGGCTGTTTTCTGATCTGGCTGACGGTTCTGTGGCGCCACAATGGGCATTGGCCCGGCGCGGAATCGATCTTCCAGTCCAAGAACTGGATCGTCGTTCTGGCCGTCTTTGTTTTGTTCCGGGCATTCGACGTGCTTAAACCATGGCCCGTTCGGCAGGCGCAGAACTTGCCGGGCGGTTACGGCGTCACGGCGGACGATGTTCTGGCCGCTGTTTACGTGAATCTCTTTGTCCTGGGCGTTTATTTCATTCAGCCGACCTGGCTGCTATGAGAGGGGATGTGTCATCTTCACGCATTTTGCGTGGAAATGATCATGGGGTATTCCGTTAAAAACGTTAAAAGGGTTAAATCGTTAAATCGGCCAAAAGGGAGGAACTGGATGTCAGCGCGCGCCATCCGCGCGGTTGCCAGGAATCCGAACTCCCGGACTGAACACTGAATACTGATCACTGATTACTCGATCCTTGCGCGGCCGCCGCGCTGCGCCGTGGCACTGACCTTGCTGAATACTTTTTCACCGAAATAGAATTGACACTCTAATTGTTTTGATTAGAGTGCGTCGACCGTAACCCAGTAATAACCGAAAAAAACTATGAACCGTGTTTTCCGTAAATACAAAGTCGGGGCTTTCACGCTCATCGAGCTGTTAGTCGTTATCGCCATCATCGCCATCCTGGCCGGCATGCTCCTCCCCGCGCTGGCCAAGGCCAAAGCCAAAGCGCAACGGATCAAATGCGTCAACAACCTGAAGAACGTCGGGTTGTCCTTCCGCATTTTCGCCACGGACAACGGCGACCGGTTCCCGATGAGCGTCAGCACCAACGAAGGCGGCTCATCCGAATTCGCCGTCGCTGCCAGCGCCACGGCCATTCCCGAGGTGTGGCGTCACTTTGCAGCGATGTCCAATGAGTTGAGCACGCCTAAGATCATCGTCTGTCCCGCTGACGGATCGAAGACTGAGGCCACCAACTGGACGATTCACATCACGGCTCTCCGGAACAAGGCCACGAGCTTCTTCGTCGGACAGGACGCTGACGAAACCCGCCCGCAATCGTTGCTCGCCGGTGACCGGAATATCACCAACGGCGGCGGCACGCAAGTGGCCCGCACTGACATGGACAAATCCCAGGTCATAAAGCTGGGCACGAACCATACTTCAACCATCGGTGCCGGTTGGTCGAAGGATATGCACCAGAATCAAGGCAATGTGGTCCTGGGTGATGGCAGCGTGCAGCAAATCAGCACGGCTCGCTTGAAGGACCAACTGAAGACGTCGGACAGCGACAACACGCTCGCCTTCCCTGGTCAGTCTCCGAAGTAATCGGCTTTCCGACTTAGTTTTCGACAAAGGCATCCGCAAGGATGCCTTTTTTGTTTTCCGAGAGATGGCGAGCACACGCGCCCTCACGTGGTATCGACAAGAAACGTTTGCCGTTCTCCGTCCGTCGCCCTTAGAATTCGCATCGTGCGGACGACAGAATTCTTGGCTCATTTGGTCCATTCACCGCCTTAACCTTTCCAGACACTTCACCCGCCAACGTTTCGCCGCTGCGCAGCCTGCATGAGCATCACCTACCTCGAAGCGATCCGCGAAGCTCAGGCGCGAGCTCTGGCCGACGATCCGCGTGTGTTCATCTACGGCCAGGACGTGGGCGCGTTTGGCGGCGCGTTCAAAGCCACCAAGAACCTCGCTCAGGAGTTCCCGGGCCGCGTGATTGACGCGCCCATCAGCGAGGACGCGATCCTCGGCGCGGCCATCGGCGCGGCCATCGAAGGTATGCGGCCCATTGTGGAAATGCAGTTTGCGGATTTCTCGACCATCGCGTTCAACCAGATTGTCAATCAAGCCGCGACGCTGCATTGGCGGACGCAGGTTCCTTGCCCTATCACGGTTCGGCTTCCATCCGGCGGGACTTCCGGCAGCGGCCCGTTCCACAGCCAGAGCATGGAGGCGATTTACGCGCATTACCCCGGTTTGATCGTCTTGACGCCCGCCACCGTCGAAGACGCCTACAGCATGCTGCTCGAAGCGGTGGCGATCGATGACCCGGTCATTTATTGCGAACACAAATACCTGTATTACCACTTGAAGGCCGACAAACTCCCCACCGAGGCCATGCCGGTGGGCAAAGCGCGCATCGCTCGCGAAGGGCGCGATGTCACCATCGTAGCCTACAGCGCTATGGTGCATGAAGCGCTCGCCGTGGCGGACGAATTGGCGACCGAAGGCACGCGCGTCGAAGTCGTCGATCTGCGCTCTGTGAAACCGTTGGATACCGACACGGTGATGGCGTCGGTGGCGCGCACGGGGCGGTTGCTGTGCGTCGGTGAAGCTTTTCCTTGGGGCGGTGTCACGGCCGAGGTCGTGGCGCGCGTCGCCAGCGAAGGCTTCGATTTGCTGGATGCGCCCCCGCAGCGCTTAAACGCCAAAGACACGCCCATCCCGTATCATCCAACGCTCTGGGCCGCGCATCGACCCACGGCGCGGAGCATCGCCGCCTCCGTGCGCGATTTGCTGCGGCGCTAACTAAGCCTTGCCACAATCAAACAGAACAGGAGCAAACGGAGAGAACGGAGGTTGAGGAAAATGAAACCCGAAACAAATTCAAAACTCCGAATTCAGAATCGGAAAGCATACCCAGGCGGCGGTTTTGGATTTCGAATCTATGAATTCAGGTTCGTTTCGAGTTTCGAGATTCGAATTTCGGATTTCGCACCTTCTGGCGTAATCTAAGGCCATGCCCCAGGTCCCTATCATCATGCCGCAGCTCGGCGAATCGATCGCCGAGGCTACGGTGATCAAATTGCTCGTTCAAGCTGGCGACACGGTCGAGGCGGACCAGGATGTTCTGGAAGTTGAGACCAACAAAGCGACCTTGACGGTGACGGCCCCGTGTCCGGGCCGGCTGGGTCAATACCAGATCAAAATCAACGAGAGTTACGCCGTCGGCGCCGTCCTGGGCTATGTCGAGGCCACAGACGAAGTCGCGGCGCGGTTGGGCCTGGACGCTCTTCAACTCAAGTCTGCTTCTGAAAGACCCGACGCGGCGAATCATGTCAACGCGGACGGAGAAACAAAGCATTCAGGTGTGCAACCTACGGTTCGCGGTCTGCCCGTGCCCGCGCACGCCGCGGGCGCCAGCTACATGTCGCCCCGGCTCAAGGCTCGCATGGCCGAGTTGGGTTTGCACGCGGCCGATTTGGCGGGCGTCGCCGGCAGCGGCGCCGCGGGCCGCGTGACGATCGAGGATTTCGAACAGTTCCTCGCCAACCTCGAACGGAACAAAATGAGTCCGGCGTCGTCCATGCGCGTCGCCGTGGCCGACGCCATGCGCCGAAGCTGGACGCGGCCTCTGGCCACCGTGGCGCTGCCCGTATGTTTGGATGCGCTGTTCGCGCACCGGAAAAATTGCGATCCCAAACCGGGGCCAGCCCTGTACGCCTTGCGCGCTCTGGCCCTCGCGCTCGCGGAACACAGCGCGCCCGCCGGGCGTCTCGTTGGAAATCGAATTGTGCATCCGAGATCGATCGACATCGGGTTTGCCGTGGAAGCCGAGGAAGGCGTCTTGGTGCCCGTGCTTCGAGATGCGGACGCACGATCTTTGAAGGAATTGAAGGGGCGCTACAACGAGCTCGTGAATCTGGCGCGGCAACGGCGGCTGCCCGCGGATGCGACGGGAGGGTCCATCGCGACCGTGACCAACTTCGGGACGTTCGGCCTGACCTGGGCGACGCCGATTCCATTGCCAGAGCAAACTCTCGTGCTGGGCATGGGCGCGGCGCGGTGCGTGCCGAATTGGGATGAGAAAAAGCAACAGTTTGTTCCGATGATGGAAGCGAATTTGACCTTAAGCTTCGACCACCGCGTGCTCGATGGCGGCGCCGCAGGACGCTTGCTCGCGCGCATCGCGTCGCTGATCAATCAGCCGGAAAATCTGTGAGGCAGGGAGAACATCTCACATCCAATGTGAACCGAAACAGGCGGATGTTCACAAGGAATCAATCGTCGCCGCCAATGTTGGACCCTTTCATTCTATGACTTCGATCTGGACGCTGCCTCCGTCCGGCACGTCGTCGATCTGTCGCGCCATGTCACCTGAAAGAACATCGAATGTTCGACTGTTGAACATCGACGGGCGGGAAACCCTGCGCTACAAGGCAGCATGCTAAATCGCTTCCCAGACTTCTCGACCTCTCCATCCTCTTCCCACCGCCTCGTTTTCAGCCGCCGGCAGGCGCTCGCCCGGACCGCTCTGAGCGCGCTGGGTTTGAGTTTCCTCGATCTCGGTCTCGCGCCATCGCTTGGGGCGGCCGAGCGGGGGGCAACCGCTCCGCGCGAACCGCTCAATCGTTTTCCCCGGATGGTTCAGGAATATTTTGTGGAACGCGTTCGCGCCACGCTGGAAAAGAGCCAGGAGCGCAAGAACTCGATGCAAACGAAAGCCGACGCCGAAGCTTACGTTCAATCGGTCCGCGAAGGAATCCGGGCCAGCTTCGGTCCGGCGCCGGAGAAGACGCCGCTGAATCCGCGAGTCACGGGCGTGGTCGAACGGGACGCTTACCGGATCGAGAAAATCATCTTTGAAAGCCGCCCCGGCTTGTTGGTGACGAGCAATCTCTATGTTCCCAAAGGGCGGAAGTTTCCCCTGCCGGGCGTGGTCGGATCTTGCGGCCACTCGAACAATGGCAAGGCCAATGAAGCATACCAATCCTTTGCCCAGGGTCTGGCGCGGCAAGGCTACGTGGTGCTGATTTTCGATCCCATCGGCCAGGGCGAACGTTTGCAGTATCCGAACGACGAACTCGAATCGCGCATCGGCGTCGGTGTCCGCGAACATCTGTACGCGGGCAATCAACAATTCCTGATCGGCGAATTTTTCGGCGCATGGCGGGCCTGGGATGGGATTCGCGCGCTGGATTACTTGCTCACGCGCGAAGAGGTGGACCCGCGGCACGTCGGGGTCACGGGGAATTCTGGCGGCGGCACGCTGACGACGTGGCTGTGCGGACTGGATCAGCGCTGGACCATGGCGGCCCCCAGTTGTTTTGTGACCAGTTTTCTGCGGAACGTGGAAAATGAACTGCCGGCGGACACGGAGCAATGCCCGCCGCGTGTGCTCGCGCTTGGAATGGACCACGAAGACTTCATCGCTGCGCTCGCGCCGAAGCCGGTGATCCTTCTCGGCAAGGAAAAGGATTACTTCGACGCGCGCGGCCTCGAACAAGCGTTTCGACGGCTGAAACGCCTCTACACGTTGCTGGGCGCAGAGGAAAACATTGGGCTCTTTCTGGGCCCGACTTATCACGGATACTCGCAGGAGAATCGCGAGGCGATGTATCGCTGGTTCAATCGAGTCACCGGTGTATCCGATCAGAAGACGGAACCGCAACTGACGATCGAGAAGGACAAGACACTCTGGTGCACGCCCAAGGGGCAGGTGTCAGAGCTTGGGGCGAGAACGGTGTTTTCGTTCACGCGAGAAGCGGCCTCTGAAATGGAACGGTCGCGGCCGGTGTTAACGGGAGCGAAGCTTGCGGGCGCCGTGCGGAGACTCCTCAGGCTTCCAGAACGCGACGGCGCGCCGGATTACCGGATCATTCGGCCGATTCGCAGCCGGGCGTTTCCGAAGAACCACTTCACCACCTACGCCGTGGCCACCGACCCGGGAATTCACGCCCTGGTTTATCGATTGGTGGATCAGGCGCATTACTCGCGTCCGCCGCAAGGCCCGACACGCGCGGTGTTGTATGTCTCGCATCATTCGAGCGACGACGAACTCCGGAGCGAACCGCTCGTTCGCGAACTGCTCGCGGCTGAACCAGTCGGCGAATTCTACGCCTGCGACGTCCGTGGCATCGGCGAATCGCGGCCGAATACGTGCGGCGACAACAGCTTCCTGGATCCCTACGGCAACGACTATTTCTATGCGATCCATTCCCTCATGCTCGACGCGCCGTACGTGGGCCAGAAGACTCTCGATGTGTTGCGCGTCGTGGACTGGCTGGGGAGCGTCGGCATCGAGGAAGTTCATCTTGCCGCGAAGGGGTGGGGCGCGATTCCGGCGGCGTTCGCAGCGCTTCTGGCGGATCGAATCGTCCAGGTTACGCTGAAGAACGCGCTCACATCTTACGCAGACATCGCGAAGAGCGAGGATTACGCCTGGCCTTTGTCCGCGCTGCTGCCGGGTGTTTTGCGCGAGTTCGATTTGCCCGCTTGCTATCGAGAACTCGCGGCCGGGAAGAAACTTCGGCTCGTCGAGCTCTGGAACGCGAAAGGCCAGCCTGGAAACGGCGACTAAACCACCAATGCACACCAGCCAACGTTCGAAGAGAGACAATTTCAATGCCGTCGGAGTTGACGCCACGTTCGAGGGAAAGTCTGTGAGAGTTGTGAGTGTGATGGTTTGACGCTTGCTGGCTAAATTGAGTAAATATTCTCAGTGTCTTGAGTAAATTGTATGATCCGCCAAACACTCCACGATGAATTGCTTCGGCGGCTGAAGGAGAAGAGACGCTTTATCCAGGTGCTGGCGGGGCCTCGGCAAACGGGCAAAACGACCTCGCCCGGCAGGTGATGGAGGCCGTTCGCCTCCCAGCCCACTTCGCGTCGGCGGACGAACCAACGCTCCGCGACCGGATCTGGATCGAGCAGCAATGGGACCTTGCCCGCCTAAAGGCGCGCGACGCCAAGACTTCCGCCCTTCTTGTGCTGGATGAGGTGCAGAAGGTCTCCGGCTGGCCAGACAGCGTGAAGCTGCTCTGGGATGCCGATACTCACGCCAGACTACCGCTCAAGGTTGTGTTGCTGAGCTCGGCGCCGTTGCTCATCCAGCGCGGTCTCACAGAGAGTCTGGCCGGACGCTTCGAGATCATCCGCGTTCCTCACTGGTCGACCTCGCCCGCAGCAGGCTCGACTACCCCGTGCGCGTCGAAGCCTTCTAACGCCCCGGTTGTAGCGGAAGCGCTGCGGACGAGGTCGTCCGCACTCCGAATTTCGGAAGTGTCGCTGTGGTCGCTGCTGTAATTCAGTCGCGTTCGAGCGTGAAGAGGCGAAGAGGCGCTTTGCGGAGCAGTTCAACGTGAGTATCGACAAACACGGCATTGGCGCGGCCTTTGGGACGTTTTGGACCTGCGACGCCGCGATCCGTGTCTGCGCTCTTTTCATTGCCGCCGCTGTGACGATAGCAAACATTGGCCGTTCCCTGGCCGTCCGCGTAGAGGCAGGCATCCCAACCATCCGTGTCCGCGTAGAGTAGTGTGCCCGGAACATCCTGGACGTGCCGTGAGCCGATGTCTTTGCGTCCGCCGTTTACGTGCGCGTTCTGGGCGTAGGCCAGGAATCCCCAGAATCCGCCTTCGCGCGTCGCATTGCCGAGCCGTTCTTCCGGGCGCGCCTTCTGCAAACTGGACGGACAAACGAATACGCCTTGACCCGAGACATTCGTGTTCCGACCGAGATACGGCTGGAGTTGGCGATACCAGATGGGAGGCATCGCCAGCGCGAGTAAATCCGAAGGCGGCCAGCCAATCGGATAAACCTGATGGTCCTCGTCATACATCATCGCGGCAATGCCAAGCTGGCGAAGGTTGCTCTGGCATTTGGCGGATTTCCCTTTGTCGCGCGCCCGGGCCAAGGTCGGAAGCAGCAAACTGGCGAGGATGGCGATGATCGCGATCACAACGAGCAGCTCGATCAAAGTGAAAGCGCGGAAGCGGAGTCCGGAGGAGGAGTGAAAACCGAGAGAGCGGGTCAGGTCGCGCATAGTGCTCCCATCGTAACGGGCGGCAATCCGTTTGGCAACCAAACCGGGCTGAGTCAGCGGAACAGCCGGCGCATCCCGAAGTAGTGACTCTTTGGAGTGCGGCGGCAAGCGGAGCGCGACGCCGCTTTGGCGTGGACCCAGGCGACGCTCCCCGATCCGTCCGAGATCGTGGGGATTCGACAAGAAAGCGCCGTCGCCGCTGCGCTCTGCCGGCGCACTCCAAATCAGGTGGTTCCAGTCCAAGCCACCGTCAACTGCACTGCGGAGCAGCAGCAAGTTCTCATTTGGCTTGGGTTGGCCGCAAAAAAGCGCAAAACGCGCAAAAAGGGCGACCGGAGCGCGGGCGACCTCGCCCGCAGCACGCTCGACTAAGCCGATGCGCGTCGAAGCTTTCCAACGCCCCGGGCGTCGCGGATGTGCTGAGGACGAGGTCGTCCGCGCTCCGCATTTCGGAAGAGTCAGTGGAGTGTTAGCCAGGCGCAAGCGAGTCCGCGAGCGCGGCACCTGGGATGGCGTCCACTGCCGTTGAATTAGGTAATACGACGCCTCTTTATCTTCGTCCTCTCCCCCGCGAGGCACGAGTGGGGAGAGGATCGAGGAGAGGGGCAAACCCAGTAAGAACGGCCCTCCTCTCCCTGACCCTCTCCTCCCTTCGCAGAGAGGAGAGGGTGAAACCGAAGCGACTTTCTCTGGGTTCATTCCTTATTTCAATGGCAGTGGGGATGGCGTCACGAGAATGAGCACCTGGAGGGGGCGGATCGGGACAACTTACCCAGGGATCGGGCCTATTCTTGAAACGCGTTCTGCGCTACCACAGCCCGAACGCGCCGCCTTCGTCCCACAACTGCGAACCGCGATAGGGCAGCATGCGCGAGACGTCTTTCCACGTGACCGAACCGTCGAGTTTCCCCACGTTGCCGCCTTTAGCGCCGACGTGCTTTGGCGTTTGTTCGTACGATTCGACATGCTGCTCGAAGTAGGATTCCTCGCGAACGACGGGGCCGCGCGCCGTGTGCGGCGCCAGGATGCGCGGGAAGCTGTAGCAATACACGTTCAAGTCGGCCAACAGAACCAGCGATGGATCATCGGAAGTCTTCTGCGGCGAAATCCACGTAGTGGTGATGCTCCCCAGCGGCGGCCAGGGCGTGTTCGGATGGCCGCCCATATAGTGGTAGCCAATCGCAATCCCGTAATCCAGATGCGTGCGCCAACCCTCCTGCCTCTCGAATGACCTGGCCAGGTTCGGACAATCCAGCACGCGCAGCGGCTCGACATATTTCAGAATGTTCGTCTTGGTCGCACTGGAAAGAATCGGCGTATGGGTGTCGTTCTTGTCTCGATTGTCGGTGTCGCCGCGGGGCAAAAATTCCTCGTTGTCGCCGGCGTAGATGTGCGTCGCGAGAATGAACTGCCGCGCGTTGTTCAAGCAGCTTGTGCGGCGCGCACGTTCCTTCGCCGCGCTCAACGCAGGCAACAGCATTGCAGCCAGAATCGCGATGATGGCGATCACCACCAGCAGCTCGATGAGGGTGAAAGCGGAGCGATGGAGAGAGTTCACCGAAACCATTCGCGGATTGAGCGCCTTAAACGGAGCGCGGCGTTTACGCCGCTTCAGTCCGACTGCCTGCCGGTGCGGGCGATCCAAGAGACGGCTCAGGCTAGTGCTCATTCGGTTACGATGCTGCCATTCATCCCACACCGCCATTTCTCACTTTGTCCACGGCCAAAGTAGCACAATCAAGGCCATCGACCGCAGCCAATCGGAACTTCATGGACGTTCCTGGACCCTGAAATACTGTCTTGTTTTTGCCGCGTCGATCGGCGCCTCGAAGCGCAGTTGCCCATTTTCAAGCACCGGACTGATCGCGAGCTGGGTCCAGTTGTTGACGCCGGCGCTGAGGCTGTCGGTTGCCAGGACGTCGATCTTCGCTGTTCGGGCTGCGTCGAGCGGCGAGCCGTCTTCGTTCGCGATCGACATCTGGAACACCCCGTTCTGTCCAGACAGTGCGGGTTTCAGTTTGAGGCGCGAGAAGGAAGGCGCTTTGCCCGCGACATCGATACACGCCGCTTCGGTTGTGCTTCGGAAGTAGATTCGCCCATTGCTGAGCGCGGGAACGTTCCAGGTTTTTCCATCCAGAGCCCGGTATCGGCCCAGTTCGGTGTAGGTGTTCGGGTTGGGGTCCACCAGCACAAGCCAGCCATTGGCGCTGGCCGCAAGGATCTTTCCATCCGCGACCAGCACACTCCCGTAGCCAAATCCGCCGACCGACCATTTTTCGTTCCCCGTGGCGAGTTCGACGCATTTGAGTTGGAGATTGTCCTGTCCAAACATGCCATAAAGGTGGCCGTTGTAATGCACGGGCGTGGCCCAGTGATTCATGAGTTGGTTCACCTTTGACCACACTGGCGCGGCGGAGAAGCTGCTGCCAGAAGGCGCGACTCTCACCGTGATCGCTCCAGCTCGGGCGGAAGATAGCAAACCGGGATAAGCGCGCGAGGCATACACACGGTCCTGGGCGACCACAGGTGACGCGGCGACCGAAGTCCCGTTGTAACGCAGCGCGTGACGCCACAGCACGCTGCCGCTTTCCGGCGCCACGGAAACCAATCCCGATTGCGCGAAGAAGATCACCTGGCGAACGCCGTTGACGGTCGCGGCCACGGGCGTGGCCTGGGTCATTCCGTCGGATTGTCCTTTCCACGCGAGCGCGCCGTCCTGTTTCCGGAAAGCGAGCAGGTGCTCGTTCTGTCGGCCGTTGCCATTGACCAGCACCAAACCCCCTTCGAGCAACGGAGAAGCCGCGTTTTGCCAGGGGATGACGAAGCTGCCGAATTCCTGCTTCAAATCCTTTTCCCAAACAATTCTCCCTGTCGCCGCTTCCAGGCAAGCCAGGCGCAGATACGAAGTCAGAACATACACCCGGTCGCCATCGACGGCCGGCGTCGAACGCGGGCCATCATCCGAACCCACACCTCCGTTGGGATAATCCGCGACGTCCAGGGGGACGGCCCAAAGCTCCCGGCCCGAGGCCGCATCGAGCGCGACGCAAAATTCCTGTTCTTCGGCTCCCGCGCGGCGGGAGGCGAGAGTAAAAGCGCGTCCGCCGCTGACCGAGAAAGAACTCAGTCCGTGCCCCAGAGGAACCTTCCAGATTTCACGCGGCGGTTCTTGCGCCCAGTTGGACCGGATGGGGTCGGTGGAAATGCCATCGTGGCTTGCGCCCCGATATTGCGGCCAGTCGGCCGCCTCGGTGATGGTGGCGATAAAGACCATCGCGGCAAGAAGCGGTGCAGAGCGATTCGGCGTAACGGCCCCGTCGTAAAATGAGAGCAAAGCTCCCGGTCTTGAGTTCCCTGAGTTTTTCATAGCGTCATTAGCAAGAAGACATTGGCCCGTGGATCGAGGTTACGCTATAAACACCTCGTGATTGTGTCTCGCCAACGTCGTCTGCCGAGCGCGGGCTTCACGTTTCTACGGCAAGACGGATCGGCCAAACTGAACGGTGAAAGATTCGAGCCGATTCAACCGCGGATGAACGCAGATGGACGCAGATGCGAATCGGTTCCGAGTTCAGGGGGTCTCCACTTTATTAGTAAACTGGTTTTTGCCTTCCTATCTGGGGTCATCCGCGTCCATCTGCGGTTTGACTCGAGCCCCTGATCCAGAATGAACATCGACGCTCATCAGCATTTCTGGGTTTACGACCCGGTGGAATACCCTTGGATGACGGAGGAGAAAGCCGCTCTTCGACGTGATTACTTGCCGGAGGACTTGGCGCGAGAGCAAGCGAAAGTTCAATTCGACGGCTCCATTGCGGTGCAAGCGCGCCAGACGCTCGAAGAATCCCGCTGGCTTCTGGAATTGGCCGACCGAAACGAGCGCATCAAAGGAGTCGTCGGCTGGGTGGACTTGTGCTCGGGGCGCGTGGCTGAGCAATTGGAGAAATTCGCCGCGCATCAGAAGTTCGTCGGCGTCCGCCATGTCGTGCAAGATGAACCGGATGATCGCTTCATGCTTCGTCCGGAGTTTTTGCGCGGTCTTGGGGTGTTGAACCAATTCAACCTGACTTACGACCTGCTCGTTTATCCGCGGCAGCTTCCAGCGGCGATCGAGATCGTCCAACGATTCCCGGAGCAACCATTCGTTCTCGACCACATGGCGAAACCCCCGATCAAAGGAGGCATCCTGTCGCCTTGGAAAGAACAAATCCAAGAGCTGGCGGCTTTCCCGAATGTTTCCTGCAAAGTTTCGGGAATCGTCACGGAGGCCGACTGGCGCGAGTGGAAATCCGAAGACTTCACGCCTTATCTGGACGTCGTCTCCGAAGCTTTCCGCGAAGATCGGTTGATGGTCGGATCAGACTGGCCTGTTTGCCTTCTGGCCGCGAGCTACGATCAGGCCGTCAACCTCGCGCAGGATTACTTCCAAGACGCGTCGAAAGAGGCACGGAGGAAAATCTTTGGGGCGAACGCGCGCAAGATCTACGGCGCTTGCGGCTCCTGAGTGGGCCGCCTAGTCGCGGAGCGCAGTCGGGATGCTCTCTGCTCCCAATCCCGCAACCTCGAACATCAAGCTTTGAACATCAAACTTCGAACCTCGAACTGAAGGGTCACCGCGCCAGCCACCATTCCGTGAATTGCCGGCCGCCAAAGACCCAGACCGTCGCGGCAAGTGCGATGTACGGGCCGTACGGAATCCGGCTCGACCAAGCCTGTTTCTTCAGAAGGATCAAGGTGACGCCGACCAGCGATCCGATCATCGAACTGACCATCAGAGAAAAAATCACCGCTTTCCACCCCAGGAACGCGCCGATGGCGCCCATGAATTTGACGTCGCCCAGCCCCATCGCTTCCCGCGGGAAGACAATTTCGTCCGCGACGATTTCCATGTGGGGGACTTGGTCCGGATCGAACCTATCCTCGCCGACCTGAAGCGACGCCGGAGTCAGGCGCACCAACGTCGGCGAGATGTAACAGCGGTCGGGCAGTTCGACGCGTTTGGCGTCGATCTCGATGGCGTCCGTTTTGCGATAGAATTTTTCCTCGTACGGAATCTCTTCGTTGGGAAGCTGAATGCATGTTTCGGTGAAGATGATTTTGGTGTCCGGCTCCAGAACGAAGCGCTGACGTCCGAACAAAACCTTTCCCATCCGCAGAATCGCGTAAATCAATCCGGCCCCCACCGCGATGCCGATGAAACTTTGGCGCAAGGCAACGGCGCGGTCCGCCGTGACGTGCAATTCCGGCACCGCGGCCGAGCACAGGAATCCCGCAACGATACCGCCCAACGTGATTTCATCCGGGATGATGAAATGTTCGTAATCGATGAACGTCGCGACGATAAATCCGGCGAGCAAAAGCGCGTACGCCAGGACGAGCAGATGCGAAGCGCTGCCATAGACCAGCCAGCACGCCAGAAAGGTCGCCCCGGTGATGAATTCGACGATCAGGTAGCGAATGGAGATCGGCCCGCCACAGTTGGCGCATTGGCCCCGCAACCAGAGCCAAGAGAAAATCGGAATATTGAAATGCCACGGAATGGCGAAACTGCAGTGTGGGCAGCGCGAGCCCGGCCAGACAATGCTATCTCCGCGCGGCAAGCGATAGATGCAAACGTTGAGCAGGCTGCCGACGATCGAGCCAAAGACAAAAAACACGGCCGACCAGAAATGAAACGGCAGGAGCGCCCAGGATTCGCGCATCTTAAGAAGTTGAGAGTTCGCTGTTGAAAGCTGAGCTTCCCATGAACCGTCGTTGGCTTGTAGTCCCGCCTTTAGGTGGCTCCGACGCTCCTGGCCGGCTAAAGCCGGGACTACATACAGGGCGTGGTTCATGGACCGCGAGCATGATTCTGAAACCAAGCAAACTTTCCAGGAACCGTTCAACGTTCGACGCTCGATGTTCGACGTTCCAAGTTCGGAAGCGGGCTATCGAACTTCCAACATCGAACGTCGAACGTCGAACGTCGAACCGACCGTCTCGGTTCAGGAGTTCCATGCACGAAACCCTATCATGGTTCCAGTGGGAGTTCGCGGATTCGTGGCGTTTACCCATAGATGTTCTCCTCAAGGGCCTTCTTCATGACTTCCTCCGGCGCCGGCTGGCCCGTCCAGATTTCCAAAGCTTTCGTGCCTTGATAAAGAAGCATGCCCAGTCCATTGGCGGTGCCGCAACCCGCAGCTTTGGCCGCTTTGAGTAATTTCGTCTCGGCTGGACGATAGATCATGTCATAGACGTTTCGCGCCTTCCCCAAAGGAAACCGCTTCGCGTCGTGGGGCAACGGATCAACATCTTTAAGCCCAAGCGACGTGGCATTCACGATCAAATCGACGGTTGCTTCCGGATAACCGACCTTCACGCTGGTTTCGGGATATCGCTGCCGGATTTCGCGGCCAATCGCCTCGGATTTCTCCTCGGTTCGGTTCACCAGAAAAATATTGGCCACGCCTTCCGCCGCCAGTTTGAGCGCGGCCACGCGGCCCGCGCCGCCGGCTCCTAGAACTAAAACCGACGCGGCGCGCAAGTTGCAGCCGAGGTCTTCCGCCAGCGCTCGCACCAAAGCGTCGGCATCCGTGTTGAAACCCTGGCTGCGGACCTCGGTGATTTGTTCCGGCGCCACTTCGCCAAGCGGTGCCCAGTCGCCATTTTCGCCGCGACCCTCAAGGCGGATCGTGTTCACGGCGCCCCACGCCCGCGCCGACTCGTCGAGTTCATCCACCAGGTCCAGCGCCAGGAGCTTGTGCGGGAGGGTAAGATTCAAGCCGATGAACTTCATGGCTTTCGCGCCGGCAATCACCTGGCGCAGTTCGGTTGGGTGAACGTCAAACGCGAGGTAGCGCCAGTTCAGGCCGAGCGCGGCAATCCCTGCGTTCTGCATGGCGGGCGAAGCCGAGTGCTGAATTGGATGGCCGAGAACGGCGCAGTATCGCGTCGTGGCGGAGATCGGTGCGGTCCTCAAATCAGACACGCGGCGCAAGATACTGCTTAAGTCCAAAGTTCAAAGTTCAAAGTTCACGAATGCCTCGGACTTCACGTTTGCGCTTGGATGTCCTAATCAAGGCCACCGTGCAAGGCAGTTTTTCTCTGGTCTTCGACGGTGAAATCGGCCGGACCTACGTGCTGGAGGTATCGGAGAATTTCCTGCTCAGACCGTGGGATAGGATACACTTTGCCAGGCGGGATTTTGGCCAGCCGCGAGGAGTGAGCGAGGCGGTGGATCCAAGCGATCCACCACGAGCGAGCGACGAAGCGGTTGGCCAAAAGACCCCTGGCCCTGCGGGTTGCGCCGCCTTTGGGCTCTGGCTTCGTTGCTCACTCCGTCGCAGACCGCTGCGGGTATGCTCCGTCGTTCGCGCCTCGCCAGAGCCCAAAGGCGGCGCAACAAAGTGTATCCTATCCCACGGTCTGAGCAGTGGCACGCTGGACGGCTTTGGAAGACCGAATCCATGCCACGGGCAATTAGAATTCTTAGTCGCCAAGGGAGAGAACGCATCGATGCGGTTTTATCGAGTGAGAGTGAAGCCGTGAAGCGACGGGGGCATGATCCCCCAGTCACTTCATCGGCTTCTTCGAGATGTAAGGCATCGCCGGATTGATGATGACGCGACACTCTTTAGGCTCGACGATCAGATCCAGGTCCTCCATCGGAATGGCCCCCAGCAATGGCTCGGAATTGCGGGGCGGCACCATCGCCGTAAAAAAAGCCGCGTCGATTCCCAAAACGCACCTCCATCGGACCCACGACAGGCAGATTTCTCACGGAACCGTCCGCTAACTCCGCCAGCCGCTCCTCGACCTGGCTGGCTCCTAACTGCATTTGAATGTCCTCGTTGATGGCGAGCACGACGGTGCCGGTGTCGGCCAAGAAATTCGCCTTCATACGGCGCACCTGTTCGAGCTTGATCAACCCGTGCTTCTCGGCGTGGACATCCCCCAGATTCGCCAACTCCAGTTCTGCGTAGGCAAGTCCCATAAACTGCTGTTCCGGCATCCTTATCGCCGCGATGCGGCTTTTGAAAGGCAATAATTCCAGGCGAAGCAGAGTCTGCAGAGTCTCCGCTTCTCAGTAAGTCTCCGTCTTTCCCGCTTTTCCCACGACTTCAAGGCCATTACATTGAATCCTCGAAGGTGATCGAATCACTCGTCATCAACGAAATTTACCTGAGTCTGCAGGGCGAAAGCACTTTCGCCGGGCTGCCGTGCGTCTTTGTCCGACTGACGGCGTGTGATTTGCGCTGCTCTTATTGCGACACAGCTTACGCGTTTACCGAAGGCAAGAAGATGGCCCTCGGAGAGGTGCTTTCCGTGGTTCAACGGCTCGCGGCGCCGTTTCACATCGGAGTGCATTGCGAGACTGAAGGCCGGGCTTGCGGCGAGGCGCCGCAAGCGGCACGCGAGGCGCGTGCGCTCCCAGGGGACGCGACGGCAAGCACCTACAGCCTGCCATTAGTCGAGTTGACCGGCGGGGAACCTCTCCTGCAAAAGGCGTCGCTGCAGTTGATGAAGGTCCTCTGTGACGCCGGTTTCACGGTTCTTCTCGAAACGAGCGGCGCGCATGACATTTCGCAAGTCGATCCCCGCGTCCATTGCATTATGGACTTGAAGTGCCCGAGCAGCGGCGAAGTCTTGCGGAATCTCTGGGAGAATTTGAAACTTCTCAAGCACAAGGACGAGATCAAATTCGTAATTGGAACCGAGCAAGACTACGAATGGGCCAAGAACCAGGTTTCCGATCACCAACTCGCTTCGGTTTGCCCGGTTCTTTTCTCGTGGGTTGCGCCACTTACCGAGGCGCAACAGCATGAGTCCCTCAAGCGAGTGCCGTCCGGCCAACGACCGATTTCCCGCAAAGAACTCGCCGAACGGATCATCGCCGACGCATTGCCCGTCCGTTTCCAACTGCAAATGCACAAGGTGATCTGGCCGCCGGACGCGCGGGGCGTCTGACAGTTTCTTTCCAAAATGGGCCGCTACGTTTTGTTCGGAGAACACAAATCAATGGGGTTTGTATCTGGGTATCGGGGTATCGGCGTGTCGGTGATACTTTACTCCGACACGCCGACACTCCGTCACCCCGACACATCCCCAAGATAGCGCATGCCCAATTGGAATCGACAGCAAACCCTAGCCCTGCTTCGTCAGTACGAATGCCGGAATATCACGTACATCGATCCGGACGGGTCCTGGCCAATTGTCTGGAAACGCGCCAGAGGTGTCTTCGTTTGGGACAGTGCGGGCAAGAGATATCTGGACCTGACGGCGGGCTTCGGCGTGGCAGCCACGGGGCACGCGAACCCACGCGTCGTGCAAGCGGGGCGCCGACAAATGGGCGAACTCCTGCACGCGATGGGGGATGTCCACCCGCACGCGCTCAAAGCCCAGCTCGCGCGCGAACTGAGCAGACTCACGTTCGAGCGATGGGGGTGGTCGGTGGCATCGAAGCGGCGCACGGGTCTTCAGGGCAAAGCAATCTTCTGCAATTCCGGATTTGAAGCAGTCGAAGCCGCGCTGAAAACGGCTTTGCTCGCCACGGGCAGACCAGGCGTAATTGCGTTTCGGGGCGCGTATCACGGGACCGGTTACGGCTCGCTGAATGCCACGCACCGGGAACATTTTCGCGTTCCGTTTCAGTCTCAGCTTGGCCGGTTCGGCCGCTTTGTTGAATTCCCGACCGGCGCCGGCCAACTAGACACGGTGGAGACTTCTATCCGCAGCCTCCTTCGGAACCGGAAAACTGGCGCCATCCTCGTCGAACCGATACAAGGCCGCGGCGGGATCAACGTGCCTCCGTTCGCGTTTTTGCCAATGCTTCGCCGGCTTTGCGATGATTTCAACGCGTTGTTAATCCTGGATGAAATCTACACGGGCTTTGGCCGCACCGGGCGTTGGTTTGCCTGCGAACACAGTGGGACGGTTCCGGACGTGATCTGCCTGGGCAAGGCATTGGGCGGTGGATTCCCTCTTTCTGCGTGCATCGGGCGCGCAGATTTGATGGATGCGGCATGGCCAGCCTCGACGGGCGAGGCGATCCACACGAGCACTTTCCTGGGTCACCCTGTGGGATGTGCCATGGCCCTGGCCCAAATCGAGGAGATTCGGCGAAGAGATCTGGTGCAGCACAGCGCAAGACTGGGAAATATGCTTCTCAAAGCGCTTGCAGGCGTGAAATCCACGCCTTCACTGGCGATTTCTGCCCGCGGTGAGGGATTGGTGGCTGGACTGGAAGTAAAGTTACTGAACGGACGCCCCGCCCCGGCGCAGACTCTGCGGGCGATCAAAGCTATGCTTCAAAGGGGTTTCATCCTGTTGCCGGAGGGGGAATACGCAAACGTTATCAGCTTCGCACCACCCCTGAGCATCTCCGCCGCTCAATTACAGCAATCGATCAACGCCTTGACCGAGGTCCTGAAGGATGAAATGGCGGAATGAGTGGATTGATCGATAACCCACGACCGCGTTTGATCAAGTCAACAAACTTGGCTTTCCTCGGAGGGACCGATGCTTGATCTCTTTCCGCAAAAGGATCAGGTAGTAACCAGGTCCTTTCTGGCTCAAATGGCTGGAGGCATGATGGAAATCCACTCTCGAGGCTTCCTCGGACGGGCGACGCCGCACCCGGTCGGACTCCCAACCGTCGGTGGGGGACCACCGATTCAATTGCGGTTTGTCGCTTGCGAATGACATAAGCACTCTTGGGATTTACAAAGCAAAATTCAGGCCTAGCCTAATATTCGGCCGGATTTTTTCAAACTTGAGATAAATGCCGATTGATTTCGCCTCCTCCTCGCGTTCCCATCGTGCTCAGAAGACCCAGTGCTATGACAAAGCAATATCGATACATGCGTTGCGTCGCATTGGGCCTGGGGCTAGGCGCGACGAAGGAACATAGCCGCCGACGCTCTGTGACTGAGGAGCAACGACGCCCCAGGCCCAATGCGGCGCAACCCGAAGGGCGGCCGTCCTTTTTCGCGCTGACTTCGTTGCGCGCTCCTCACAGACCCAGAACGGGTATGCTCGTCGCTCGCGCCTCGTCAGCCCGAAAAAATCCTCGCCGCGCATGTGTCGATATTTCTTTGTCATAGCACTAGTGAAACTTCAGGAAATAAAAGAAACCCTAAGCACTCATCGGCTGCGCCTGACCCAGTCGCTCGGCCAAAATTTTCTGCATGATCGCAATCAACTCAGACGGATCGCGGAGGCCGCGGACCTGGTGAGCGGCGACCAGGTTTTGGAAATTGGCCCAGGATTGGGAGCGTTGACCCAGAGTCTGATCGAGAAGGGCGCCGTCGTGCTGGCGGTGGAGAAGGATCACCGGCTTTATGAGCTTCTGGAGAACCGTTGTGGCGATTGCGCCAATCTCACGCTCGCGCATGAGGACGCCCTGGCGTATCTGCGCAACCGCCGTCAGGATTGGAGCCATTGGAAGCTGGTCTCGAACCTGCCGTATTCCGTGGCCTCGCCCATTCTGGTGGAAATGGCCCAGGCGAACGGTTGCCCGAAACGAATGGTGGCCACGGTGCAATGGGAAGTAGCCCGCCGGCTTGTGGCATCTGCGGGCGACCCGGATTACGGACTGCTCACGCTCCTGATCCGTTTGCGCTATGACGCGGCCGGATGGTTCAAGATTCCCGCCACCTGCTTCTTTCCGGTTCCGAAGGTGGATTCAGCTTGCGTGACGCTCGTGCGAAGGCGGGAACCGCTTCTTTCGCCGGATCAAGCGGAGACGTTCGAGAGGATTGTGAAACGCGGCTTTTCCCAGCGACGCAAAGTGATGTTGAAGCTGTTGAAAACCGACTGGCCAGTGGATCGCCTCACGCAGGCTTACCGTGAGCTCGGCCTGGCGCCGGACGTTCGCGGGGAAAAAGTCAGTCTTGAACAATTTGTCGAGTTGACCCGGCGATTGCACCTGCCTCAGCTTTGACTTCGATGAGTGAAGAGATTTTTGACGTCGTTAACGAGCGCGATGAAGTGATCGGTCAACGGTCGCGGCGCGAGGTCCACGCGCAACGGCTATTTCATCGCGCCGTTCATGTCCTCGTCTTCAACGCCCGCGGGCAACTCTTCCTTCAGAAACGGTCCATGAAAAAGGACTGCTTCCCGGGCGCGTGGGACTCGTCTGCATCCGGACACCTGGATGTCGGCGAGAGCTACGACGCCTGCGCGGTGCGTGAGTTGCGTGAGGAACTGGGCCTGGAACTGGCCGCTCCCTTGAAGCGCCTTTTCAAGATCGATGGCTGCCCGGAAACCGGCTACGAATTTGTCTGGGTTTACCGCTGCGAGGCGGAAGGTCCCTTTTTCTTGCAGCCGGAGGAAATTGAAAGCGGCGGCTGGTTCGCGCCGGCGGAAATCTCGCGTTGGATCGCGGAGCGTCCAACCGACTTCGCGAGCGGTTTCGTGCTCCTTTGGCAAACGCTCAACCAGCACGAGGTTTATGGCGACAACGCCCGGTAAAAGCGTTGCCGGAGACTCGCGGAATCCAGGATCAGTGATCAGAATAGTCGCGGCGGTGCCGAGAATGTTGGTCACTGGTTCCCACGAGAGCAAATTCATGGGAGCTTGAATAAGGTAGATTCGTCCCGCCTCGCCATTGAGCGTGAGTTGAAACTGGCCGCTCGGCAAAAACGCGCCCAGCAGTTTCCAGCAATTCTCATTTTGACTCGGAGCGCGCCCATCCTGGGCGCAGCGCGCAGAGAAATCCGAACGCGGCAGGCTATTCCGCGCCGTTTTCGCTTTCCGGGGCCGCTGCGGCCTGGAAGGCCGCGCTCCACGCACGCCAAAATGAGAATTGCTGCAGCAGTTTCGGCCCTTCCGGCGCCATGACGGAAACGGCAAATGTGGCCGTGTGGCTCAGAGGAGGCGATCCATTGTCCGTCACCTTGACGGTGATCGTGTTCGTTCTCCCCGCCAAGAGTGCGCCGGGTGTCCACGAAAACAATCCGGTTTTTGCGTCGATACTCGCGCCGGCGGGCGCGCCGGGCTCAAGGCTGTAAGTCAGTTCGTTGGCAGGCAAGTCCGGGTCCTGAGCCGTGACAGTCAGCCGGAGTGGTTGGCCCGCGGTTGCTCGCTGCGACGGGATCGCCTCCAAGACTGGCGGGCGATTCACTTCTCGGACAATGACGGTGAAGCTCCGGGTCGCGGAAGGCTGGAGCACAAAGCAAGCGCCTTGGCCGCGGTTTTCGCGCTTGGTTCCCGCCGTTCACCCTGGAGAGAAGATTCGCCGAAGGACTCCGGAGGTCGCTTAAGACGTCGTGTGAGCGCGCCTTGACGCAACCCCGATCCGTAGCTAGAAGTTGACCATGAAAATGATTGCGCCCCGTGAGGTCGCTGCCCGACCAGCACAGGTTTGGCGGCTCCTTGAGGAGGAAGGAAACGTGGTGATCACCAAGGACGGCAAACCCCGGGGCATTCTGCTGCCGACAAGCGAAGAGACTTTTATTGACGATCTCCGGGAGCAGATTCGAACGCGCGCGATTCGAGCGGTCAGTCAGATTCGCCGGGACGCAGCCAAGCGCGGCCTGGACAGGTTGAGCCTCGACGAGATCGAGGCCGAAATCGCAGCAGCGAGACGCGACCGGCGGCTTCGCCGTCCGGCATGAATCCAAGCAGTTGGGTTTTGGACACAAACGTCGTTGTCTCGGGGTTGCTCGTGGCCCGGGGATTTTCCGGATGATTACTCGATGCAGTCTTGGCTGGCCAACTGCGGCTGACGTATGACGACCGGATCTAAGCTGAATATCCCGAAGTTCTGGCCCGCCCTCGGCTGGGAATATCGCTGGTGCGCCGCGAGGCATTTCTGGCCGGGTTGCTGAATCAAGACGCAGTCGTGCCAACCCGCTGGACCGAGGTTCCTCCTCCCGACCAAGACGATCTTCCATTTCTTGAGGCTGCTCTCCACGCGACGGAAAACGTCCTCGTGACGGGGAAGATCAAGCATTACCCCAAGAAATGCTGCGGAATGGTTTGGGTTTTGACCCCTCGCCAGGCTTGGGAAATGCTTATCCGCACGACCGCTTAGCCGCAATCTGTGGGCGTTGCCCTAAGCAGAGGCGGCGTGACTACTCACGCCCAACAGCAGGCGCCGGGCTGACTTTGGAAGGAACGCTCTCGGCACGCCCGATGCCGGGCGTGCTTCCAGCGCTTTCCAGCGCTGTCTCTTGAGTGAAATTCCTGGCCGGGTTCATTTCGCCGTGAACACTTTGGGTCTGAAACCACGCGGAGGCTTGGCCAGCTTGAAGTTCTCGTCGCTGGCGGTGGCCAGGTAGAGCCCCGCGTGGTGGACGCGGTCAGCCAACGCGCCCCGCACATCCACCGCCGAGATGATGCCGTAGAGTTTCATGCCTCGGTATTGAGCAAACCAATCGAAGAACTCCTGGAATTTCTTCAGCGACTTCTCCAACTCCTCCGCATTCAATTCGCTCTTGATTTCCACGCAAAAGACTTCGCCGTGACGCCCATTGCGGACGCCGACCAGATCGTACTCCTGGGCAAAGCCGCCTTTGGCGGGCTTGGCCCGCCTCGAAAAATTGTCCGCGTGGAATCGGGCGCGGAGAATCTTCTCCATGGATTCGAAGGCCAACCCCTCGGTAAAGGAACCGAACTTGTTGCCCAAGCCGCCCAATTGCTTGGTGACCTGCTTCAGCGTCGCCTCCGTCTCAGCGTGTTGTTTGGCCAAGTCGGCGATGATCGCTCTCAATTCCTGTTCACTCATACAATCAAACTATTTCGGGGCAGTACGGTGGTCAAGCGTCGTACCCAGTCGTGAGTCTGAGGCGCGAATGCCTTGTTCAGGTCGGGCTTGAAGCGCCGTTGTTGCCTTGAAACCGCCAATTCCGTCAGGGACCTCGGCTGAAGCTCGCAGATCATTTGTTGTTGGTCTGGTTTACTTCATTCGTTTCATCTTGGCTCAGCCCCGCCGCGAATTTGGCGCAGCAACGGAAATCGTTCGCAGCGGCGCTTTGTCTCACCGCACCGGCATGATCACCGTGTTGGAGTGGGCCGAGTTCATTTCGCCGTGAACCCTTTGGGCCTGAAACCACGCGGAGGTCGGACCAGTTTGAAGTTCTCGTCGCCCGCCGTCGCGAGATAAAGCCCTTCCTGCATTACTCGAGCCGCCTGCGCGCCCCGGACGTCCACTGCCGAGACAATGCCGTAGAGTTTCATCCCGCGGTAGATCGGGAAGTAATCGAAAAAGGCCTCAAGTTTTTTCAGCGTTTTTCGAGTTCCGCTTCATTGAGCTCGCTCTTGATTTCCACGACATAGACGGCCTGGCGAGCGCCGTTCGCCACGCCAATCATGTCAAACTCTTGTTCGTGTCCATTGCGGCGGGCGATGCGCCGGAAGGAGATTTCATCGACATGGAAACGCCGCGAAAGAATGCGGCGCATCGAGGCAAAGACCAAGCCCTCCGTAAAAGAGCCGAACTTATTGCCCAGGCCGCCAAGCTGCCTGGTGACGTGGCGCAAGGTTTCCTCCGTCCGGCGTTGGGTTGCTTCAGTTATTAACCTTTCATTGGCCAGGCCGCCAAGTTGTTGGGTGGTCTGGCGCAAGGCTTCTTCGGTCCTTTCCTGGGCCGCTTCAAGTTTGGCGTGTTGTTTCGCCAGGTCCGCGATGATTGCTCTTAGCTCCTGCTCGCTCGTGAGATTAAACTATTCCTTGGCCTGTGACGGTCAAGCACCGCGGAAGCCGTGAGTTCTGTGTGTTCCCACGCCAAATCGGCTCCTTTCTGCCGGTCAGCCGCCCGTTCGAACTGGCGTGCCGGGTTGTTTTCGTCGGAAAGGTCACGCCCTCAAAGTTCGAATCCTGAATCGCTCACACAGTCCAATCCTCAACGCGAAGTCCGGGAACCTTGCGGAAGTCCACCAGATTCTTCGAGAGTAGCAGAGCACGTTGCGCCAACATGATGGCAGCGATCCTCAGGTCCATGGCGCCGATGCGCAGTTTAAAACGAGTCAACCGCCCGAATTCCGCTGCGGCCAGTTGGTCGAAGTCGATGACTGGGAGGGTGCTGAAATCATCAAGCATCGCGTGGAGCCTGGCGTAACCTTCGATTTCTTGGCTGAGGGATTTAGCCTTGGCAATATAGGCGAGCCAGCCGCGCATTTGTTCCTCGAAGCTGACAATGGAAACGACTACTTCATCGTCGGCTGCGTCCAGCCGTTCCACCAAGCGGTCATACGATGACCCGTCCGAGCGCTGGACGATGCTCAAGACATCCGTGACGAGGACAATCAAGAACGTTTGGAGTTGACCTTCGGCCGCTGTGAGTTGCGGAACGCGCGGCCCAGCTTCACGATTTTGTCAAAAACCGGATCGCCAGCAAATCGACCTGCTTGGGAACAATACAATCTACGGTTGGCGGGACGCTTAGCTTCGGTCAACCCGTTTATGATTTGTTCCAGCGTTTTGACTCGTTTTTCAATTTGCATCAGCGTCACGTGTCAGGCTTTCTAAGCCGGTCCTCGGTGACAGACCAACTCCGGCGCGTCAAACCAAACACTCACGCGAACTCATGAAACGGAGTGATTGGGTCTTTTCATGATCCGGCCCTGTTTGGGTTTAGTCCGTTACGCGCGGGATTGTCGCCAGCTTCCGACTTTCTCGGTCCTGGACACTGTAATCGCCGGGTTCATTTCGCCGTGAACACTTTGGGTCTGAAACCACGCGGAGGCTTGGTTAGCTTGAAGTTCTCATCGCTGGCGGTGGCCAAGTACATCCCCTCGTGGTGGACACGGTCAGCCATTGCGCCTTGCACATCCTCTTTCCCGATCGGTTACGGAAGTCGCTTTCGTCAGGCCCGATGGCGGGCGTGCTTCCAGCCTGTCTCGTTTCGGGTGGAAAAGTTGCCATCTTTGAAGTGAATTCGGCGGGAGCCTCACCCTCCCCGGTTCAATTGATGGTTGGTCGTTACGAAACCGGCCTGGCTAACTAACTAACCCTGTTAACGTCACGCTTTTTGTGATTGGAAGTTGGTTCGGATTTCGTTATTCGGATTTAAGATTCAACTATGAACCCAGGCCTTGCTTATGACAATGCGCCCATCCTCCTTCAAAGGTCTTTCAGAGAAAAACCGGCGCGACTTCCTCAAGGGATCGATAGGATTAGTCGCCGGCGCGAAACTGATTTCTGGCGCCGCTCCCGCTGAGGAGACGGGCAAGCTCAAGGCCGCGGTCATCGGACACACTGGCAGAGGCGACTACGGCCACGGACACGAACTGATTTTCAACGACGATCCAAACGTCGAAGTGGTGGCTGTCGCCGACCCGGTCGCTGCCGGTCGCGCCAAAGCTGCGGAACGCTGCCGCGCGGCACGCCAGTACGCCGATTACCGCGAGATGCTCGACAAGGAAAAACCACAGTTGGTTTCCGTGGCCTTGCGCACCACCGATCAACATCACGCGATGATTAAGGCTGCGCTGCAAGCGGGCGCTCACGTGTATTCGGAGAAGCCGTTCACGCAGACATTGGCCGAGGCGGACGACTTGCTGGCCACCGCGGACAAGGCCGGCTTGCGAATCGTGGTCGCGCACCAGATGCCGTATGCGCCGAATATTCAGAAATTGAAGCCGGCACTCGCCGCCGGCCTGATCGGCGAACTGCTGGAAATCCGCGCCCACGGCAAGCAAGACAACCGGGCCGGCGGCGAAGACATGATCGTTCTGGGCACGCACCTCTTCGATTTGATCTGCCGATTCGCGGGAAATCCGCTGTGGTGCACGGCGCGAGTCTTGCAAAAGGGACGGGACATCACCCGGAACGATGCGCATCCGGCAACCGAAAACATCGGCCCGATCGCCGGCGATGAGGTCCACGCGCAATTCGCTTGTCCAAACGGCGTCAATGTCACCTTCACGAGCCGCGGGATGAATCGCCAGACCGCGGGTTTGTGGGGCCTGGAATTGATCGGCAGCAAGGGCGCCGTCAAAATCCTGACCGAAGCTATTCCGAAGATTTACCTGCTGAAGTCCAGCGATTGGACGGCTCAAGGCCGAACGAACGAATGGCATCCCTGGCCGGAAGATCCCACGCTCAACTGGTCCACGGCCGAAAAGAGTTTCGGACCATCCAATCGGCGCGGAGTTGATGATTGGCTGGACTCGATCAAGACCCGCCGCGATCCCGTCTCAAGCGGCCGCTCTGCCGCGAAGGCGCTGGAGATGGTGATGGCCGTTTACGAGGCGGCACTGAGCGGACACCGCGTTCTCTTGCCCATGTCGAAGCGAACGCATCCACTGGCCGCGTGAAGATGAACCCATGCCTTATATGAAGTTACCTGCCCTGTTCAAAACCCTTGCCTCCTTAACTCTCGTTATCTTCGCCGCCACGGATCGGGGGTCCGCCGCGGACAAAGCGCTCGACATTTACTGGACGGACGTTGAAGGCGGCGCCGCGACGTTGATCGTCACGCCGTCCGGGGAGTCAATCTTGATCGATTCCGGCAATCCCGGCGTGCGCGACGCGGGACGAATTCACAAAACCACACAAATTGCTAATCTGAAAAAGATCGATCATTACCTCACCACGCACTTGCACATCGACCACTTCGGAGGCGCGGCGGAGTTGGCGGCGCTGATTCCCATCCGGCAGGTCTATGACAACGGCGTTCCGGACACCAGCCCGGACGGCAATCCGAACGACACTCGCTGGCCGCTCTTGAGCAAACCTTACAAGGAATTCAAAGCGGACCACCGCAACGTCATCACGGCCGGGCAAGAAATCAAATTGCGACAAACAAGCGGCGCGCCGAAGCTCACGTTGCGTTGCATCGCGGCGAAACAGAAATTCATTTCCGCTCCCGCAAGCGCCCCCAAGAATCCATCTTGCGACACGGCCACGCCAAAAGCGATAGACACCTCTGACAATGCCAACAGCATTGTGATCTTGCTGGAGTACGGCGATTTTCAATTCTTCGTCGGCGGGGATTTGACCTGGAACGTGGAGGCGCAGTTGGTTTGCCCGGTCAATCTCGTTGGCGTCGTCGATGTGTACCAGGTCGATCATCATGGTCTGGACCAAAGCAATAACCCGGTGCTCATTCGCGGTTTGGAACCGACGGTTTCCGTGATGAGCAACGGCACGCGCAAAGGATGCGAGCCTCAGACTTTTGCGGCCTTGAAGGCGACGCCTTCGATCCAGGCCATGTATCAAATCCACCGCAACCTCCGCCAGGATCGCGATAACAACACCGCGGACGAATACATCGCCAACCTGGACCAACAGTGCCAGGCCAACTACATCCAGCTTTCAGTCGAACCCTCGGGCAAGACTTACACCGTCAGCATCCCGGCGACGGGGCACAAAAGGACGTTCAATACGAAGTAAACCTTCTTACTTCTTAATTTAACAACGGATCGACACGGATGAACCCAGCGCGGCTTAGAGCCGTAACCAGAAGATGCCGGTTTTCACCGCCGCGCTGGGAGTTCAAGGTTTAAGGTTTCAAGTTCAAAGTTAGCGGCCTGAAAAGCTTTGCTGGAAAAACAAAAGTCTGTGGGATTGTGGTACGGATTCTGGTCCTGTTCTTATCCGTGTTCATCCGTGGTTGATCTTTGGCTGTACTCCGCCGCTACCAAATCCGCGATACGCTAGACTGCGAATCTGCGCGACGAAGAACGCTGTCTCCAGCCCACTGAATTGGCCTTTTCCCGCTATTTCTGTTGTTATTGGGGACTTGATCCTTAAACTCCGGCTCGCATGTTGACGGCGTTACAATTGATTTTTTCGCCTTTTCGCGCGTGGGAAAAGATCGCTCTCGCGCGGAAGCGGGCTGTTTGGATTCTGTGTGTCTATTTGCTCCCGCTGCTGGCTGTGGCGGTGGCGGCGGAAGGCTACGCGCTGGTTCGATGGGGCGAGAAACGCAACGAGCTGGACTTTGTCATCAAAGTCTCGATCAGTGGGGCGACACGCTATGCGCTGGCTCAATTCCTCTTTTTGTTCGGGAGCATTGTGATTGGGGCGAAATGCCTGCAATGGGTCACTCACAGTTTCCAGGTCGCGTCGGATTTCACGCAATGCTTCTGCCTGATGGCTTACGGCTTCAGCCCGCTCTTGCTCGCACGATTCCTGGATGCGGTGCCCGGCATGAACACCTGGGCCTGTTGGGCTCTGGGCGCCTTGCTTTCGTCTTCAGTCCTGTATCATGGAGTCGCGTTGGTCTTGCGGCCCGAACAGACCAAGGGCTTCGGCATGTATCTCGTCAGCTTGCTCATCGTGGCGTTTTCCAGCTTGCTCTCGCATTTCATGGCCGTGACCGTCTTGCGCGGGAAGGCCTGGTATTGAGCTGGGCCAACGCAGACTGGATCCGCCATCCGGTTTTCTCCAAAGCGCTTCTTGCCTCCACGTAATCGACTCCCCCCAGTTCCTGGACAATCCGCGCCGCGCGATCGCGCAACTTCAGGTTCGCCGGATTCAAATCCACCATCAGATTGCTCACGCCTTTGCCCAACCGAACCATCGACAGCGTCGTCAGCGTGTTGAGGACCAGTTTCGTCGCCGTGCCCGCCTTGAGCCGTGTCGAACCGGTCAAGACTTCGGGGCCGGTGTTGGGAGCGATGACGAGGTCGGGCTTGTCCCCGCGTGGAATCTTCAGTTCGGGATTGAAGGTTAACAGAACCGTCGTGGCCCGCTGCCGCTTCGCTTCGCGCAACGCGCCCCAAACGAACGGCGTCCGACCGCTGGCCGCGATGCCGACGACCACGTCGTTTCTGTCAACGCCGCGAAATTGAAGCGCGCGTGCGCCGGCTTCAGCGTCATCTTCCGCGCCTTCGACGCCGGCCCAGAGAGCCGGTTGCCCGCCGGCGATGACGCCCTGCACCTGTTCTGGGGAAGCCCGGAACGTTGGCGGACACTCGCTGGCGTCGAGCACGCCGAGCCTTCCGCTCGTGCCGGCGCCGACGTAGAATAAGCGCCCACCCTTCTTCAGCGCGCGAACGATCCATCCAATCGCGCGCTCGATACTCTTCTTTTCCGCGAGGACTGCGCCGGGCACCTTCGCCTCTTCGCTGAGCATCAAAGCAATCGCCTTCGCCAGCGGAAGACGGCTCAGGGCTTTCGAGCGCGGATTTCGCTGCTCGGTTGGCGGAAGCAAAGAGAAGACCGAAGCAACAGGAGCCGGCGCTTTCTCGGGAGCGGTTTTGGCGCGGTACAACTGGTTTTCCTTTGCGCTGTCAGAATCTGACTTCAATATTTCGAACACGCACCGGGCGAGATGTATCGCGCCCCAGACACTCTCACGCCGCAACGGAATTGCGCGCGCATTTGGCCACAGCTCCCGCAGCAGTTGGCGCAAGCGTCCGGCAAAACGAGGCTGTTTCAAGAGAACGCTTCCCGTAAAGACGAACTCGACGGGCGTGCCGCGCCGGACTAAACGCTTCGCGCACGTCGCCGCGTCTTGGGCCAGGCTGTGCGCCGCGCCTTCGAGAATGTCCCGCGCGATCTTGTCGCCGTCCCTCCAGGCGGCGAACACTTCGACGGCCAGCGCGGCGATATTTCTTTTGTCCGCGCTCTGCGCCCAAACGATCAATTCGTCCGGCTCGTGGAGTTGCGTGGCGCGAAGAATTCTCTGGCCGAGGCGCGGCCAGATTCCATCGCGGTCGAAATAATAGACGACGGCTTTTAAGGCGCGCAGCCCAATTTCGTAGCCGCTGCCCTTGTCACCCAGCAAGTGGCCCCAACCGCCAACTTTGGCGGTTTTGCCGTCCAGGTTTCGTCCATAGCAACACGAGCCGGTTCCGCTGAGCACGATCACGCGAGTTTGCGCGGAGCCATCGCGCGGGGATTCGGCGGCGCGCCACGCCGTTTCCAGATCGTGAGCCGCCGCGCACGGCACGTGCGGCCAGACACGATTGGCGGCCTGAATGACTCGTCTCGCGTCTTTCGCGTCCCGGACGCCCGCCATGCCGATGCCGATCGCGACGGGGCGCGCGAATTGTCCTTGGACTGAACGCAAGTGATCGGCGAGTTGCGCCTCCGTGAGAAGTTTGAAGTTGGCTGGTCCGGCTTCGATCCGTTTCAGCGGATGGCCGGCGCAATCGGTTTGCAGAGCAACTGTGCGGGTGCCTCCGGCGTCGATGCCCAGGAACAGAGGCGACTGATCGGGTTGGGAACCTTTCGTCATCGCGCGCGATTATCCGGAGGGACAAAAGTCTTTCCAAGGCTTTTTGGGTCTCCCGTGGAATCTGGTAAGAACGGATGGGCTTCCCAAGCCCCGCAATCGGTTTCCCCAAAGAGGACGTTCGCTTCACGAAACGAGGACCATTCCGTCCCTGACTTTACTCTGCGATTTGGAAGAACGATCTCAAGAACGCGGTGAAACGTGGCGCATCTTGACACTGCCACCGAACGCCGGACGCTGACGAGCGCGGACCGTAGCGCAGATTTTCAATCTGCTGTATCGCCGACTTGCAGTCGGCCAGGGCTAGGCAAGGCGAAAACCGTTGACTTGCCGGGCGGCCTGCGGATTGCAAATCCGCGATACAGCAGAATGCAATTCTGCGCTACGGTTGTATGGCCAGTTTCCTCTACTGACTGCCAAGCATGGGAAGCACTTGGTTTCCGTCAACGCGTGCGGTAAAGGTGAACCCATGACAACCATCGAGAAAGGCATCCTGGACGCGCTGGTCGAGCTGGAGAACACGGTGCGAATCATGCCGACGGCGAATCCTAAACCCAGCCTGCTGCCGATCTTCACCAAGATCGACGATCTCACGCGCCTGTTGCCGAAAGAGACCGATCCAAGACTGCTCCATTATCTGGCCAAGAAGAGCTACGAGAAGGCGCGTCTCTGGTTGGAAGGCCGGGAGGCCGAGAATCAAGTCGGAAGCTGTTTGAAGGACTAGTGCCATGACAAAGAAATATCGATACATGTGTCGATATTTCTTTGTCATAGCACTAGCGCAGGTGTTGCTTAGGCGCATTGGCATTGGTTAAGTGTACCCATGATTGTCGCAACTCCAGAAGAGCGTTTGGCTGTGGCACGAAAGGGTGCGGCCTTGCTCTACGCCCATGGAGCGCGGAAGGTTTGGGTCTTTGGCTCCGTAGATCGAGGGCGCGAGCAGGACGAGCGATCCGACGACGATCTCGCTGTGGAGGGTCTGCCGGATCATCTTTACCTCCAAGTGCTCGGCGAACTCATGTCGATGTTCCCGTGCCCGGTGGATCTGGTTGAAGTGGAAAAGGCCTCGCCTTTGCTTTTGGAAAACATCAGGCGATTCTGCATCCTCTTGCCCCGTGAAGATTGATCTAGCCTCAGCGAGCGCGCTCAGAGCAGTGATTCTAAACTTAAAACACTCCGAACGCGCTGGCAGGCCAAAGGTCCAGACGTTGTCACTGCCCTAAAGTCCTTCGCCGAAACCTTGCCCTCGGATATAGAGAAGTAGAACTTGAGCCCGCTCGACGACACCATCGCGGCCATCTCCACTCCGTTGGGCGAAGGAGGCCTGGCGGTCGTGCGTCTCTCTGGGCCCGGCGCCCTGAAAATCGCCGACGCGTGTTTCACGCCACTCGGCAAAGTCTCACGGCAGCCATCCGGCGCGCCCACCCATACGATTCATTACGGAAAAATCGTCCGGCGCGGCGCGCCGGTGGACGAAGTGCTGCTCGCGGTGCTCCGCGCGCCTCGAACTTACACGCGCGAAGACATGGTCGAGATTTCCTGCCATGGTGGCCTGCTGCCTGCGAAATCCGTGCTGGACACGGTCCTGGAAAACGGCGCGCGCCTGGCCGAGCCGGGAGAATTTACGAAGCGCGCCTTTCTGAATGGCCGGATCGATCTGACGCAGGCCGAGGCGGTCGCGGACCTGATTCATTCCCGCACCGGGCTGGCCATGCAGGCCGCGAACGAGCAACTCGCCGGCAAACTCGCCCAGCGCATCAACCAACTCCGCGACGAAATGGTCAAGACGCTCGCTCACATTGAAGCTCACATCGACTTCCCGGACGAAGACATCGCGCCGGACATTAAAGATCAACTGCTGAAACGACTCGAGAGCGCCGTCGCCTTCACGGACCAATTGCTCCGGACCGCGAACGAAGGCCAGATTTTGCGCCGCGGGATTCGCGCCGCCATCGTGGGCCGGCCCAACGTCGGCAAATCGAGTTTGCTCAATCAACTCCTGGGCCGCGACCGCGCCATCGTTTCGCCGATCGCCGGCACGACCCGTGACACCATTGAAGAGACGACGAACATTCGCGGACTGCCTATTGTGTTCATCGACACGGCCGGTTTGCGCCAGGCCGGCGACGTGATTGAGGAAGAAGGCATCAGACGCAGCCGTGAGACAGTGGCCAAGGCGGAGTTGATCCTTCAGGTGTTCGACGTTTCGGAAGCGTTAACGCCTGAAGACGAAGCGTATCTCGCCGAGTTTGCCGGCAAGAAACGAATTCTGGTCCGAAATAAAACTGACCTGGCGAACCGGCTCAATTTGCCCCCGGACTCCGCGGCGCCGATCGTTGGCGTTTGTTGCGTGACCGGACAAGGCCTCGAACAATTGAAAGACGCCATCAAGGAAATCGTTTGGGCCGGCGAGATTCGCGCGGAAATGCTCGAAGTGATGATCAATTCCCGACATCAAGACGCACTGCAAAGGGCCCGCGCCGCCACGCTGCGAACAATCGACGCTCTCCGTGGCGATCTCACCCTGGAGCTCGTGGCGATGGATTTGCGGATCGCGACCAACGCCGTCGGCGAAATCGTCGGCAAAACCACCACCGAAGATTTGCTCGACTCCATCTTCAGCCAGTTTTGCATCGGAAAATAGTAGGCGCTTACGAGACTGTCGAAAGGCCAGTCCAAATAGGATGGAGAGCGATCCGGCGGCAGCAATTCTATCCATCAACCTGTGCTGCGGCTCGCGGGCGACCCCGCCCGCAGCACGTCGGCACTTTGGAGGCTTGGGAAGAGCGGCCAGTCTGGGCGATTCGGGCGTGCTGCGGGCGGGGTCGCCCGCGCGCCGTCTGACAGTGGTTCATGGCCCCAATGCGCGGAGAATCCTGCTTTTGACACTATCCCTGAACCGGAGCAACCAGAGGCCGCCAGATGTTGGACTACGGCAGTCCCCCGCCGCTTTCTCTTGCGTCGGACGGGGGCGATCCAAGGCTTCTGCAACCGACGCGTCCTTCGACCGTGTCCCAAAGCTCCACAGGACTCTGCACCTTACACGGATCGCGCATTGTGTCGCGGAGCGACAGAATGACGGTACCCGTGGGCTTCAGCCGGCTTTGTTTCTGTTTAGCGTGGCTTCAAGATGCCGGCGCTCCGATGACTCCTAACGCCCTTTCCCCTCACCCTATCCCTCTCCCCAAGGAGAGGGAACTCCGTCCTCGCGACGGGTGAAATCGCATGGGTTCCGAGCCCACAATCGCAGCCATTGATTCTCCGTCTCCCCGAGGGAGAGGGCCGGGGTGAGGGGACAGGCGCTTCAAAGGAACGGAGCGACTCCAACTCTGCTAAACAGATGCATATTGAATCTGTTTAAGTGGCATCATCCTACCGCTACGACAGCGACGGGATGGAAAGAGGGAGATTACTTCCTCCACTTGCCAAACCAAGGGTCAGCCAAAGCGAATTGGATACAGAACTCCAGTCGGCTGCGGGCGGAGATGGGCAAAGGCAACCCTCAGTCATCCAAGGATTCGGAATCGGTCGAGCTGGCTCAGGCGCGAGTTTTCGCCGTGCTGCGCATTATTCTGTGCGGCCCCATGCCGGCACCATCGTCTGGTATCTGACGTTCGCCGTCAGTTCGGGCAAATTTCTGCTTTTCATCCTGAACCTCTCCATTGAGGCAGCGCTTCTTCTCTGGCTGGTCACACGTCCTAAACTGGTGCCGGTGGTCGCCCTCACTGTTCTACACTGTTGGGGAATCGGCTGGACCCTTGGCCGCGGAGATTCTGCCGACGCCGTCGGGGTCGCTCGCGAAACGGTCATCGCCATCCTTTCGTTGATTGTGCTGCTACGAGTCGCTGTGATCATCTTGATGTTTCTCGGACCGCCGCGGCGGGAACCATCGGCAGGGCTTCCTGCTCGAGGGCCTTGTTTCCCGCCATCCAGCAGATGAAGATCGATGCGCCCAGAACGACGACCGGCAACAGGCCCAAATACCGAATATCGTAAAGCGCGAAGCCCGTAAGGAGCACGGTCAGAACGACGACCCCAGCCGTGTGCAGCCCTTTGGAGATAACCGGTTGGGCGCTCGCGCTACCGATGTCGCTGACAGGTTCGAAGCCGATTTCCGTTGCTCCGCCAGAAGTCGCAGGCGTGGGAACGATTCGTAATGCCGCCGTCTCCGGAGGGGCCTGCGGAGCCGAGGGCAAACGTATGGTTGCGCGGCAATGTGGGCAGTCAATCGTGGTCCCGATCAAGACAGGCGGAAAGGCAATGTGACCATCAACTGCGGGCACGCTGTCTTAAGCGATCCATCATCGGTCATAGCGCAAATCCCAGAACAGAATGGTCGGTTGACTCGGACGCGAGATTACTGAGCCAGGCTGCGAAATTCAAGCCAGCGAACACGTTGAAGACGCTATGAAAATGGCGCGCATTTGCTTTGGGGCGACATTCCTTGACGCGCCGCCCCGGCTTCTTTCTTGACCGTGTTGGCCGACTTTCCGGTCGCCGCGTTGCGCCGACACGAAAAGACGTGCGCGCCGAACTGACTCCCAACACCCGCTTCACCCCCAGCGCAGGCGAGACCATTTGCGTTTCCTTGCGTCAGCACTTGCCGAGAACTATCGTCGGGCTCGTGAAAGCATTGAATTCCTTCCCAAAGACCACCATGAAAACGCTCACGCGACGTCAGTTTATCCGGGCTGGGACCGTTGCTTTAGGCCTGCCGAGCTTGATCCCGGCGCGCATTCTGGGTGCTGAGGCGCCCAGCAAGCAAATCACAGTTGGCTTCATCGGCACCGGTGGTCACGGCACGGGTTGGAATCTTCGGGCCTATCTGAAACAACCCGATGCCAGAGTTCTTGCCGTGTGCGACGTTGACAGCAGCCATCTGCGCAGCGCCAAAGAGATGGTGGATCAACATTACGGGAATCATGATTGCGCAGCGTTCAAGGACTTTCGCGAGCTTCTCAACCGCCGAGACATCGATGCCGTTATGATCTCCACGCCGGATCATTGGCACACGCTCATCAGCGTCATGGCGGTTCGCGCGGGCAAGGACGTTCAGTGCGAGAAACCGACGCTGACGATTGACGAAGGCAAAGTCCTGATCGAAACCGTTCGACGGCACCACAAGGTTTTCCAGACCAGCACTGAGGATCGTTCGCTCCCGATGTACCATCGCATGGCGGAATTGGTGCGCAGCGGCCGGATCGGGAAGCTTCAAAGAATCGACGTGATTTTACCCAGGCAACCGACTGTGCCAGGCGATCCCACACCACAGCGCGTGCCGCCAGAGCTCGACTGGGAAATGTGGCTGGGACCGGCCCCGGCGGCGCCGTACACGAAGGACCGCGCTCACTTCAACTTCCGTTGGATTTGGGATTACTCCGGAGGAATCATCTGCGATTGGGGGACGCACCTGTTCGACACCGCGCAATGGGCCAATGACACGGAACGCAGCGGACCGATCGAAGTGGAGGGTTCGGGCACATTCTGGGAAGGCGGACTCTACGATACAGTCAAGGACTACGATGTGACTTACCGCTACGCCAATGGCGTGATCATGACGTGCAAGCCGGGTAATCCGAGCATCAAGTTTACCGGCACCGAGGGTTGGGTCGGGAATCGAGGTTGGCGGGGAGAAGTCGAGGCCAGTTCGCCGGAGATTCTGCATTCGAAGATCGGCTCGGACGAGATTCACCTCTACACCAATCCGGCGGGCGAACATCGCGACTTTCTGGATTGCGTCAAGACCCGCAAAGATCCGTACTTCCCGGTGGACGTCGGGCATCGCGTGTCGTCGGTCTGTCACCTGGCCAACATCGCGATCAAGCTTGGGCGCAAGCTGAAATGGGACCCGCAGGCTGAGCGATTCCAAAATGACGACGCGGCCAACGCGATGCTGTCCCGGCCGATGCGCAGTCCGTGGAGGCTTGCTTAGCCGTATCCATTCAATGCAAACGGGGAATCGCCCTCACCCTGCCCTCTCCCCCAGGAGAGGGGACCGTCTTCTCCCGCGCTGGAATTTGTCACCGTTCAGCGAGCCAACCACAGACGGCGAAAAGCATCTCCCTCTCCCTGGGGGAGAGGGCCCGGGGTGAGGGCGAGGCTTTTCATAGCATTGAATAGCTCCGGCTTTGGCTCCGTGCCATGGTTCCAACGACGCTCCGACTGGCAAGGCGCCAGCTGGCACCCGACACGTGTGCTCCCCATCCAATTGATATAAAGCATCATGAACACGCCAAGACAGAACACTCATTCGCTTTTGTCACTACGCCGACACTTACCGGAGCGCGGCATTTATGCCGCTTCGGCGTTCGGATCGACGAGCGCGCTCGGCTCAAAAGCGAGGTCCAAGCCTGCTTGGGCGCTGAAGCGGCCTAAAGTCCGCGCTCTGATGCCGGGAAGTGTCGCAATCGCCGCCGCCTTGTTTGCTTCCGGGTTCCACACCTCGATGGGCCTGACCAACGAATGGTCTCAATTCCGGGGTCCGGCTGGTCAAGGCATCAGCGCATCGGGAAGAGTGCCAGTCCGTTGGAACGGCGCCAGCCACCTGGACTGGAAAGCCCCCTTGCCCGGCCCAGGCGGCTCAAGCCCCATCGTTTGGAACGACCGGATTTTTGTAACTTGTTACAGCGGCTACGCCGTGCCCGGAATTCCGGGCGGTGATCTGGCTGGACTCAAGCGCCATGTCGTTTGCCTGAATCGCGCGGACGGGAAAGAGGTTTGGAGCCGCGAGGTTGACGCGGTCCAGCCGGAACAGGCCAAGGTGCGTGATCACGGTTACGCCTCCAGCACGCCCGCGGCCGACGCGGATCGGCTCTACGTGTTCTTCGGCAAGTCCGGAGTGTTCGCCTTCACTGATGACGGCCGCCAACTCTGGCACACCGACGTCGGTTCCAACGTCCACGGGTGGGGTTCGGCGTCTTCGCCCGTGCTCTACAAGAACTTCGTCATCGTCAATGCCGCGGTCGAAAGCGAATCGCTGGTGGCGTTGAACAAGCAGACCGGCCAATTAGTCTGGCGCGCCGGTGGCATCAAGGAATCGTGGAACACGCCGATCCTGGTGCCCGCAGCGAACGGCAAGACCGAACTTGTCGTCGCGATCATGGGCAAGGTGCTCGGATTCGATCCGGACACAGGCGAACGGCTCTGGTCGTGCGATACTGGAATCGGTTGGTACATGGTCCCGAGCCTTGTCAATGATCGGGACCTGGTGTTCTGCATTGGAGGCCGCACGGGTGGGTCGCTGGCCGTGCGGGCCGGCGGGCGGGGCGACGTGACTCAATCCCGCCGCGCCTGGACGTTGGGGAAAGGCTCGAACGTTTCGTCACCCATTTTTCACGGAGGCCATCTCTACTGGTTGCACGAGAATCTAGGCATCGCCTATTGCATCGAGGCGGCGTCCGGCAAATTGGTCTATGAGGAACGGATTCCAAACGCCGGCCAGTTCTACGCCTCGCCTGTGCTCGCGGACGGGAAGTTCTATGGCGTCACACGCCGCGGCGGCGTGGTGGTTGTGGCGGCGAAACCGCAGTTCGAACTGCTCGCGCAAAACGACGTGGCGGACCGCAGCAGCTTCGACGCGAGTCCCGCCATCGACGGCAACCGCCTCCTGATCCGATCCGACAAATTCCTGTATTGCATCGGCGCAAAGCCATGATGGGCCGCTACAGAGTTACACGCGGGCCATCCGTTACACTCCCCCCCAACTCCGCAGGTCTTGCGGAGCGCCGATCTCCGATCTGGCCCGTTTGTGGATGAATGGCAACACCAGCCGGGTCGGAGACCGGCACTCCTGGGGGCAGTGTCAAGCGGCCGCGGTGCACCCACAGTTGACGGAGGCTAGGACTGGAACCGCTCGATTTGGAGTGCGCCGGCAGAGCGCAGCGGCGACGGCGCTTTCTTGTCGAATCCCCACGATCTCAGACAGATCGTGGATCGCCGCTTGGTCCACGCCAAAGCGGCGTCGCGCTCCGCTTGCCGCCGCACTTCAAAGAGTCACTTCAGGATGCACTGAGCGCCCGTTACAACCCCACTTCGAACTGGCCGAGGCAGAGCCCCGCGCGTTATGAATACGGGCATGAACCCATTGCGAGTCAGCTTTGCATTGCTGTGCGGTCTTCTTTATGGAGGCCTGGCTTCAAGCCAAGGCGCCGAAACGCAGCGCCCGAACATTCTCTTTATCTTTTCCGACGATCACGCGTATCAAGCCCTCAGCGCGTACGATTCGCGGCTGATCCAGACGCCGAACCTGGATCGCATCGCTCGCGAAGGCATGCGCTTCAACCGTTGTCTGGTGCCAAATTCCATTTGCGGTCCGAGCCGCGCGACGATTCTTACCGGGAAGTATTCCCACGCGAACGGATTTTACAACAACACCAACAGCCGATTCGACGGCTCGCAAACGACGTTTCCCAAGCTGCTCCAGAAAGCCGGCTATCAAACCGCCCTCGTGGGCAAGTGGCATCTGGTGTCCAATCCGACGGGATTCGATTACTGGGAAATCCTCCCCGGCCAGGGGCAATACTACAATCCGCCCATGACCCGCGGCGGCGAGCGCGTGAAGCACGAAGGCTACGTCACGGACATCATCACCGATCTCGCGCTGGATTGGCTGATGAAGCGCGATCCGAACAAGCCCTTTCTCTTGATGGCCCAGCACAAAGCGCCGCACCGCGAGTGGGAGCCGAACTTGAAATACCTCAACCACGACGGCGGCCGCAAATATCCTGAGCCGGACACGCTCTTCGACGATTACGCGGGCCGGGGCAAAGCGGAACGGGAACAGGACATGACCATCGCCCGCACCATGACGCCGCGCGATTTGAAATTGACTCCGCCGCAAACCCTGACGCCAGAGCAACGCAAAGCGTGGGACGCCTATTACGAGCCGCGAAACGAGGAATTCCGCAAAGCCAACCCGCAGGGAAAAGATTTGGTCCGCTGGAAATACAATCGATACATGCACGATTACCTCGGCTGCATCCGATCCGTGGACGAGAGCGTGGGACGGTTGCTCGATTATCTGAAGGAGACCGGCTTGGACAAGAACACGATCGTGGTCTATTCCTCCGACCAGGGTTTTTACCTCGGCGAGCATGGGTGGTTCGACAAGCGGTGGATTTTCGAGGAATCGCTGCGCACGCCGCTGCTGGTGCGCTGGCCAGGCGTGGCGAAGCCCGGCAGCGTCAATCAGGATCTGGTTTCCAATCTGGATTTTGGCGAGACCTTTCTGGAAGCGGCGGGCGCGCAAATTCCGGGCGACATGCAAGGACGCAGTCTGGCGCCGATTCTTAAAGGCTCAACGCCGGCGGACTGGCGCAAGAGCTTTTACTATCACTACTACGAACATCCGGCGGTCCACAGTGTGGCGCGGCATTACGGCGTCGTGACCGAACGCTACAAGCTCGTCCATTTCTACGAACCGGAGTTCGACTATTGGGAACTGTTCGATCTGAAAACGGACCCGCGTGAACTCAAGAGCGTGTATGGCGCTCCGGAATATGCGGCGACGCAGAAAGAATTGGAGCAGGAACTGGCGCGTCTGCGGGCGCAGTTGAAAGTGCCGTCGCCGGACCCGCCAGAAACCGCCATCCGGCCGGGCGGACGTGGCCGAGCGGGGAACAACTCGGGTCAGAAACCGTAGCCGCAACGCTTCACTCGAGATGGGGAGCGCACGCGCCTCGTGCTGTGGACGGTGCCCCCGCCGACCACAATCATGCGGTCGAAGAAACCATCGCTGAGTGTCGTTCCGACGTGAGTATTTCGACCGGCGAGGCGCCAGTCGTTACACGCGAGGCGCGTGTGCTCCTCAATCCGGACTGTTCAAGCTCACGGCCGTTGGCTTGTCAGCACTTCGGTTCGCGCCTGCTCCAGAATTCGCGCGCAGCGTTCCAAGGCTTGAGCCACTCGCACGGTTTGCGGCTCCACTTCGTCCCAGCGGCGTTCCTCGATGGCCTCGCGAATCCCCGGCAGCGTCTTGACTCCGTAGCCGGTGTAAGCTCCAGGCGCATAGACGAGGTGACGATACCACGCCCGGCGCGGCAACCCTTCGTCCGAAGTGAGCGCGGGTTCGATCTGCTTAAGCCAATTGTCCAGTCTGGCTTCGGATGTTGAATCGAGCTGCCATTCCGGTTGAGTGCGTTTTTGCAGCGCGGAGTCGAACTGACGCGAGGCTGTTTCCAATCGGTCCAAAGCATTTTGCAGCGGCGAAAAATTGAAATGAGGAACGGCCGACTTCGGAGGGGGCGGCACGAAGGTCTCTCGCGGGTCTGCCGCCTGCTCGAAGCGGTGTTGTTCGACCAGGCGGTTGTGCCGTTGTGTTTCCTCCCGCGTGTCGTCGGCGAGTTTGGCCACGTCGCTGGCATATCGGCGGACCGTTTCCAGGAAGTTTGAAAACTCAAAAGGCAGGAAGTTAGCCTGCGCGCTGCGGAGGACGGCGCGGCCGGCGGTTTTGGCCAGAGCGATTCCATATTGAAAGCCGGGGTCGCCAAACCGGATGTAGTGATCGAAAGAGTCGTAGATCGAATGGTACGACCCGCCGCGATTCTCGCCCTGATACCGGATGTCGAGCGAAGCGATGCCGAGATGCTGGAGGAAGGGCGTGTAATCGGAACCGGAGCCGAGCGCCCCAATACGGAGGTCTGTGCGGTTCAGCGCGTCGCGCCGGTCTTCCGCGGCGCCGTTGATCAAACGAAAGGCCCGAAGCCGCTCGCCGACAGGAATCCCTTTCTGAGGATCGATCACATCGCGGGCGATGCCGTTGATCCATTTTTCCAGCGTGTGCGAACCGCCGACGCGCAGGAAGCCGCGTCCGCTGTTGTCGGAGTTGATGTAAATCGCGGCATGTTCGCGGAGTTCTTGGGCGTGCGTCTCGGCCCATTCGGTCGAACCGAGCAGCCCGGGTTCTTCCGCGTCCCAGGCTGTGAAGACGATGGTTCGTTTCGGCGCCCAGCCTTCTTTGGCCAGGAGTCCAATGGATCGTGCTTCCGCCATCAAGGCGACCAAACCGCTGAGCGGGTCTTCAGCGCCAAAGACCCAGGCGTCGTGATGATTGCCCCGGATGATCCATTGGTCCGGGCGTTCCTGGCCGCGCAGCCTCGCCACGACGTTGAACGCCGGGACAATCTTCCATTCGAATTCCAGTTGCAGACGAACCTGAGCCGGCCCCGGTCCAAGGTGATAAGTGATGGGCAATCCCCCGCGCCAATCGTCCGGAGCCACGGGTCCTTCGAGCGCTTTCAAAAGCGGAAGCGCATCCGCGTAGGAAATCGGCAGCACGGGAATTTTCGTCAGCGTGGGAATCTCCTTCAGCGGAAGCCGCTTCACGCCGACAACAGAACCCGCGAACGGCGTGGACGGATCGCCCGCATAAAGCGGCATGTCTGCGACCGATCCGCGCTGGGCGCCGTGTTCATTGCGCCAGGCGCCTTTGGGATAAACATCTCCCTGGACGTATCCATCGTCCCGAGGGTCCGAGTAAATGAGGCAGCCGACCGCGCCATGCTCAGCGGCGACTTTGGGTTTGATGCCGCGCCAGGACGTGCCGTAGCGCGCCAGGACGATTTTGCCCTTCACCTCGACGCCCTTTTGTTGCAGCACCTCGTAATCCCGCGGCAGCCCGTAGTTCACATAGACGAGCGGCGCGGTCACGTTGCCGTCCACAGAGTAGGCGTTGTAAGTGGGCAACATCTCCTCGCGCACGGCGGAGGTCGCATCGTCCGGCAAGGCAGGTTCCTCCAGGCGCGCTTGAAAGCGCGCAGGTTGGAGCATCTCCAGAACCCGTTTCTTCGGTGTTGGAAAGAAAACCTGGAACACTTCAATTTCCGTTTCGTATCCCCAGGAACGGAATTGCGCGGCGATGAATTCCGCATTTTCCTTCACGTGCGTGGACCCGACATGATTGGGCTTTGCCCCCAGACGCTTCATCCATTCCGACAGCAAGGTCGGATCGAGTTGCGCGTCGAACTTCGCTTCCACCGCCCGCTGGCGTTCCACTGCGGCCGGACTGAAACCAAGAATGATTTCAGCCGGCGCGGCAACGCTCTGAAATGACACCATGAGAACATACGCCAGGAAAAGAACCGAACACGGGGAGAAGTTCATGGCGCTGCATCGTGGTCGGAGTCAAACTGTCCGTCAAGCGCCGCCCAGTGCATCAGTTGTCGGTGATTCCGTCCACGTAGCGCAGAGTTGCACTCTATCAGTATCGCTCAGAATCGTCGCCAGCCGCGACGATTCTCGGAGCGCGGACAGCCTTGTCCGCGCGCAACTTGCCTCTGCTGACGACTCGCGGACATGGCTGTCCGCGCTCCTTTGGTTGCGGCTTCGCCGCGCTGGGCCGTATCGCCGATTTGAAATCGGCAGCGCGTCGGTCATTCTCAATGCATTCCGCCCAGCCGACGGCCACAGGATGCAATCCTGCGATACGGCAGATTACAAAATCTGCGCTACGCGCACCGACAAACTCGTGGATGCGCCGAGCGCCGCCGGAATTCAACTTGTGTGCCTGGCCGAAGCCAAGCATTTTCACCGATCAGAGGGCGAGATCGGATCGAGTCCGCGATTCGCGAAAGAATCGTGTCACCGTTCAGGTCTCTCCTTAGCCACGATTCGCCGTGAAACCGACCGCAACCATCCCCGGTGCCCAGGCGCGCCCGCAATCCGCCCGACAGAAACGAATCGGGTTGGGAGTTGCCGCACTCACGCTCGCGGCGCTGCTTGCGGTGTTCGACGTGCGGGCGATGTTGCGCGAGTGGCTTGGAGTGGTTGAACGACTCGGCGCGATGGGTGCGCTTTTGTTTGGGCTGATTTACGTGGCGGCGACTGTTCTGCTGGTTCCCGGCTCGGCGCTCACCCTGGGCGCGGGGTTACTCTTTGGGGTGCCCCTCGGTTCATTGATCGTTTCCTTGGCCTCGACGCTGGGGGCGGCTTGTTCCTTCCTGATTGCCCGCTTTCTGGCGCGGGAATGGGTCGCCCGAAAAATTGAAGCGAACTCTGGTCTTGCCGCCATGGACCGCTCGGTTGCGGCCGAAGGCTGGAAAATCGTCCTGCTGCTGCGGCTCTCACCCGTCTTTCCTTTCTCGCTGCTCAACTACGCGCTCGGCCTCACGCGCGTGAAACTTTGCGACTACGTGCTGGCGTCGTGGCTCGGTATGATGCCTGGCACGGTTATGTATGTGTATCTCGGCTCGCTGGCTCGGACCGGCGCCTCGACTCAGGAAAAGTCTCCGGCGGAATGGGCGCTCTACGGCACCGGCCTCTTGGCGACCCTCGCCGTCACCCTTATGACCACGCGCATCGCGCGACGCTCTCTGGCCAAACGCGCGCTCTTGAACATCTGAATTCAAGCCCATCCGGAGCCACGGAAGAGCCATGACCAATAAAACTCCCCCGCCGTTGCATCCTTGGGACGAGCACAACCAGAAACTTTTGGGCAACGTTCACCCGCCGGATTGGGTCAACCCCGTCCCGGCGCCCCGTTACAACCTCGTCGTCATCGGCGGGGGCCCCGCCGGCCTGGTCACCGCCGCCGGCGCGGCCGGACTCGGTGCAAAGGTTGCGCTCGTGGAGAAGCATCTGCTTGGCGGAGATTGTTTGAACGCCGGTTGCGTTCCATCGAAAGCGCTCATTCGCGCCGCGCGCGCTGCTGCCGAAGCACGGCGTGCAGCCGAGTTCGGCGTCATCCTCAGTGGCCAGGTCTCGGTGAACTTCGCGGCCGTCATGGAACGGATGCGCCGGCTCCGCGCGGACCTCAGCCCGCACGATTCCGCGGCGCGCTTTCGCGACTTGGGCATCGATGTCTTCCTCGGCCGGGCCAGTTTTGCCGGACCGGACACCGTGCAAGTCCGCGACAAGACGCTCCGTTTTGCCAAAGCCGTGATCGCCACCGGCGCGCGCGCGGCCGCGCCGCCGATTCCGGGGTTGAGTGAAGTGCCCTGCCTGACCAACGAAACGCTTTTTTCTCTGACGGAACTCCCAAAGCGGCTGGGGGTGATCGGCGCCGGTCCTATCGGTTGCGAAATGGCGCAATGCTTCGCCCGTTTTGGTTCGGAGGTTTTTCTCGTTGAGGCGCTGCACGGCATCCTGCCCCGCGAAGACCGCGAGGCCGCGGCCCTGGTTCAAGCGGCCCTTGAACACGACGGCGTGAAGCTGCTTTGCTGCGGCAGAAACCTCAAACTGGCCAAAGACCGGAACGGCGTCCGATTGCAGGTCGAGTCCCATCGCCGAAGCTACGACCTCTCTGTGGATCAGGTTTTGCTTTGCGCGGGCCGCGCGCCGAATGTGGAAGGACTCGGTCTGGAAACGGCCGGGATCGAATTCGATGGGAAGGGCGTGAGAGTCAATGACCACCTGCAAACGTCCAACCCGCGAATCTATGCCTGCGGCGACATCTGTTCGCCCCATCAGTTCACTCACGCCGCAGACTTTATGGCGCGCCTCGTGATTCAGAATGCATTGTTCAAAGGGCGCAAGCGCGTCAGCGATTTCATTATCCCTTGGTGTACTTATACGACACCGGAAATCGCGCACGTGGGCCTTTATGAACGCGACGCCGCCGCGCGAGGTTTGGAAATGGACACATATACTCTGGACCTAGCCCAAGTGGATCGTGCCGTTCTAGACGGCGAAAGCAACGGCCTTGTTCGCCTTCACCTTCGCAAACGAACCGATAAGATTCTTGGCGCCACCATTGTGGCGGCACATGCCGGCGACCTGATTTCCGAGCTCACTCTCGCGATGACGGGAAAGCTCGGATTGAAGGTTCTCGCGGCCACGATTCATCCATATCCGACACAAGCGGAAGCCATCCGCAAAGTCGGCGACGTTTACAATCGCACCCGCCTGACGCCCATCATCAAGCAACTCTTCGGCAAATGGCTCGACTGGCAGCGCTGAGGCGTGTTTTGCAAATCTGGTGGGCCCAGAGGGATTTGAACCCCCGACCAAGCGATTATGAGTCGCCTGCTCTAACCCCTGAGCTATGGGCCCACACGTGTCGAGTCCGTCAGCCATGGGTGACACGAAAGACCGTGGCTGGTGGGCGATGAGGGATTCGAACCCCCGACCTACTGCGTGTAAAGCAGACGCGCTAACCGCTGCGCCAATCGCCCATTACTCAATGACAAACGACTTACATTGAAGAAAAGATTCGAGATTTCACATTTGGATACTGTGATTTGGTACTGCCTGCCATGAAAGTGAGCAAAGGTGAGTCAAATCCCGCCAATCAGTGGCAGAAAACCCAATTCGCAAACCTGATCCGTTACGTTCCATCCGGGACCTATTTTGCCCGCCTCCGCGTTCGCGGCAAGCTCATTCGCCGGAGCCTGAAGACCGACGTGATCAGCGTCGCCAAGCTCCGGCTCTCCGATCTGGAAAAATCCGAGCGCGCCGCCGCGGAATCCCTCAAGTCCGCCCCTGCTGGCAAATGGCCTTCAGCGACGCCCTGGAAATCTTCCGGCAACGGATCGCCGGCAGCTTGGAATTGAAGCCACTCACCAAGGCGTACTATTCAGAACGGATGGACGCGCTCTTGAAGTCATGGCCTGACCTTGAACGAAAGAAGCTCCCGGACATCACCGATCGGGATTGCGAGAACTGGGCAGCGGAGTTTGGCCGGGATTCCAGTCCCGTGGCGTTCAATCACACCGCGAGCATCCTCAGAAGAGTCATCGTTCCTCTGGAGAAGCAGAACGCCGCTTAACCGATTCGCGCTCGGCCTCCGAACTGTGTGACGGGATGAAACCAGGGCTTCCTAAAGGTCATTCCAGCGGGACGGTGCCACGCATCGAGTTGCCACCCATCGAATCATGGGATTTCGATCTTTGCCCGCCGTCAGTATTTCCGCCGGTGGAGCACCAGCACTGCTGGTTCTACGAATATGGCAAGGAATTTAAGTGTGTTCTGGGTTTGTCTGTTTGCACTACGCCCCCGCTTTGCTGGAACAGCACCTCGCGTTTGGCGACCTGTTGGAGCCTCATGAGGTCAAGACCGAGTTTGGCGGTGCTTGCCAGATCGAGCCAGTTCGAGGTGCCGAGAAACATCCCGTCCACCGGGATTGGCCAGCGGACCTTTTCCCAATGAAAAGGTCGGCCAGCTTCGCCCACTTCCACATATCTGTCCAACTCCTTGGTTTCATATTGCCCGGCCGCCCAAAGCCGGCCATCCGGAAGCAGCACAAAAAGCTTGCGGCCTCCCGCGCAAACCTTCTGACGAATAGAACCGCTCAATGGAGCTGGTCTGTCAACAGCGAATTCGAAGTGATGCCCGGCACCGCGTCGCATTTGGATTTTTGAACAACGGTTAAAGAGTGATCCATTTCCCATCGCCCTGCCCTCTCCCCAAGGAGAGGGAGAACATTTCCAGGGCGGTCGTTCAATCAACCGTTCAGTGACCATTCCCGCGCTGGAAAAAACAACACCCGCTCCCTGAGGGAGAGGGCTGGGGTGAGGGGAAAGCGCGTGTCAATTCGCATCAATGCTCATAACTTAACTTGGGATGCCCCTTGGCATTGATCCACATCAATTCGGATCGATCGAACGTTCGGTCTAATGACCAAATCTGTTTGAACCTCTATGAAATCAACACCTCATACTCAGCAGGCTGATTCAACTCCTCTCACTTCTGATGAATCTTCCCGCCGTGAGTTTCTCGCCTGCAGCGCCAAAGTGGTCGGAGCCTCGGCGCTAGCGGGTGTCGCCCTGCCTTGGGTTCATGCGGCTGAGGACCACACGATCCACCTGGCGTTGATCGGTTGCGGCGGCCGCGGCACTGGCGCGGTGGCCAACGCGTTCGACGCCTCCAGCGAGCCGATCAAGGTGGTGGCGATGGCGGACCTGTTTGAACCGAAGCTGAAAGGTTCGCATCAGGCTCTGGCCGCGCGCTATGGGGAACGGGTGGACGTTCCTCCGGAACGCCGCTTCCTGGGATTCGACGCGTATCAGAAAGCGATTCATTGTTTACGCCCCGGCGACGTTGCGATTCTGGGCACGCACGCCGCATTCCGAGCAACGCATTTGGAATACGCCGTGGAGAACGGTGTGAATGTCTTCATGGAAAAATCGTTCGCGCCCGATCCGGCCGGGATGAAGCGGATTCTTCAATTGGGTGAGGCCGCCGAGAAGAAAAATCTCAAAATCGGCACAGGCTTGATGTGCCGGCATTCCTCCGCGCGCCAAGCGTTGATCCAGAAAATCCGCGACGGCGCGATGGGGGACATCCAGTTGATCCGCGCTTGCCGCATGGATCCAGGAGCGCGAATGGGACCGTGGAAAGGCGGTGACAACGAATTGCACTGGCAGATTCGCAATCCGTACTTCTTCCTCTGGGTCTCCACGGGCCGGTTCATCGATTACATGATCCACCAGATCGACGAGTGTTGCTGGATCAAGGACGCCTGGCCTGTGAGCGCACACGGCGTGGGCGGCCGGGCGCCCGACAGCACGGACTGCAGCCAGAACCTTGAAGCTTACTCGATTGAATACACCTTCGCCGACGGCACCAAAGCCCTGGTGAACGGCCGCTTCATGCCGAAGTGTCACGACGATTTCGCCACTTTCGTGCATGGGTCGAAATGCGCGGCGCAATTCTCAGGCAATGTCCACGCGCCGACTGTGCAAATCTACAAGGATCAGCGCACCGCCAGCGCCAACGTGGCCTGGCGGCCGCATAAAGAAGCCGTTAGCCCCTATCAAGTTGAATGAAGCGCGCTGCTGGATGCCATTCGACACGATCGTCCGCACAACGAGACAAAGCGGTCGGCTTGCTCAAATCTTGCGGCGATCATGGGGCGTGCCGCGGTCCATTCCGAGAAGATCATCACCTGGGAGGAAGCCATGGCATCGAACTTCCAGTTTTGCCCGAATGTCGCCAGCCTGACGAACGACAGCCCTGCTCCCGTGCAAGCAGACAAGCAAGGTCGGTATCCGGTGCCAACGCCGGGTGCGTGGTCAGAGATCTGCCAAAAGAGCGCTGCGGCACGTTTTTCTCCTGGCTCAGTAGTGAAATTTGCAGGAAACGACGATGATCGACTCGGTCGTGACGTGGTAAACGAGTCGATGCTCGTCGTTGATGCGCCGAGACCAGCAGCCTGCCAGGTTGTGTTTGAGGGGTTCGGGTTTGCCCAGTCCACCGAATGGATCCCGTGCCGCGTCCAGGATCAAGGTGGCGATTTTCCCCTGTAATTTCCGATCACTTTCACCCCAGGCGAAGAAGTCTTTGAACGCCTGCTGATGGAACGTGATCCGCCTCACTGGAGCGATTGGAGTTTCTCAATAGGCAATTCCGCGAGATTGCCCCCTGCCTTGATATCAGCCAGGGCCGCTTCCAAGTGCTGTCGGTTAGCCTCTGAACTCAGAAGATAGGCCGTATCGTCACGAGCGCTGGTGATGGTGATCTCAATTTCCTCGTCAGGGCGCGAAAACAGAGCTTTCACACTCTTAAGGAAACTTTCGTCAAGCTCCGCGACGCTGAGCCGGTAGCTAGTTTGCATACTCCAATCCTAGACCACCCTCCTCGGCAATCAAAGCGGATTTAGAAACTCAGCAACAATTGCCAGATGTAAGTGTTTCCCAGCGCGTCGGGGTCTTCCCAGATTTTGCGGACGAGATCCTTGTCACCCGTGATTTCCGGCAACTCCTTCGCCTTCTCCGCCCAGGGCAAGCAGGCGCCGGGTTTCATGCGCGACTCAGGATGGCCGGTCATCCCTGCCAGTTCGCTCCGTTCCGCGGCGGCTTCCGGCGCGTCGCACGGGGACAAGTCGCTCGGCGAATGGTAACTACCTGCGCGGTACACGCCGCGTTCTCGGCAGACCTCCGTCATCACCTGCAAGTTCTCCGCGCTGGTGTCGTCTTGCATGATGGCGCCGGCATCCATGATGTAACCGCCCTCACGCGCCACTTCGTTGATGACACGCAAACAGAAGCTACGGACTTCCTCCGGTTTGCCGAAGCTGAGCAACACATTCGGAATGCCGCCGCTGATCGCGAACCGGTCGTGCAATTTCCAGTGCACTTCAAAAATGTCATCCTGATCGCAATGGAACACGATGCTGCGTTCGGGCAGCTCGCGGAACGTGTCGAAGTGATGCCGCCATTTGCCTTCCGCGTAAAAGAGCGTTGGATGGCCGTGTTTCCAGAATTCCTCAATGATGGGTTTCAAGGTCGGCCAGTAATGCGAGTCGAAAGTTTTTGGATTCACAAACGGCACGCAACCGCGATGCATCCAGAAACCGATTGGAACCTGCTTGCTTGGATCGGCGGTAGTGAGGCCGACGTGGCAAAGGTGCGGCATGAGCGCCTCGCACGCTTGCAGAACTTTCTTCGGCTGTGTGGCCACGTCCATCGTCAATCCGACGTAGCCGCGCAGTTTATCCGCCAGAATGTCGAACGGCGCTTTGAAGATGCCCGCAATGGCGGACACGGTCCCGCATTCCGACCGCAGCCGCTGAATCTGCGGGCCGAAGGCGTAGAAGTATTGCAGCATGGCCATCGCGCCCTTCACGAATGAGAGATTGTTTCGATACGTGGACGGGTCACCGATTTTGCTGACCTCGGTCGAGACGCGCGGGAGCCACACATTATAGAGAAAGAAAGCCAGTCGGATCTCGGATCAGTTCGTCGTACTCGTCCTCTTTCATGAACTCGTCCCCGATCAGTCGGGCGCAAACCGCCAAGTGCCCCATCTGTCTGTCGACATAATGGCCTGCGCCACCGGAGTAATGTCCGATGACGGTGTTGCCATCTCGAGAATCCGCCATGCCATTGAACCTCTTGTCGAGCAGAACGAGAGAATTGGGAAAATGATTGGCCAGCGCGAAGTTGACGATCGACTGATCGTTAAACGGACCTGTCAAATAGCGAGGATTCTTCGCCAAGTCTGCGAAACACGCAAATAAAGCGATGGCCTGTTTGCCGGCCAGCATGACGCCAGTGTTAACGTAGGGAACCCCCTGTCCTGCGCCCAGCGACCACCACCCCTTGGGCAGTTCTGTGCGCCAGTTTTTGATGTCTGCAACTAGGCCGATCCTTCCGTTCCTCACCTCGTCAAGCGTCCTGGCGTCAAACTCAAATCGACTTAGGCAAAAGGTGTCCGCGTCCACGAACAAAACGGATTCATTCTCCTCGAGTTCGCTTAGTATGTGCAGGAAACCCTGGCATTTCAATTGACTCGTGAACTTCTGCTTGGCAACCCGCGTAAACGGAAATCGGCGACGTCCAAAGCAATGCTTGTCGGAAAGGTATACGAGTTGTTCCGTGAAAGATTCTGCCTCTGGAACATAGACGGCCACGTTTGAGGCACCGCGCATGCTCCTGGCATAGGTCGCCGCTGCGTGTGCCGCTGCAACTTGATACTCACACCCGCTGGCGATGATGCAAATTCGGAGCACGACGGCGAAACCCGTGGTTCAGGCCAGGCGCGCGGGCCGGCCAAAGTCACTTACTGATGCGGTCCTCCCACGTGGCGTCAATAGTCTTAAATCCAGGGGGCGGAGATTGCAGAATCCCTCCCGCGTAGTATTTTTCAACGGCCCGGATCACGTCGGCCGGTTTCACTAAGTCCCGCATGCACGCCTGAACCTTCCGTCCGTTAAACTCGACTGGATTTAGACAAACGTTCCGGTCCTTCTCGTCTCCATCGTCCAAAGGAAGAATCCGGCTTTTCCAACAACCACCGTTCTCGCAGCATCGCATCTGCCCGTTTGCGTGAAGAAAAATATGGTTTGTGTAAGCTTCCCAAACGCTCGGTTCCCGCCCGCCCGCCGTCACAACACAAGGCTTCCTCCTGGGAAGTCCGGGTTTGGGTGGCACCGCCGCCGCCAGATGCATTACGAAGGTCACCGGGCAAATCACGCCGCTTGCGTGATAGACCAGCCGCATCAGTTGCCGAAGGTCCGTTCTGCCGATGAGGTTGATGACGCCCTTTAACGGCGGGTGAAAATGGTTATCTCCCTCTGCCCCGATCTGAACGAATTGAATTCGATCCCTGAAGTAATCGACCACCTCCTGAGCATACTCCTGGATCCACCACTTCGCCGTGTAGTCCTTTTTACCGCCCACACAAATTATCCAAAAGGGAGAATCCCACTCCGTAAAATGCTGGTGAATCATGCTCATCCAGGTCAACTCTTCCTTAGAAAAATGAACGTCGGCCCAGAACTTTGTTGGCGTAATTTTCACTCCAAGACGCTGTTCCAGGTCGAGACGGTAACCGTGAATGAAGTGATAGGGCCCTTCATTGCATTGGTGAATCAATGGATAATGCGCCTCCACAACCTCCACGCCGTGGTCTTCCTTGGAGAGTTTTGTTATGTTGGGGTTGTTTTCCCAGAGTTGGGGCACTGAAGTTTCCACGTCGGTGATGAATTTGCCGGGGTGGCTCAAATGCAAATCCCTAACTGCAGCCGTCAGCATAAGAATATCCCCCGGAGATAATTTACTGACCAGGATCAGCCTTCTCGGTGTTCCCGTATGAGTTGTCATCCCCGGCACCAGCGGAGTACCGAGACTCTGAGCGACTCGCTCCGATGGAGCTGTTGTTGAGTCATTTTCCGAGAACGGGATCGCCTCGATGTCGGCAAGCTTTCCGAGCTCCGGACCGAAAAAGAATTTGCGACACTTTTTCACGATAGCGTTTCGTGTGCGCAAGTAATTCTTGCTCGCGCTTAAGGCATGGGGAGCCGGCAGGTCTTGATGCGGCAATGTGAGCACCCTGTGCCGTTTGCCGTAATTGGAAAGGAGGCAGAATGAGAGGAAAACGTCATCCCCTGGAAACTCGCTCGCCGTGGGATATGCTCCCGTTTCCTTAAAGAATTCGTAATCCGCCCTCACTAGCAAAGGAATTGCGCTTTTGTGAACGCACGCAGCCCTCGTCAGGACGATCTCCACCTCCCCTGAGGCATTCTCGAAATTGTACTGCTTCTCCTTTCCGAGTCTCCTGCCGTGAAGCGAGTAAGCTCGTTCGGGATCTTTGAACAATTCCTTGGCGAACGCGTCGAACACCTCTTCACTCAGGAGGATGTCATCATCCTGGAAGACCAAACATTCGTTCTTAGCCAGAAAGCCCAAAACCCATCGCGTCCGGAGGCCAAAGTCGCTTGATGAATTCAAAACACGAACCTTTGGATTCTTGTGCTGAAACTGCACCTCCGGGTTGTTGTTGAAGACGAGCACCTCTGAGATGAGGGGATACTTGCATTCCGCGTCGAGAATTCGAGTGACGTTTTCCGGCCGTTTCCAGTTGAGAATCAACAGGCTGATACCCTCAAATTGATCTGGTGGAGACATATCTACGGAGATTTAATGCTTTCCTGGTCGCTGATCGGTTACTGGCCCTAAATCGGTGATTGAGCTATCCCTGACAACAATGACCCAGGGATCAACCGCCGGTGTTGACTTTGAAGACCCATCAACGTGCATCTCGACACCGCTCTGCGGACTCTTGGGCCGCCGAATCGCGGCTGTGCCAGCGAGTTGAATTCTCCTGTTTCTGAATTGGTCAGGTGGGATGGGAAAGTAATTACTGTCAACCAGGATGGGCAGCTTATTCAGATCCCCAGAATCCAATGGCTGGCCCCTCCATTCGATGACCAGCACAAGCCCCGGCAAGGTTCCTCCTTTCCGGTCAACCAACTCCACGTGCCGAGCCACTCCCTTCCAAGTCTGCCAAGTCCAATCGGCCACGTGTTTGGGCCCGCAGCATCCGCTCAGAATCACGAGAATGACCCCGGCCATGCACGGAGCCGGGAGCCACTTACCGAGTGAGGAAATGAGTTGCGTTGCCATGACGCGAATAAATGCCTAGCGCTTGGCGCCTTCTGGGGCAGGACCGAGATCGATCATTTTTTCCGGGATAAGGATCAAAAGTGAATCCTGAGCCCCTTCGCTGACTTCCACGTGTCCTCGTCCCAAACCGGCAAAGACATTCGCAAGTGGCTGCGCCGAATAGGAACCGTGAATGAGAAATAGCCGGCCTGCATAAGCTTGAGGTTCGTAAAGCCTGTAGGACCTCCAACGTCTATCCATCAGCACAGGCTTCCGGGTGAAACGGGAGACTTCACTGTAATCCATGTTAAAAACGAATGCTGTCCCGTCAAGCTGACCAACAACTATTGGCACCGGCATCGTCTCTCCTATCCATGTGCCTCGGACAGGCCGCACTTTTGCGCACCCCACCCCCAAAGTGGGAATAATCAACAAACAGCAGAGAGCAATGGGCTTGATCATTGGATTTGATGAAGCACGCAATTATCAACGAATAGAGGGATGACATCGTGGTTTACGTCTTTTCCGTAAAGCCGGTAAGTTGGTTCGGAAACATCCGGGTTTGGATTTCTATCGACGTAATACCAATGGAGCTGCGACGTCACATCCCACTGAACGGTCGTAGCTGCGCTGGAGCTCAAGCTAACACCTCTGAAAATGCGGCTGGGTTTAGTTCCGACGCTTTTCCATTGGCCGGGCGCTGCGCAGTGTGGCCAGGTTGTATTTCTAAAATGGCCGTTGCCTCGTTTGCTTTGATACCAGTTGTAGAATTTCTGCACATTGCTGTTCACCCCTGTCCCCCACATCAGAATAGTTACTGGATCAATCGTCGCCAGGGTGTCGACGGGTATAGCGACCTGCAACTTGTAATAAACTTTCGGGGTAAGATCGGTCAGCCCGATCCAACCCGTGCGACTGATCTTCTGGGTGAGAGCTGCCAAGTGCGTTGCTCCCCAACTGTAGCCGACCAGTTTTATTGTTACGCTGTTAGCCTCGTTGCTGGAAATGATGCGGTCCCCATTTCGGTCCACCTCCTCGAGTAGCTTTTTCGCACAGCTTTGGAACTCGGAATAATGAAACCTGTTCGTGGAAGGGACGCTTGCGTCGTCCATGATTTTTTTCAGGTACTGGTTCCCCAGCAGACTCTCGCTCCCAGCGCCCTACATCCCAATCTTAATCACTTTGTTCGGCAAAGGGCTCGATTCGGAAGAGGACGTAAGGGCGCTTGAAGCCGTGGGAAGACTGCTGAACGGCGGGCTCGGGCTTGAACTTGAGGAAGAGGAAGGGGGAAAAGGTTCGCCCGAGCAAGAACCAGAGGTGTAGCTTGACGAAGTTGATGGACACGGCGTTGGCATAACATCAGATTCCTTTCGCTAATTGTGACCGCCAAGATGCGACAGCGGCGACACACGAAATGTTCAAGATTGGCCTCTCCGCTCCCGGCGGTCTTGTTCTCTCAATTGCAAATCTAATCCAAAAGCAGGTTCCATTCCTACTGTATTTCTACGGTGCGCAACATTGGGGAACCTGTTCAAGCGCCTCGGCTTGATGTTCCCCAAAACCTCGATAGCGTGGCGCGAGGCATCGCGAAGAAAGGCCATCTGTCTTGCTCAATTCTTCAGGCAGGCAATCCGGCCCGACTCGGCTGAGGGCTGACTTACCCGGAGAACCTTTATTGGAAGTCTCTCAGAACTTCTTATCCAGGTTCATCTGATCCAACATCAATTCACCGATTTTCCATTCCTCTGCCCAACTTGCCTTGGTCGCCTCGAACGTCAACAAATAGAGCGTGCTGGTAGCGTCATTGGCCACCAGAACCTGTTGGATCGTAATTTTCATTTGGGTTGGAGGCAGAAAGTCGTATCGAAATTTGACGATCTTAAACGGCCCTTGTTGCGAAGAGGATCGCTCGGTCAGGAGATAGTCCGATGCAGCCTGCTCCGCGAGTGCGGCTGCGTCGGCTGATGGCGTCTTGCCGGTCCTTTTGCGAAGATCTCGCAGACAATTCAGAGTCAAGCCGGTCGTGAAAAAACGATCCTGCGCAATGTTTTCCTTGGTCAGAAAGAATGCTTCCGTGTCGTCCTTCCGCTCGTGCTTAATAAACCAGCCAGTCGGCTTCAAAAAGTGAGCCTTGATCTCCTTAAAGTGCTGCCGCGTAAAGCCGCCGGGAGGCGGTGGCAACTGTTCTCCAGCTCGCGCACTGTGGTTGCCTTCTAATTCCTCCCGGACTTGAGCAGCGAAGGCGCCTCGAAATTTCTCTTTCGCTCTTTTTGCTTTGAACTCTTGAATCGTGAACTTCCGTTTCTGTCCGGGTGCGATCAGAATTGAACTTCCGTTTCTTGACATTGTCAAAGCGATGTGCGAGTAGATATAGCGCGTGAACGTTGCGGAGGTGGCAAGAGGCGAGACCTCGATTTACCTCGACTACTGGGAAATATGATTCCCTTGGGACGTCTAAGGATTCGGAAACGAATAGGCTGAAAGTTTACACTCCCGTCACCGAATTGTCGGTAATTTTCCCCGCACAAGGCAGGTTGTTTGGAGGCAGGTGCTCGCTGGCAACCGTCGGTGACGAGATCGAGAAAACCTCAGCCGTTGAAGTAAAGGAATATCCAAAGCTGGAAAGGAATTTCGCCCCGGAGGAAGGACGGAAAAGTGTTGGACTCGGGTGAATCCAGCACGACGTATGTGGTCCCGTTGAACCGCCCAGGGCGAGGAAAGGACAGATCATATGCCAAGTTCAAGTTCTGAATCAACATGGGGAGATTGGCGCACAACAATCGAGGGATGGCTCAACAGCCTAAAAAACAGCGTTACATTCCCATCACTTGTCGACTCTGGAGCCGGCGCAGTCGCGGATGCATTCGACAGCGCAAGGTACGCCGACACCGGCACCCACTTTTCATCCAGCGAGAAAGCGACAATCAAAAGCAACATCAGTTCCAGTCTTATGCAATTTTTCACGGGAGCTGCTGACGACAAGATTACAATCGCACTTAACAATGGGGCTTGGAATACTCCCCTGACTTTGACGCCAACAGGTGTGGAGCACAAGTCGGGTCCCACCTTGTCGTTGAGCGCTGGTGCCATCAATTGGAAAATCGGTGGAACCCCCTCGGTCAAATGGGGCTCGCTGGGGAGCGATTTGCTTTCGGGCAGTTTCTCCAACATAAACCCGGTGAACAACCTCTCTGCCTCGCTTTCCATAACGTCTAACAATTGGGAGCTCAGTCTTAGTGGAAGTTACAAACGCACACTGGATGCCCCTTCAGCGTCGAGGGACCATGAATTCTCAGGGGCTGCCTTTGTTGTCTGGCGAGTGAAGTTCTAGGTCGTGTCCGATCACGGGAAGCGAGTCGCTTCAATGAGTGTCTCACGCATCTATCCCGAGGCCCGTGCTCGCAGCGGCCATGACAGGACCGCTGCGAGAAAATCGGGCGAGTTGCGAGAGAATCCATCCTAAGGTATTTTTCGACCGCGCAAATGAACTGCCTGGTTTGGACAACCTTGCAAAACTTCTAGGATTGCAAAAAAACCTGAGTCATTTCTAGTCCTCAGTGAGCGCGTTTTGGCCGTAACTTACGAATGCGAGTTCTTATGAGGAGCCTTTTCCTTGTCCTGTGGTGTTGTATTGGGTTGACGCTACGGGGAGCCGAAGACCGAATTTGGGTGCACGGGATGATTAATGGCCACCGAGTTCGCCTCGGCTTCGATACCGGCGCTTCCGATCCCATGTTGTTTCGGAGCGCAGCGCAACGGCTAAAGCTCAAGATCACCGAACCACCCTCTGATTTCAAACCACCGCCAGGGCAAGTTGCTGCAGGCTTCACCGAAACATGTGATATTGCTTTTGGAGCCCTGCAGACACGAGGAAGATTCCGGGTGGTCGATTTCCCTGCGGAACTTTCCACGCAGGCAGAGGGAGTGCTGAGCTGGTCTCTATTCAGAGACAAGATATTGTCAATCGACGCCCTTACGCAACGCGTTCAGATTGGAGATGATTTGCGCGACAATGTAGTTGGTTGGCGGAAATTTAAGCTTCGCACCGATACTCGGATTCTAGGGTTCACAGTGAGCAATGAGGATGCTCGGCATAATTCTGTCTATTTAGACACTGGTTCCGAAGGAGGCGCTGCACTCCATCCGTCACTTTGGAAGGACTGGGCCGCGAAACACACCAATCAGCCGACGACATTGACGGCAACGTTTAGTCCTGCGGTCGGCATGACCGTTCACAAGGAGTCATGGGCAAGTGAAATCTCAATCGGTTCCCTGGTTTTGAAGGACGTTGCTGTTAGTTCGGAAGACGAAGCCCACACTCTGAATGTGATGCCGGAACACGCGGCGACCTTGGGACTGTTTGCCTTGCGCAGGATGGACCTCGTAGTCGATGGGAAGAATGGTGTCGTCTATGCCCATCCGCGGGCGGAGCCGGCCCCGCCGTATGCCTACAATCGGCTCGGCGCCGTGTTCGTGCCTCGTGATATGCAAAGCGAACCGCTCCTGGCGCACGTTGCACCCGGAAGTCCGGCGCACCTGGCCGGAATCCGCGACAAGGATGTTCTTCTGAAAGTTGAGGATCTCGACGTTACCAAATGGCGTACGGACCCTCGAGTAATGCCACTCAGCCGTTTCTGGGAACGCTCAGCGGGCACGTCGCTTAAGCTGACACTAATGCGGGAACAACGGGAATTCCAGATTACTGTTGTCCTGAGAGATATTCTCGGTTCTAAAGCGCGCCAGCCGGGGAAATAAGTGATTCACGGGAACAAAGTGTGGAAGCTCGTGGTGCGGGAGACGCACAATCATGGTTAACGGCTTAAACGATATTGGGGTAAAAACGGTCTTGAACCGTGAGGATGGTCTCGTGGAAGGGCCCAGTGCGCCGCCGAAAGATGGCCACGATGAGCAGACGCCCGAAGGGAATTTTCTCCGGCCAATGCCGGTATTCCTTACCGTGGATCAGCGGCCGCTCTGTCTGGAGGGCTTGTACCGAGATCGTTCGGCATTTCTCCTCGCAAGTGGGCCTTCATTCGCTTCTCTGAACTATTCTCTATTGCATGAGCCGGGCGTGTTGACAATTGGCTTGAACAACTCGGTCAAAACGTTCCGCCCAAACCTGTGGGTGTGCGTGGACGATCCCGACCATTTCATTCGGTCGGTCTGGCTGGACCCGACACTCTTGAAATTCGCTCCCGACTATCAAGCTGACAAATTCATTTTCAACAGCGACGAGTGGAAATTCACGGACCTCCGCGTGAGGGATTGCCCGGCCGTTGTGTATTTCAAGTGCAACGAGCATTTCCAGGCGAATCAGTACCTGTATGAAGACTCCGTAAACTGGGGCAACAGCAAGGATTACGGCGGCGGACGCTCGGTCATGCTCGCCGCCTTGCGCATTCTGTTTGTCCTTGGAATTCGGCGCGTCTATCTGCTTGGCGTGGACTTCAAGATGGACGCGACCACAAAGTACCATTTTGAACAGGATCGGAGCGAAGCCTCGATTACCGGCAACAACGCGACGTATCCAAAGTTGAATCAATGGCTCAAAGAACTGCGACCGTTGTTCGAGGAGCGAAATTTTTTTGTCTTCAACTGTAATCCAGAAAGCAACCTCAAGGCATTTGATTTTCTTTCATTCGAGGAAGCCCTGCGCCGTGTGCGTTGCGAGTTCGATAATATCGACATCCGGAGCGAACGAACGAGGGGGCTGTACGAGACCGCGACCAAGGAAAAGCAGGCCGGAATTGGAAAATGAGGCGGATTGAGGAGCTTTTCGTAATGGGCACAAGAAAATCAACAAGCGACGACTGCGGTGTTTTAGTGGGAGTTCCACCTGAACAATCTGATTTGTTCAGGTGGTGGCACGATAATTTCCAACGATTCAACCACTATCCGCTGGCCGTGGCAGATTTCGGCATGTCGAATCAGGACCGGCGCTTTGCCAGCAGGGTCAGTTCAATAATTAGCCTTGAGGATATGGACTGTGGAAGCGTGACCGGGTGGTTTCGGAAGCCTTTCGCAATAAGTTGCTCTCCTTTTTCGAGAACGATTTGGCTTGACGTGGATGTCGAGATCCGAGGCGATCTCGGTGTCTTGTTCCCGTATTGCACCGATTCGAGGATTGGTGCCGGCGAGGACACATTTCTCAATTCCAGAGCATGCAAGAATGGTTTGTTTCGAAAACGACTACCTCCAGAGGCGATATTGTATGACACTGGGCTCCTCGTCGTGGAGAAAGACAGCTCGATCTTGGTTTCGTGGCGTGAGGCGACGCGACAAGCAAGTCCTGGAGAGTTCGACGGCGACAACGAAATCCTAAGTGTCCTCTTGCATCGGAACCCGCCGTTGGTTTGCAGCATTCCGATGGCTCTGCACTGCATGCGCTGTGAAGGTGACAGATCTGGAACGCTGGTCATGCACTGGACAGGGGCGCGCGGCAAGGCGGCGATCCGCCAAAGAATGGGAGAGAGCCGACGTGAGCGGGCGAACAGGATTGAGCAAGACCATCCGAAGTGGAACGAAGCTGGATCTATGACCGCTGAATTCAAAAGCTGCAGCCAAGCGGGCCAAGATCGTTTCGTTTATGAACTGCTGATTAGAACAAAATTGCAGACAGCGGGAACTTTTCTGGACATCGGCAGCGGACATCCCAGCAGGAATAGTAACACGATCGCACTCGAAAGGTTGGGTTGGAGTGGACTGCTTGTGGACATGAGCGAGCGCGCTGGTCAAATGGCTCACAACCTACGGAAGAGTGCGTTCCTTTGCGCAGATGCCAGCAAGATGCATTGGGAGGAGGAAAGGAAGTCGTATAGTCACCGCATTCCCCCAATCGTGGATTACCTATCACTTGACGTTGACGCCGATACGTTGGTCACCCTCCGGACATTACCTTTGGCGCGCGTTCGCTTTCGTGTGATCACTATCGAACACGATGCGTATCGCCATGGCGATGGCCCGCGCGCGGCGATGCGCGAGATCTTGACTACGCATCATTACGACTTGGTCTGCAAGGATGTCTGCTTTAATGGTCGGCCCTTTGAGGATTGGTGCGTCGACCCGGCCTTGGTGAACATCGATGTGGCAAATCGCTACCGGGGCGAGCAACGGGAGTGGGAGCAAATCTTCTCGGAGGCGGAACTCAGAGACACGCACGCGAGAGCATGAAGAAGACCATGGCGAATCGATTCTTTGCGAATCACGGGTCCTTGGGTCGATAGCGCTGGGTCGCCGCATTCATTTAGATCGGGAGTTTATCTGACGACTGCGCGTCGCCACGCCACGCATGCCTCTTCCAGTCCGGATGTTCCTGTCTTCTTGATTTCATGCGCCACAATCTTACCGCTGGAATTGTACGCGATGAACAGACCCCACTGCTGCACGGTGCCATCTCTCTTAGAACTCCATGGGATTCTCGTCTCAGCTCCTGTCGCAGGATTGTGCTCTATTGAAACAATCTCGAAGGGCACAACACTCGACGTAACCTGCCATGCGTAAACCAGCACTTGGGACTCACGCGACTCCAGGAGGGGAGGTCCAAGGGTCGCAATGACCTCCTCGCGTGTCATCCCAGGAGCGTCGAGAAATGCGATCGCCTCGTCAGTGTACCTATGCCCAGCCGTGATCTCGGATTTGAATGGAACCAACGGAGTTTCAACGCCAATGTACCTACAGCCGAACTGTGTTGCCAGGCAGACGAAGAAGAAAATATGTTTCGTTTTCATTGACAGGCCTAGTCAGAGTTGACCGACCGCCGCAGCGAACGGGGTAAGGCTTTCTTGCCTCATCGTGGTCATGAACCCGGTAGCGTCAAACCGCGACGCTCGGCGGCGGTTCGTCTCCAGCGATTTGGCCAGTCTCATCCTCAATCTTGCCTCGGTGACAGTCAAGGGCCAGAGTGAAGAACCATCGGAAGCCCGTGATGCCACGGTCCGTAGTCCTCAAGCGTGAA
>Ga0233424_10000151_pt1 | contig 97169 bp, 79 predicted proteins | sample Watercolumn_Towu_FD_181011 | JGI IMG/M metagenome (GOLD analysis project Ga0233424, IMG submission 181011) | Freshwater microbial communities from Lake Towuti, South Sulawesi, Indonesia - Watercolumn_Towuti2014_125_MG | ecosystem: Environmental > Aquatic > Freshwater > Lake | place: Indonesia...
CCTCGACCTCTTCTGGTAATTCTTGCTCATGGCGATCGCTCCTGTGAAAAAGGGTTCTCATACCTTCCGGGAATGTATTCCCGGACACAGGAGCCGCCAACTTTTCAACTACCAGAGGGACATCTTCGAGGGGAGTCTGCGCGACCGCTTCATCACAAATCGTGAGCTAAGCTTGCCTCACAATGTCTACCTCGATCACGACTGACGAACTGGCTTCCAGTGACCGGCCGCTCGGCGCGCCAGAGGTCGCTGTGGACGTGCTGTTTGTCGATCTGGACGGCACGCTGATCGCCACCGACTTGCTGTGGGAATCGCTGCTGCTGACTATCAAGCACCACCCGCGATCGGTCGCCAGCCTGCCCGGCTGGTTCGCCAGCGGGAAGGCGGCGCTCAAACACAAACTCGCGTCGCGAACGCGGCCGGACGCCGCCGGCCTGCCGTATCGCGAGGAAGTGCTGGCCTTGCTGCGAACCGCTCGCGAGAAGGGCACGCCAATCGTCCTCGCCACGGGAAGCCACCGGGAACTGGCGGGCGATGTCGCCCGACACCTCGGGCTGTTCGACGACGTGCTGGCGACCGACGGCCGGATCAACCTCATCGGTTCGAACAAGCTGGACGCCATCGTTGGGTACTGCGCCGAGCGCGGTCACGCCACGTTCGGGTACATCGGAGACTCATCGTCCGACGTCGTGATCTGGAAGCACGTGGAAGCCGGGTTTGCGGTCAACCCATCACGGAAGGTGATCGAACAACTCGGCGAACATGCCGCGCGAGTAAAACCGATTTCGTCCGGAAAGTCGAAGTGGAAGGGTTTGGTGAAGGCGCTGCGGCCGCATCAGTGGGCGAAGAACGTGCTGCTGTTCGCGCCGCTGACGCTCGCGCACACGCTCGCCCTGGGACCGATCGTGACCGCGCTGCTGGCGTTCATCGCGTTCAGCCTGTGCGCGTCGTCGGTCTACGTGGTCAACGATTTGCTCGACATCGAATCGGATCGCAAGCACCCAACGAAGCGCAACCGGCCGTTCGCGTCCGACCGCGTGCCGGTGCCGCACGGACCGGTACTGGCCGCGAGTCTCCTCGCCGCCGGATACGGCCTGGCGGTGGCGGCGCTCCCGCTGGAATTCGTCGGCACGCTCGGGCTGTATCTTGTGCTGACCAGTCTGTACTCGTTCTGGCTGAAGCGCAAGCTGATCGTGGACGTGCTGCTGCTGGCCGGGTTGTACACGCTGCGCATCATCGCCAGCGGTCTCGCGACGGGGACTCCCGTCTCGGAATGGCTGATGGCGTTCTCGGTGTTCCTGTTCACGTCGCTCGCCTTCGCCAAGCGACATGCGGAACTCACGCGGCTGGCCCAGGAAGGCGGAGACAAAACCGCTGGCCGGAGCTATCAGGTTTTGGACACGAACATCATCGCCAGCCTCGGCCCGACCAGCGGGTATCTCGCCGTGCTCGTGTTCGCACTCTACATCAACAATGGCGCGGCGAAGGGGTTGTACGCGCACGCAGCGCCGCTGTGGCTGGTCTGTCCGCTGCTGCTCTACTGGGTCACGCGAGTCTGGTTCGTCGCCAATCGCGGTCGGCTGTCGGAAGACCCGGTGGTGTTCGCGATGAAAGACGGCGTGAGCCGGTGGGTCGGTGTGGCGTCGGCGGCGCTGCCGTGGTGAGGGAATGGAGAATGGAGAATGGAGAGGCGGTTTTGACTTTTTCGGAGCCGCCATCGCTTGCGAAACGGCAGTTCCTGCAAGGCCGGCGATCGCGGAGGCGTCAGTTGTCCGGCATTTTCGCCTTCCATTCTCCATTCTCCATTCTCCATTCCTCTGCTCGTAGCCCTCGCCCTGCGCCTGGCCGTGTCACTCTGCCTGTTCGGATCGCAGCCGATGCTTGGCGATGGTGCCGATTACTACGCGCAGGCCGTGCAGTTGTTCGACGGATCGCGGCCGGATGTGCCGTTCTACTGGCCGCCGGGGACGTCGTACTTTCTGGAGCTGTGCTTCTGGCTGTTCGGCGTGGGTGAGGCGTCGGCGCGGCTCGGGCTGGCGGTGCTGGCCAGGCTGAACGTGGCGCTGGTGTCGCGATTGGCGTTCGACATCACCGCGTCGCGGCGCTCGGCGCATGTTGCTGCCTGGCTGGCCGCGCTGTATCCGCCCGACGTGCTGCTTTCGTGCTCTTCGTTTTCGCAGTACCTGTCGCTGTTCTGCCTGACCGGAACGGCCGTGTTTGGTTACCGATTGCTTAAGTCGTGCGCGCCGCGGTTTGCCTGCGATGACGAAGTCGGCTGCCGGCCGCTGCGTCCGGAGTGCCGACCATTCGATCGAGCACGCGGCGCACTGCTGACCGGGGCGTTCCTCGGCGTCGGTTGTCTGACGCGGCCGTCGCTGATGGCCGTGGTCGCGCTGGTTCCGGTGGCGGCAGCGGTCGCCTGGTGGTGGACTTGGCGCGGCGATCGGCGTCGCGGGGCGATGCGGTTTGGTGTGAGCGCGGCCGCGACCTGCGCCGTGGCCTTCGCGGTCGCGCTGCCGGTCATCCGGCACAACGTCCGCACCGGAGGCGGCTTCACGCTGTCGACGAACAACGAACGCAACGTATTCCTGGGCAACAACCCGTTCACGCCGCACTACAAAACCGGCCACTTTGCCCAGCGGAGCCTGGAGGAACTTCCCGCCGACGTGCAAAACTACCTGCGTGGCTACTACGAATCCGAGAACCCTCGGCAGGCGATGAAGCAGGCGGCGATGACGTACATCCGCGAGCATCCCGGCATCACGTTGCTGCGCACGGCCAACCGGGCGCGGGCTTTTTGGGGCTTCGATTACATCGGTTCGCGGCAGTTCCAGCAGGCGTTCGGATTGGCGTCGGCCGGGTTTTACGCGCTGCTGGCCGTCGAGGCCGGCGGCTACGCGGCGGTGATGTTGCTGGCGATCGCCGGTCTGGTGCTGACGTTGAGACGCCTTCCGATCGGCGGCACGTTGTGGCTGCTGGGCCTGATCGCTGCGAGCGCGGCTCCGTACTGTCTGGCCTTCTCGGCCGGTGCGTATCACTTCCCGACGATGGGCCTCGTGATTCCCTTCGCGGCGTGCGGCTGCGTCTCACTGACCGATGGCACGTGGCGCGAGATCGTGCGGCGACGCACGTTCTGGATCGGACTGGCGGCGTTTCTGGTGATCCAGATTGAGTACGCGTGGTTTTCACTCAGGCACGCCGGATGATCCCGGCGTCCATTCGCCGAACGACCGGTTGATCTCGACGCCGGTCGCCGCACCGCGACGGTTCACGCTCGACACCGCAGCCCGTTTTCACCAGAATGTGAACCGGTTCCAAAAACCCGGTAGCGGGTCAATCTAACCCGAGACTTCCGAAATCTTCGAGATTTCGGAAGTCTGTCAAACCAAACTGACCCACGACCCAAATCTCAGCGGACAGCCAGCAGGAGCAAGATCGTGTCAGAGCATGCAACGTCGGAACACGCCGCCGGTGGAGCGGTGGCCAGCCCGGAATTCGACAAACGGGAACTGGACCAGTTCGGAGCCGCCGACACGCACGCCGTGGCGGCCATCACCCGCATGCTGGTCATTTTCTTTTTCTACTCGTTCCTCATCATGGCCGGCGTCACGCTCTGGACGTGGCTGTGGGCGCGGTGAATTCTCTGTAGGATGGGCACTCTTGCCCGTCCGTGAATTTGGACTGCGGAAGGTTCAGGTTCATCACGGACGGGCAAGAGTGCCCATCCTACACCAGTCGCTCGCTCGCTTCCTGCAACCGCTGCCGCGCCAAGTCGGCCCACGGGCCGCGTTGGTCGTGGGTGAGGTAGGCTTGCCAGTGCTCGCGGGCTTCCGGCGTGCGATGGAGTTGGTGCAGCGCTTCGGCTTTGTGTAGCCGGGCGTCGGGGTAGTCGGGGTGAATGTCGAGCGCGATGTTGAACGCGTCGAGAGCCGGCTGCCATTCGCCGAGCTGAGCGTGGACGCAACCGAGCTGCGTCCATGCTTCCAGGTACTGATGATCGAGTTCCACCGCGATGTGGTATCGCTCGAGCGCGGCGTGCGGCCGGTCGAGGCGGAACAGCGATTCGGCCAGATGGAAGTGCGCTTCGGCATTCGATGGGTGATCCATCAGGCACAGGCGAAACGCCTCGACAGCGGCGGCCGGTTCGCCCGCGTCGGCCAGCCGGCACCCTTCGGCAAACCATCGGTCGGCGGTCCAGTGTGTCTGCACTCTGTGTGCGGACGTTGGCTGCGGCGATGAATCGGTATCGTCGTCGTCCGGTTCCGGCGGCGGCTCGAAGTCGAGCAGCCTCTGGCCACCGGTCGTCTTCAACCGCCCGACCGAATCACGATACACGAGCGTGTCGTGGTCGGCGGTAAGGATGTCCAATTGCGCGAGCGGTCGGTCCACGTTCGGCAACACGTGCCGCAGCCGATCGAGGCTCGATTTGATCTCGTCGATCGAAACGCCATCGGCGACAAGCTGCGACAGCCGGCGTGCGCTCGCGACCTCCTGAAAATCGAAGTACGGCAGCCGGTAGATTTTTCGCACCGGCACGATCAGGCCCGATCGCTCCCAGCGGCGAATTTGATGCACCGACACACCCAGCACCTGGCTGAGCATGGCGGGCGTGTAGTGCCGATGCACCTGCGAAGCGTGTTCGTCCGCGATCTGTTCGCCGAGGATGCTCAGCCACTCCGACTCGTTGATGATCCGAATGTCGAGGCCGCCGCGAATCCAATCGGTCACCTGCCGCAGCTTGACCGACGGCTGGCCATCCGGTTCCAGCGGCCAGCCCTCTTCGCCGACGACCAGCATCGTGGTTTGTTTGCTCACGTGCTCCGTGGCTTCGCCGCCCAGCTTCGCGACCAATTCCATCGCCGTCTTGTGCGTCATGGACGCGAGCGTGCCGGTGAACGAGAGGCGGTGGGCGAGGAGCGGCATGTCGATTGTCGATTGCCGATTGCCGATTGCCGATTGAGGTTCGGCAGCAGTCGGGTCAGGCGAATCGAGGTCTTTGGGGAGGCTCATGGCGTGATGATCCAAGCTCACGGGCGGTCGGTGGTCAACCCATGACGGCTGCACTATAACATGCCCGCTCAAGTCCCGGCGAGCGGGGGACGTAAGTCCCCCGGTGGTGTGCGCGCAACACGCCAGCGGGACCGGGGGGCTGACGCCCCCCGCTCGCCTGATACTTCATTTTTCAATCGGTAATCCCATGTCCGCCCTCCTCCAAACCGACCCCGAAATCTACTCCGCCATCCAGAACGAGAAAACTCGCCAGCACGACGGCCTCGAACTGATCGCGTCCGAGAACTACACCAGTGCCGCGGTGCTCGAAGCGGCGGGGACGGTGCTCACGAACAAGTATGCCGAGGGCTACCCTGGCAAGCGATATTACGGCGGCTGCGAACACGTGGACGTGATCGAGAACCTCGCCCGCGAGCGAGCCTGCCGGCTGTTCGGAGCCGAGCATGCGAACGTGCAGCCGCACGCGGGGTCGCAGGCGAACATGGCGGTCTACCTCACCGTGCTCAAGCCGGGGGATACGTATCTGGCCCTCAATCTGGCTCACGGCGGGCATTTGACTCACGGGATGAATTTGAACTTCTCGGGACAGCTCTACCACGCGGTTCACTACGGCGTGCGCGAGACCGATCATCGGATTGATTTCGATCAGGTCGCGCGGTTGGCTCGCGAGCACAAGCCGAAGCTGATCGTCACCGGAGCCAGCGCGTACCCGCGTGAGATCGACCACGCGAAGTTCTCCGAGATCGCCCGCGAGGCTGGAGCGCTGTTCATGGTGGACATGGCTCACTACGCGGGACTGGTGGCGACGGGGATTCACAACAGCCCGGTGCCGGTTGCGGACTTTGTCACGTCCACGTCGCACAAAACGCTGCGCGGGCCTCGGTCGGGGTTCGTCCTCTGCCGCAAGGCGCACGCGGCGGGTCTCGACAAGACCGTGTTCCCCGGCATGCAAGGAGGGCCGCTCGAACACATCGTCGCGGCCAAGGCGGTGTGCTTCCTCGAAGCGTCGCAGCCGTCGTTCCAGGAGTACGCGAAACAGATCGTCGCCAACGCGAAGGTTCTGGCCGAGACGCTGATGTCCGGCGGGATCAAACTCGCCAGCGGCGGCACCGACAACCACCTGATGCTGTGCGACGTGACCGCGATCGGCCTGACCGGGGCCATCGCCGAAAAGTCGCTTGACCGCGCGGGGATCACCGTCAACAAAAACATGATCCCGTTCGATCAGCGCAAGCCGCTGGACCCGAGCGGCATCCGCATCGGCACGCCCGCGCTGACGACTCGCGGGATGAAGGAAAGCGAAATGCGCAAGGTCGGCGCGTGGATTCTGCAGGTGCTGCGTGCTCCGGAAGACCCCGCAGTGACCGAACGTGTGCGCGGCGAGATCCGTGAGTTCTGCAAGAACTACCCCGTGCCGGGGATCGGGTGATTCCGTGATCTCCTCGCGGCGCAAAAAAACAGGGTGGCCGCGAACAGCAGCCACCCTGCGAGATCTCATCACGATCAGCCACCGGCGGCGGCTGCGGGTTCCTTGAGGAGTTTTTCGAGCATCTCCTCGATGTCCTTGGCGTTGGCGTCGCCGCTGCCGACGCGGATCAGGCGGACTTTGCCCTGCCGGTCGATCACGACAACGTGCGGGATGCCGGTCACGGCGTAATCGTCCGCCAGGCTGTCTTCGTTCTTCTGCAAGGCAAACCGATGGTGCAGCTTGTGGTGTTCGGCGAACTTTACGAGCATTTCCTGTTCGGCTTCGGAGGTGACTTCCCCCTTGGCTTTCACGGCTCGCCCGGCCTTCTCGTCCCATTCGTACTTGTAGTACCGTGTCATGCCGATCATCACCAGACCCTTGTCGGAATACTTTTCGTTCCACTCGCGCAGGTGGGGAAACGTGGCAATGCACGGGCCGCACCAGATGGCCCAGAAGTCGAGCAGCACGACCTTGCCCTTGAGGTCATCCGTTGTCAGCGGCGAACCATTGACCCACGCATCGGCGACGATTGGCACTGAGTCTTTGCCGATGAGCGCGAGCAGCTTGTGGCCGTTCTCCACTGCCCGTTCGAGCGACGTCATCGTGCGCACGGCCAGTTGCAACTGAGTCCGGAGTGATTTTTCTTCGGGAGTCAGGTCTTCGGCCTTCTTACCCTCGTCGCTCTTGTCGGTCGCTTCCTTGATCTTCGTGATCCGTTCCTGAGCCGGCGTCAGAATCGCTTCGGCTTCCACCGGCTTGGTCCGCGCCATCGAACCGACTTCGTTGCTGATCTTGCGAACGTATTTACCGAGCACTTTCGCGTCGCCCGGGTTCGCGTCGAGCTGCTTCTCGAATTCGGACAGCGGGGTGCGGTTGGTGGCAATGATGTCGGCGTAGGATGTCGCCAGCGCCCGAGCCCGTGCCAAAGCGGCTTTCGCCGGCGCTTCGGTCGGCTCTAGCGAATCCAGCACCTTCTTGAATTCGTCCAGCTTCTTCTCCGCCTCGTCGAATTTGGATTGGGTCAGCGGCGCGATACTCCGCAGACTTTCATTGATGAACAAGTTGAATGTCGTCACATCGTTGGGATTCACCTCGAGGTTCGCGGTGACTTCGGCGAGGGACGGGGTGGCCGGTGTCTTCGGTGCATCGTCGGCCAGTGCCACGCCAAACGAAACGCATCCAACCACGAGCGCGAACAAAATGGGCTTCATATTGAGCTCCGTTGAAAAAAGGGTGCCGAGTGGCCGAACTGACGGCGTGCCAGCGTTGGCCAGCGAGTATTAAACGCGGGGGGGCGACGAGTTGCAAGTTTGGACGACGGATGGATCGATCCGGTGCCCGAACCTGAAGAACTCCTGCAGGCTTGGGAAATCTTACTCACCGTACAGATGAAGCCGTTTCAATCGACGTAGTCGATCCGAAACCGTTTGTTCGTGATGAACAACACCACGACGTCCCCCTCTGCGCTCGCGCCGTGCTCCATCACCTGCCCCTCCGGGAACCAGACGAACGTTCCCGGTTCGTACGTCCCCTCGTGCGTGACGAGGTTCCCTTCCAGCACGTACATGCCATGCCCGCAGGGATGCGTGTGCCGCGGATTGATCACGCCGGCCGGATACCGCACCAGCCGAACCGTCATCCCGGTCTCCGACTCCTCGAACAATTCTTTGCGATACAGCGGCCTCCCGATCCTCTCGTTCGGCCGCTCCTCCCACGGAGCGTCCTTTGCGTTGACCACGATCAGAGGGGGATTGGGCATGATTTTGGCTCCTCATTCGAGTTCTGCGCTTTGCAACGAGCCGCAGCTCAATTGTTAGGCGCGGCTACTTCGGCTCGACGACTCCCAGCCCTCCGCGTCCCTCGCGCAATCGTTGTTCGACGGCAAACTTGATCTTCTCGACATCGGCCTCCCAGTATTTCGGCAGGTCGGCGGCAGCGGGCGGTGTCAGCGGGCGGACGAGGCGGAAGCCGATGCTGAGGGCGGGGCCGTCCGTGAACCACCACGGGCTTTTCGGAATGTTCGGATCGGTCTCGGTCCACTCGCGGTCGTTCGATGCGATGCGGGCCGCGGCCCGACATTCTTCGGCCGTCGTTTCCCAACTGCCGCCGCGGATGGTGCGCGGGTAGGTCTTGGTTGGCCAGCGAATGCTCGTCACGCCGGTGAGCGGTTTGCCGGCGAGCGGTTTGTAACCCTCCTCGGAATACTCGTCGAGCACCCATTCGGAGACGCTGCCGAGCATGTCATGGAGACCCCACGGGTTCGGCTTCTTCGTTCCGACGGGATGGCTCTTGTCCATCGAGTTGTCGATGAACCACTCGTGGTCGCCGAGTTTTTTCGGATCGTCGCCGAACCAGTAGGCGGTCGTCGTTCCGGCTCGGGCGGCGTATTCCCACTCCGCTTCGCTCGGCAGCCGGAAGACCTGACCGGTCAGCTTGCTGAGCCACTTGGTGTACTGCCTGGCCGCGAACTGGCTCATCGTGACCGCCGGCAGGTTCGGAGCTTCGCCGTTGGTGAACGTGAACGTCGGGTCGTACAGTTTCGACGGCGCGGTGACGGCATCGACGCGGTTGGCATCGGTCACCGGCTTGGTCTTTGTCGGCGGTGTCTCCTTGAACAGGTCGATAATGTCCATCCACGTTTTGTACTCAGCCCACGTGACCTCGTGCTTGCCGATCCAAAACGGCGAGATTTCGATTTCGACCTGCGGCCCTTCATCGTCCTTGCGACCCTTCTCCGACGCCGGGCTGCCCATTTTGAACTTGCCGCCGGGGACGGGAATCATCTCGAACGTCACGCCGCTGCCGGGGATCGTGATCTTGTACGGCACCATGAATCCGCGGTCCGTCTTCACCGCGCGAACGCCGCTCGGCGGCTGAGCCACCAAGCCGGGTTCGTCCGCGAGGACGGACAAAGTAAACAATGCCACGAAAAGTACAGCTAACAAACACGCCAGGCGACCAGTCATGGCATCCTCATTTCAGGGAAAGAGAAACCCGCTAAACACGCGAAATGAAGCGAAAGAATTGGGTTGATCCCTGTTCGCGTCATTTCGCGTGTTTCGCGGGAACCGTCGCAATCTTCGTCACTCAACGTACAGAAACTCATTCGCGTTGAACAGGACTCGGCACAGGGCCGGCAAGCCGTGTTCGGCGGAGAACCGGGTCGCCCGGGAAACTTCATCCGCCTCGGCGGGCCGACCGAACGCGAGTTCGTACGCCCGCTGAATCTGTTTGTCGGTGTCCGGCCCTGCGTCGCGAATCAGCCGCGCGGCGAACCGGTCGGACATGCGGAGCAGGAACGAATTGTTGAGCAGCGACAGGGCCTGCAGCGGAGTCGTCGTCACCGCGCGCTTCGGCGACGTGGTCGATGGGTCGGGGCAATCGAACACGTCGAGAAACTCGTTGCGGCCAGATCGCACCCACGTCCGGTACACGGTCCGGCGGTTGAACGCGAACCCCGGCGGATCGAGCATCTCATAGAACTGCGAATTGAACGTGAACGTTTTGAAATCCTGATAGCCCGGGCCGCCCATCGCCGGGTTGAGTTCTCCGGCCACGGCCAGCATGGAATCGCGCAGCGTCTCCGCTTCGAGTCGCACCGGAGTCTTTCGCCACAGCAGCCGATTCCCCGCGTCTACCTTTGCCGCCGCGGCGACATGTCGCGACGCCTGCCGGTAGGTAAACGACATCACGATCAGTCGGTGGAGGTGCTTGAGGGACCATGCGGCTGGACGCGGAGACGCGGGGACACGGGGACGCGGGGAGGGAGTCGAATCGTCGGAGCTTTTCTCCGCGTCTCCGTGTCCCCGTGTCTTCGTGTCCTGTTCCAGCTCTCCAGCCAACGACGGCTCTACCAGCTCCGCCGCCAGCCAATCCAGCAACTCCGGATGCGTTGGCCGTCCGCCGTTGAAACCGAAGTCGTTCGGAGTGTCCACGATTCCCGTGCCGAAATGGTAGTGCCACAGCCGGTTGACGAGGACGCGGGCGGTCAGCGGGTTTTTTCGGTTAGTGATCCACTCGGCGAGCTTGATCCGCCGCGCGGCGTCCGACGCATCGGCGGGCAGATCGAACTCCGGAGACAACCCGGCGACCGAGCGGATCGCACCCGGCGTCAGCACGTCTTTCTTCTGCGCGGGATTCCCACGGTCGAGGAAATGCGTCGCGTCCGGTGCCGACGGCTTGACAGCGTACACCGGCCCGCCGTTCCACAGCCGCAATACGGTCTCCAGTCGCGAGAGTTCGACGACGATCGCGTTCCGGCGAGAACGCTGCTCGTTCGTCAAGCCGGCAAGGATTTCGTCGTCGCTCACCGTCGGTTCGGCCACGGTCCCGGCAGACGCGGCGATTTCGTCCGCGCTCAGCGCCCGATCGTAGAGCGCCGCGCGGTCGATGCTTCCCGCCAGCATTTTCCCCGCCGAGGGCGGACTGTGACGAAGTCCGAACACCACCTGCGCCTTGCCCGGCTCGAATGTGACGAGACTGTTCGCGACGTAGCTGCGGCCGTAGGGCTTTCCGTTGCGATAGGCCGTGATCGACTGGTCGGAGCCGTAGACGATGGCGATGTGAATGGCGCGTACTCCCCTCTCCCCTTTGGGGAGAGGGGTTGGGGGTGAGGGGTCGTCGAGTTGTTTTCGGCTCGGATTCGCGGACTGGCCTTCACCCCCGGCCCCTCTCCCGTAGGGAGAGGGGAGAGTCTCGTCTGGCCCGTCAAAACTTTGCGTGCGGACGAACCCGTTGCTGCCGGCCATCCACTTTTTCGGTTCGCGTTCGCCGAACACGATGGCATCGAACGTGACACCGTCCAGGGTCTGCACGCTGATCGCCGCACCGCCACGTTGGTCGAGGTTCGCGAGCGACACCCAGACTTCGAGCGTCTTTTCCTTGAGCGGCTTGTCGAGCGGTGCCGTGGCGACGAAGGCGTCTTTCCCGTCGAGCAACAGCCGACCCGCTTCGACCCTCGCGCCGCCGTGGGCCGTGCCGTGAAGTTGGCCCACTCCGTCACGCAGATCGCCGTCGAAGTTCCAGCGGGAGATGGGTTGTGGTGGTTTCATCAGCCCGGCTGCTCCCAGCAGCCGGGCTGATTCTCTGTGGGCAGCCAGCAATCGTTGTCGCACCGGGTTGTCGATCTCGGCGAGTTGCTGCCGCAGCTCTGGCAATCGCTCGGCGGCGGCGGCTCTGCGTTGCTCGGCTTTGACTCGACCGAGGTCCGACAGCGATTCGCGTTCGCCGTGACGGATGCCGGCAAGCGCAGCGCTCAGGCGATAATACTCGCGCTGCGTGATCGGGTCGAACTTGTGATCGTGGCAGCGAGCGCAGTTCGCGGTCAGGCCGAGGAACGACTGGCAAACGACGGCGACGTAGTCTTCCATTTCGTCCTGCCGCACGACGGCTTTCATCGCCGCGCTCTGCTGCGATTGACCGACTTCATCCCAAGCCGCCGCGACGAGGAACCCGGTGGCGATCACGGACGTCGGATCGTTCGGTTGCAGCACGTCCCCGGCAAGCTGTTGACGAACGAATTCGTCGTAGGGCATGTCCGAATTGAACGCGGCGATCACCCAGTCGCGATACTGCCACGAGTTCGCCCGCAGCTTGTCGCGCTCGAATCCCTGGCTCTCGCCGAACCGCACCACGTCCAGCCAGTGCCGCCCCCACCGCTCGCCGTAGTGCGGCGACGCGAGGTAGCGGTCCACGAGTTTTTCGTAGGCTCGCGGGTCGGGATCGGCCACGAACGCGGAGACTTCTTCTGGCGTGGGGGGCAACCCGAGCAGATCGAACGACAGGCGTCGAATGAGCGCGCGGCGGTCCGCCAGCGGCGAGTGCGTCAGCCCTTTCGTTTCGAGGCTCGACAGGATGAAATTGTCGATCGGATTCGTGACCCACGCGGCGTCGTTCACCTTCGGCGGCGTCGGCCGCTGGATCGGTTGCAATGCCCACCAGTCGTAACCCGCGCGGTTCTCGCTGCTGAATCGGAACACATCGATCGGGTCGGCCCCCCATTTCGCGCCGCCCGCGACCCATTCTCGCAGCAAGCGTTTCTCGTCCGCTGGCAGCGGTTTCTTCGGCGGCATTTCGTCCGCGTCAATTCGTTCGATGAGCAGACTGTCATCCGGTTTGCCAGGCGCGATGACTTCGCCGGAATCGCCCCCGGTCAGCGCCGCCTTTCGGCCGCTCAGGTCGAGACCTCCCTTGCGATCCGAGGCATTGTGACAACCAAGGCACCTCCGCGCGAGGATCGGCGCGACGCGCGAATCGAAGTCGGTCGCGGTTCCCTCTCCCCCTTGGGGGAGAGGGCTAGGGTGAGGGGGCCGCGTGCCGGAAGCCTCTGCCTGCGATTGCCGCTGACCGTCACTCGGCTCCCTCACCTCCCGCCAACGTCGATCTCCGCCGGTGGGGAGAGGGGAGGAACTCGGCGGTTCGGCGAAAACTGCCGCTGCGATCAGGCCGCCGCCCGTCATCGCGATCACGAATGCCAACCAGCGTCGCATGTCAACGCTCCTCGATCATGTTGAAGTTCCGCGGCGTCCGATTATAGCAGTGAGACCGCCGAGGGGATGGTCTGCCCGCGTAGGATGGACACCATGTCCGTACGATTTGGTCGGGCAGGAGTGCCCAACCTACAGACACGATGGGGCCACGCCATGTACGTCGACTATTGGAACCTGACCGATTCGCCCTTCCGCACCGATCCCGATCCGCGGTGGTTCGTGGAGACGCCGGGCCACGACGAGGCGCTGGCGCGGCTGCTGTTCGTGATCGAAAACCGCTGGCGATGCGGCGCGCTGACCGGGCCGTCGGGGGTCGGGAAGTCGATCACGCTCGAAGTGCTCGCGAAGCAGGTTCGCCGCCGGCCGGGAGCGGTCGCGGCGGTCAACCTGCAGGGGAAGACGGTTCACGAACTGCTGGCCGATGTCGCGGGGGAACTCGGTCTGGCCCCGGCGTCCAAGCACTCGACGACACACTTGTGGCGAACCGTGGAAGACTTTTTGCGCGGCAGCCACGCGACGCGGCAGGCGACGGTGCTGATCTTCGATCACGCGGATCAAGCGGCTCCCGAGTGCGTGACTGCGCTCGGCCGGCTGGCGCAGCTCGGCTCGTTCGGTCAGGCGAGCGTCACACTGATCGTCGGCGTGGCATCGGATTCGTGGTCATCAATCACCCGCTGGCTGCGAGACCTCGCCGACGTGCCTGTCGAATTGAGCAACCTCTCCCCCGAAGACGCCGCTGGCTACGTGCAGTCTCTGCTCGCGAAAGCCGGCAACGCCAGTCAGCTCTTCGACCCCGCGGCCCTCGACCGCCTGAGCGAATTTTCGCACGGCAATCCGCGCGAACTGAACCGCCTCTGCGAACTCTCCCTGTTGGCCGCGATGGCCACAGGCGACACGCAGGTGGATGAATCGATGGTCGAATCCGTCGCCCGCGAGTTCAACACCGACCGACGTCCAACACGAGTTATCCGTCAGCCGTTGGTCGCCACCGGAGCCTGATACTCGTTCATTCGTGGCACCGGCGTCCCGCCGGTGCGCCTACGAACTCAAGCCCACGACACCGGCGAGACGCCGGTGCCACGTTGTGATGTCACTTGGATCGACTTGCCTCACCCAGCAACTCGACCAGCGCCTTCACGATCTTCGTTGACGCCTCCACTTCAAGGTAGCTCGACCGGGCGCGCCAGGTTTCGTAGCCGCCGAGTTTGTGCTGATCGGGAGTCGGCAGGTAGGCGTTGTAGCCGTTGGCGAGTTCGATCGTGAACGTCGGCTTGAGCGGGCTGTTCTGTTTGATCTCCAGGCCGATTTCGGCGAACGTTTCGCAGGGGGACGACGCGATGCCGAGGTCGCCGATGCGGATCGCTTGCAGCTTGGCCTTCACGGTGGCGGGGTAGCGGGCGAGGAGCACGGTTTCGCGGGCGTAGACTTCGCGCAGGCCCTGGAGCACCGGCTGTTTCGCCTTGGCGAGGATGTCGTAGGCTTCGGCGACTTCGTCGGCGGAGGGCAAACGCACGCCGAGTTCGATCTCGCGTTCGGCCATCGCCAGCGGCACGTGGTCTTGAAACTTGATCGTCTGGTACGCGGCGAACGCGGTCTGCGCCACGCTGTCGGCCACGAGCTTCATTTTTTCACCCGGCGGCGAAGCTTTCGGCGGCGATCCGGCAAAGTTGATGTTGTTGCAGTCGCCGCTCGTGCCGTTCGACATGATGCCCACGAACGCCGGTGTGACCTGGTCCGCGCCAAGCAACTGCCCAATCCGTTCGGCAAACGCGCCGAAGTAATCGGCCGACAGCGGTTCGACTCCGCCGACGTAGTGCAGCGAGTAGTTCGCCAGCAGCGCGACCGGCTTTCCATCGTGCGACTGCACGGCGAGCACCGACACGTCCGGGTCGATGGGACCGGCGGGTTTGATCAGGCCCGGAGCTTGATAGCCCGGGTTCATCTGCACCGTGGCGGTCGTCTTGCCGAACGGGTCGGGAGGAATTTTCTCCTGTTCGCGGAACCAGCGGCGATTGAACACCTGTTCGGAGTTCTTTCCGACCGCCCAGCCGATTCGCGCCGGCCGCCGCATCTCGTGTGCTTTGGTGATCCCCTCGGCGATTTGTTCGGCGAGTTGCAGTTGGTACGCCAGATCGGGATCGCTCTGGAACACGCCGCCAACCGTGGGAGCCGTGTGCGTGTGCGTGGCAGCGATGAGCATCTTGCCGGTCGGGATGCCGGTGGCTCGGCCGGCCTTCTCCTTCGCCGCGTCCATGATCTCGCGCGGGATCATGCAACTGTCGCAGACCACGATCGCCAGCTTCGTCGTCCCATCGTCCAACACCAGACACCGCGCGTGCAGTGGGTCGTGGACAGTCGTCGCCAGCCGGTCGGCCATTCCGCCGTTGACCGAGATCGGCAGCCGTTTCGGCGTGATATCCTGAGCAAACGCCCCGGCTCGAAACACCTCGGCCGCGTGCGTGTTCGACCCGAGAACGAATATGAACAGAAGGCAACAAAGGGAATGAAGTGAATGCATGGTGGAGTCTCCAAGGATCATCGTGAACCGTGTGGTAGGAGGGCACGTGGCCGATATACTACGGCCAGACACGTTGGTTAGCCACGAATTCCATGCCCGCTCCCCTCACGACACATTCGATCCTCGGACCCGACGGGCGGATTGCTCAGCGATTGAAAACGTATGAGCATCGTCCGGAGCAACTGCAGATGGCGGAAGCGGTCGCGGCGGCGGTGGCGGAAGGGCGGCATCTGATTGTCGAGGCGGGGACCGGGGTCGGGAAAAGTTTCGCGTACCTCGTGCCGGCCATTCTCGCGGCGACGGCCAACCAGCGCGACGACGAGCGGGTGCGGAGCGAGGAGGACGACGAAGACGATACCGCCCGCAAGCGGACGCGCGTGGTGATTTCGACCCACACGATCAGTTTGCAGGAACAGTTGATGTCGCGCGACATTCCGTTCCTGAATGCGGTGCTGCCGGTCGAATTCTCGGCGGTGCTGGTGAAGGGGCGGTCGAACTACGTCAGCCTGCGGCGGCTGAAGGGAGCGGTCGAGAAGGCGGGATCGCTGTTCCCATCTGAGCAGCAGATCGAGCAGCTCGGCCGCGTGATCGAGTGGGCGAAGACGACGACCGACGGCAGCCTCGCGTCGATGGATTTCCGCCCGCTGCCCGACGTGTGGGCCGAGGTCGCGTCCGAGCACGGCAATTGCCTCGGCAAGAAATGTCCGACGTATCAGGATTGCCACTACTTCGCGGCCCGTCGGCGAGCATGGAACGCGGACATCCTCGTGGTCAACCATGCGCTGTTTTTCTCGGACCTCGCTCTGCGCCGCGAAGGGGCCAGCATCCTCCCCGACTACGACATCGTCGTGTTCGATGAAGCCCACACTCTCGAAGGCGTGGCGAGCGAACACCTCGGCGTTTCGGTCTCCAGCGGCCAGGTAGATTACCTGTTGAACCGGCTCTACAACGAGCGGCAGAACAAGGGACTGCTCACGCAGTACCCGCGTCAGCTCAAGACGGCGCAGGAGCAAGTCGTGGACTTGCGGTTCCGGTCGCAAGACTTCTTCGACGCCGTGCGCGATTGGCAGCAGCGGCACGGCAAGGCAAACGGCCGGGTCACGTCGCCGCCGAAAGTGGAGAACCTGCTGAGCGAACCGCTGCGCGAGATCGCGCGGCAAGTGGCCACGGTGGCGGAATCGCTGGAGCGCGATGAGGACAAGATCGAGTTGACCGCCGCCGCTGACCGTTGCCTGTCGCTGTCGGCCGAGGTGACGACGTGGCTCGGCCAGACGGTTGAAGAAGCCGTGTACTGGGTCGAGGTGTCGGGGCGCAAGCGGGAGCGCACTGAGTTGCTGTGCGCGCCGATCGACGTTGCGCCGGTGCTGCGCGATGAGCTGTTCAACAAGGTCAAAACGTGCATTCTGACGAGCGCCACGCTGGCCGTCGGCGGAGACGACTTCCAGTTCATGAAGGATCGGCTGGGCGTGACGCGAGCCAACCAACTGCGCCTCGGCAGCCCGTTCGATTTCCGCCGCAACGTGAAACTGATCCTGCCGCGTCACATGCCCGACCCGAGCGGGCAACCGGACGAGTTCGAGACGGCCGCGTGCGAGTGCATCAAGAAATACGTGGACCAGACGCAGGGCCACGCGTTCGTTTTGTTCACGAGCTACGCGATGCTGCGGAACTGCGCGAGTCGTCTCGGCTCGTGGCTGAGCCGCCACGAATACAACTTGTACAGCCAGGCCGATGGCCTGCCGCGCACGCTCCTGCTGGAGAAATTTCGGAACGACGAGCGTGGTGTGCTGTTCGGGGCCGACAGTTTCTGGCAGGGAGTGGACGTGCCGGGGGAGGCGCTGCAAAACGTGATCATCGCCAAGCTGCCGTTCAGCGTTCCCGACCACCCGCTGCTGGAAGCGCGTCTCGACGCGATCCGCAACCGCGGCGGCGTGCCGTTCATGGAGTACCAGGTTCCGGAAGCGATCATCAAACTCAAGCAAGGCTTCGGACGGCTGATCCGGTCGAAGACAGACCGCGGCCAGGTCGTGATCCTCGACCCCCGCGTGCGGACCAAGCGCTACGGCCGGTTGTTCCTCGAAAGTCTGCCGGAGTGCCAGGTGGTGCAGGATGACGATGAGTGATCGCCGCGCGTGCTCCCTCTCCCCGTTGGGGGAGAGGGCTGGGGTGAGGGGGCCGAGTGGCCCGAACGCTTTGCTTCCCGAGTGCGATTCCGAGTCGCCCCGCCCCCTCACCCCCAACCCCTTTCCCCCGGTGGGGAGAGGGGAGACGTGCGCACACTTGTTGCTCGCCGCGTTTCTGCTGCTGCTGCCGATCACGGCGTGCGCGGACGATCTCGACAAACTCGAACGGCTGCCGTTTCGGGAGCGGCCGGTTGACTACTTCGGGGTGGAGGCGGAGGACGCGGGGAGTCGGCTCGCGCGCCGAGTCGCATTGGGGGAGGTCAAGCTGGAGCGGCGCGAGGGGACGGGGTGGCTGCTGTCGCTGCTGCGCGAGTTGCGGGTGCCGGTGGAATCGCAGGTGCTGGTGTTTTCGAAATCGTCGGTCCACGCGCGGTTGATCGGGCCGAAGACTCCGCGGGCGATCTATTTCAACGACGAAGTGTACGTGGGCTGGGTGCCGGGTTCGCCGATGATCGAGGTGTCGGCGATCGACCCCGCGAAGGGGGCGATCTTTCACGCGGTGAATCAGGACGCCGGCGACGGGCGACCGAGTTTCGTGCGCGAGGAAAGTTGTCTGCTGTGCCACGCGTCCGCCGGATCGCTGAACGTGCCCGGTCACCTGCTGCGGTCGTTCGTCACCGACCGGCAGGGGGAAATGCGGAGCGGCTGGACGCGAGTTACGCATGACACCCCGTTCGCAAACCGCTGGGGAGGCTGGTTCGCGACGGCGTTGCAAGCGGACGGGTTTGGGAGCCTCGCGAATCTTGTTGGCGACGACGATCACGCTCGGCACCGAACCGAGCCCGGTTTTCGGGGGCCGGTGACTGACCTGACCGAAGCGCAGGGCGTGGACCTGTCGGCGTACCCGTCGAAGCACAGCGATGTCGTCGCGCTGCTGGTGCTCGATCATCAGGTCCACGGTCACAACCTGCTTACGCGAGTCAGCTACGAAGCTCGTTTCGACCGCCGGAGCGAAGCCGAGGAGTTGCTGCTCCGCTACCTCCTGTTCGCCGACGAGGCTCCGCTGCCGGCACCGATTCGCGGTTCGTCCGGATTCGTCGCCTGGTTTGAGAAGCAGGGACCGCGCGATCGGCAAGGGCGTTCGCTTCGGCAACTCGATTTGAACACCCGGTTGCTCCGGTTCCGGTGCAGCCCGCTGATCTACGGTGCGGCGTTTGATGGCTTGCCGGAGGACGTGCGACAGCGGTTGTTCAACCGCTTGCGCGAGGTGCTCACCGCACGCGAACCGGTTCCGCAGTTCGCCCGGCTTTCGGCAGCCGAGCGGCGGGCGATCTTCGAGATCATCCGCGAAACGAAGGCAGCGTTACCGCCGGAGTGGCGGCCGGACACGAACTGAGGTCGATTCTTTCGACACGACACCGACGATCGCCACGGACGACAGATCGCGAAACGTCGCCGGTCAAGGGGGTCTGGCGAGCGGTCGGAACGCGCGGTTAGAATGGCTGCGGCTGCGACGAGGGGTGATTGACGCGGGCGCGTCGGAAAAAAGTGCCGGTCCGCACTCGGCGACGGCCGATGGTTACGAGGAGGTGCCGTGCGGTCCGCCGATCGCCCTGGCCTGCGAGTCGATTTCCGGTCTAACGCGACTGGCTGGAGAAGAGAACTATGGTGAGGTCTACGACAGCGTTTGGGATGATTCCGTCGATTCTGTGTTTGTTGACGGCGACCGCCGCCGCGCAGGTCGTGAAGTCACCGTTGCCTCCTGAGAGTCTGCTCGACCGCCACGGCTTGACGCGCATGTGGTTCGGCCAGGCGACCATGAATTCGTCGCGCGACAAGCTTCAGTATTTGACAGTCGACGAGGAACGGGCTTACGTGCAGACCAGCAGCGGCATCGTTTCGGCTTTCGACGCCGAGTCGGGCAAGCGGTTGTGGGCCACCACGGTCGGAGTGGCCGACCGGCCGAACTTCCCGATCACGTTCGATGACGAATGGCTGTACGTGATCAACGGAGCGTCGCTGTTCGGAGTCAAGAAGACGAACGGCGATGTGATGTGGGAGGTGCGATTGCCCGGCGCGCCGTCCGCCAGCCCGTCGCCGTCGGACAAGCAGATCTACGTTGGGTTCCTCGACGGCAGTGTGTATGCGTTCCAGATGAAGAAGATCACCGGTGAGGGATTGGCCAGCCGCCGGGCTTCGATCTCGAAAAGGGAAGCGGAGGTCTCAACGTCGAAGATGCCGACGAGCATCGAGGGGCTTAACGAGGATGGACTGCTGCCGGAGTGGGGTTATCGCTCGCTGCTGTGGCGATACAAAACGAGTGCCCGCATCGTAGCGCCGCCGGTGCCGATCGGCGACCGGCTGCTGTTCGTCAGCGAAAACGGGACGATGTATCACGTCAATCGCATGACGCGCGATCTGGTGTATCGATTCAAGACGCGGGCGACCGTGTCGGCGCCGCTGGCGACGTATCGCAGCACGGCCCTTGTGGCCTCGGAAGACCTCACGCTGTACTCGGTGGATATCGCCCGCGGCAACGTCCGCTGGCAGTACGTCGCCGGCCGACCCATCCAGCGGCCACCGCTTGTCGTTCGCGACGAAGTGTACCTGACTCCCAACCGGGGGGGCATGCTGCGGTTGTCCGCGGATCGCGGTGATGACCCCGCCGTGTTCTGGCAGCAGCCGCTCGTCGAAGATTTTGTATCGGCTAGTCCGGATCGCGTTTACGCGACTGACTCGCGACAGAATCTGGTGATCCTCGCGCGGCAGACCGGTTCGGAATTGGGTGTGTTGCCGCTGCCTCGGTTTTCGAAGTACTTCCAGAACACGCGGACCGACCGCCTGTACCTGGCGACCGAAGGGGGGCTGGTGATTGCACTCCGTGAAACCGGTCGTGAGTTCCCCTTTGCACACGCAGAGGTTGATCGCCAGCCGGTCATGCCCACATTCACGCCCGAGAGCGAAGCGGCGGGGACGGGTGACGCCGGTGATTCCGCCACACCGCCGCCTGCACCTGCTCCCGACTCCGACACGGAATCCAAACCGGAGCCGGAACCGAAGTCGGATTCCAATCCGTAGAGCCGGCGTCTCGCCTGCTTCGCGTTGCCGCCGTGGTTCGCTACGATGCTGTTCGCGCAGTGAATTGGTTCACTGCTGACGATTCGGAGACACCACATGCCGGACCAGCCGAGAGCCGTCGTGCTGCTCAGCGGCGGACTCGATTCCACGACCACGGCGGCCATCGCGCGGTCGCAGGGGTTTGCGCTGAATGCGCTGACGTTCCGGTACGGGCAGCGACATGAAATTGAAGTCGCGGCCGCGCGGCGGGTCGCGGTCGCACTCGAAGTCGCGAAGCATGTAGTGCTCGATATCGACCTGCGGCAGTTTGGCGGGTCCGCTTTGACCAGCGACGTGGCGGTGCCGAAGGGGCGGAGCCTGGACGAGATGTCACACGGCATCCCGGTGACTTACGTTCCCGCCCGCAACACGATTTTCCTGTCGTTCGCACTCGCCTGGTCGGAAGTGCTCGGCGCGAACGACATCTTCCTCGGCGTGAACGCGCTCGATTACAGCGGTTACCCCGACTGCCGGCCGGAGTACATCGCGGCCTACCAGTCGATGGCCAACCTCGCGACCAAGGCCGGCGTCGAAGGTCGCCAACGCCTGACGATCCACACGCCGCTCATCCACCTCACGAAGGCGGAGATCATTCGCCGCGGGCTGGAGCTCGGCGTGGATTATTCGGTGACCACAAGTTGCTACGACCCCGACCCCACCACCGGCCGCCCGTGCGGTGAATGCGACTCGTGCCTCCTGCGCGCGAAGGGCTTCGCCGAGCTTGGTATGTCGGACCCGATCCAGAGGTAGGGTGGGCCGAGCGCAGCGAGTCCCACCAGAATTCAGAATGGTGCGACTCGCTGCGCTCGGCGCACCCTACTTGCTTCACTACGACCTCAGCCAGCCACCGGCGCTGTGGGGAGTCTCGCAAACTCGATGCACCCTACTTGCTCTGCTCAGCGGCGATCTGGCGACGGTCCTGCAAGTCCTGCAACGTGGCGTCGCACACGAGAGCCACGCGGAATTCGTCCGCCGCTTGCAGTCGCCGCGCTAAGATCGACGCGAATTTCTGAACAGCCGCGCAGCGGCGAAAGCGTACAGCCGTGGGCGTCAGCCCACGGGGTCGTGTTGGCTGCAGAACCAAGCCCCGGAGGGGCGACATCGTGCATCACACCGACCAAAGTCGCCCCTCCGGGCTTTACTTTGTGTTGGAATAGTCTCCGGGGGCTGACGCCCCCGGCTGTACAACTCCGCCACTTCGTGGCGACAGTGTGGCTGGGGTCGAGCCGAAAGCGAGCCCCCAGCGATGCAAGTGTCGTCGCGCGAAGGCTGGGGGCTTCGCTTCGCTACGACCCCAGCCACCCAGCCACCCAGCCACCCAGCCGCGCGAAGGCTGGGGGCTCCGCTTCGCTGCGACCCCAGCCACCCAGCCGCCGGCGCGACCTCTGCCGCAGGCATTTCATTCGTCGATGGCCTCAGGCTCTTGGTCACCGCCTGAGCCGCTCGCCAACGCTGGTGATACTCACCCGACTTGAGTGCCTCAATGAGATCCGGGACGGTGACCGTCGCCGCGTCCAACTCCTTCAGTCGCGCTTCCCATCGAGACTTGGGGAGCGCAGAAACGCCAACCGCGATGATCAACCCCGTTGGACCGAGGGCTAGGACAAGTGCGGCACCGAACAGCCACTTCAACCACCGCCGGTGAGGCGTTGGACTCGGTTCCTGGTCCATTCGGAATCGGCGGCAGACGCAGACGGTCCACCAGGCCACCGTGGCAAGCACTCCCAAGATGCCAGCGCACATGGCCGCCATTAACTGACCGGGAGGCCCCGTGTGGTGACCGAACATCCAATCAGTCTTGGCCAGCCACGCAACAAAACACGCCAGCGAAACGGCATCGAGCCCCACAGCCGCGAGACCAGTCGCAATGAGCAACCGCCGGTTCATGGCCGTCCCAATCCTACGAAACAGACGACACGGTTTGCCGCCGGCTCCAAGTAGCTTTGCAGTGTTACACCAACTCCCGAATCGCCTGCGCCGTGCCTGGCAAGATGGGAGTCGGCCGTTCGGACACGTCGCGGAAGAACTCGTGCGGGTCGATGCCGAGCGTGTGATAGGCCGTGGCGATCACGTCGTGGTAGTGGACGGGGCGGGTGGCGGCGGAATCGGCGTGCTTGTCGGTCGAGCCGACGACCTGGCCGGTGCGCAGGCCGCCGCCCGCGAACAGGCAGCCGTTCACGCGCGGCCAGTGATCGCGGCCGGCGTCCTTGTTGATTTTCGGCGTGCGACCGAACTCGCCCCACACCAGCAGCGTCACGTCGCGGTCGAGGCCCCGCTGGTGGATGTCTTCGATGAGCGACGACAGGCCCGCATCGACCACCGGCAGGTTTTGTTTCATGTGCCGGAAATTGCCGCCGTGCGTGTCCCAGAACCCGTACGCCACGGTCACCACGCGCACGCCCGCTTCGACCAGACGCCGGGCCATCAGCAGATGGTCATTCCAGAGCGGAGCACCATCCCCTTGATGTTTGGTCGAACCGCCGGTGTACCGCGCCCGCACCGCCGGGTCTTCCAGCGACACGTCGAGCGCGTTGACCAGCTTGCTCGACGTGAGCACGTCGAACGCCCGTTCGTAGTTCGTGGCGGCTCCGCCGAGCGGCACGCTGTCGATCTCGCGCCGCAGGCCATCCACCGCGTCGAGCAGTTGCCGGCGGCTCGTGAACTGTTCGGGCGAAATGTACCGCAGCTTCATGCTCGCCACGTCTTCGCCATCGGCCTTGACTCCCGCATGGTTCGGCCCGAGCGATCCCGGCCCGGGGGCGTTGTACGGCCGATGCTGCATCGTCGGGAACAGGTCGATGAACGGCGGCGTGATCGGGTCCGACGGCCCTTGCACCTTCGACACGATCGACCCGAAATGCGGAATCCCGTTCCGCTGCGACTCGTTCATGCCGTGGCCGGTGATCGTCTGGAAGCTGCTGTGTTCGTCTCGCAACCCGACGATCGACCGCACGAGGGCGAACTTGTCGGCCAGCGTGGAGAGTTTCGGCAGCAGCTCGCCAATCTGAATCCCCGGCACGTTCGTCTCGATCGGCTTGAACTCGCCACGAATTCCGTCGGGCGCGTCCGGTTTCAAATCGAACGAATCCTGATGCGCCAACCCGCCGGACAGGTAGACCATAATGATCGACTTGGTCCCCGACACGCTCCGCCCGGCAAGCTGTTCCGCTCGGAGCAACCCCGGCAAGGTCAGCTCGCCGACGGCCAGACTGCCGATGCTCAAGAACGACCTGCGCGACATTCCATCGCAGAAGCGACCTTGCGGTCCAAGCAGATTCAACATGGGCGGTCGTCCAGTGTGGGAGGGATGTTGCGGGGCGTCACTGAGTTTATCGGCAGGCAGGACATGTTCCAAGCGGTTTCGTCGCAACTGCCGATTGTCCGTGGCACCGGCGTCCCGCCGGTGGTGTCAGTCGAGACGGCTGCCCCACGGTCCGCTCGGCCCCCTCACCCCCAACCCCTCTCCCCCAGTGGGGAGAGGGGAGTTACGCGCTGGACACCGTCTCGTTGCTCACGATAATCGCGTGAGCCATGACTCAACTTTTTCATGCACCAGCCGAACCTCGACCGCCGCTGGTGATCGGCAAGCTGCGGCTGGCGTCGCGGTACGTGTTGTCGCCGCTGGCGGGGTTTACGAACCTGCCGTTCCGGCGGATCGTGCGCGAAGTGGGCGGCGTGGGGCTGGCGACGACGGACCTGGTCAACGCGCGGGGATTGCTGTTCGGGTCGGCGAAGACGACGGAATTGATCGCGACCTGCCCGGAAGACCGTCCGCTGGCGGTGCAGATTTTCGGGTCGGACCCGAACCTGATGGCCGACGCCGCGCGGTTTCTGGCGGCGCGCGGCGTGAGCGCGATCGACATCAACATGGGCTGCCCGGTCAACAAGGTCACGAAAACTGGGGCCGGAGCCAGCCTGATGTGCCGCAACGACGACGCGATCCGGCTGGTCGAAGCCGTGGTCCGGGCGGTTCCTGAACTCCCGGTCACCGTGAAGATGCGGCTCGGCTGGGACGACCGGCAGATCACGGCGCCGCAGTTCGCCCGCGCGTTTGAAGAGGTCGGCGTCGCGGCGGTGATGATTCACGGGAGGACTCGCCAGCAGGGATTCTCTGGCCGAGTCAATCTGGACGGTATCCGACAAGTCGTCGAAGCCGTGCAGTCGATTCCCGTGATCGGCAACGGCGACGTGCGGTCGATCCCCGACGCCGCCCGGATGTTCTCCGAGACCGGTTGCCACGGGATCGGCATCGGCCGCGGAGCGCTCGCCAACCCGTGGATTTTTCAGCAGCTCGTAGCGTGGGAACGGTCGGGCCGGTTCGATTCGCCGGGCGCGTTCGACGACCGGATGCGGCTCCTGCGACGACAGCTCGCGTACGTCGTCGAACTGCGGGGGCCGGATCGGTCGGTGCCGTTCTTCCGGAAGATGGCGCATTGGTACTTGAAGTTCATGCGCGTTGGCCCGCGCCTGCGGAACGAATTCCAACAGGCCAAGTCGATGGCTGAGGTCGAAGCCATGCTGGCCCAGATCGAGGCGATCGGCCCGCAAGACGGAGACCGCTTGGCAGCTCCGACCGACCTGCACATTCCCGTGCCAACCGGTCCGGTCGAACACTGGTGAGCCGTCGCATCGCAGGCTGCTGCCACGTCACGACTTCGGGCCGGCGATGCCGTCGGAAAATGCCGTCTTCGCAGCACAACCGGCCGGCTTGCCTATCCGGTGCGGATGTCCTCCGACCGCTTCGGCTGATCCGCAAAACCCATCGAACCCTTGGCGAACGGGCGTCGGAAACGTATCGTGGTAGTCGCCAGAGGGGGGTCGGATGAAGCCCTCTCAGGCTGGGTCGGAGTCCGTACCGCAGGATGCCTCGCTTTATCGGTTCGGGTTCCGAAGGTGGCGCACCTCGGCGCAGGGAACGCCAGGGTGACCGCCGTGGGTTAAAAACCAGACTGCGTTGGCGACGGATGAACCTCGCAGCCGCCTCCTTCAGGAAAGGAGCGGGACGCAACGGGTCCGGGTGTTGGGGATGGAGAGAGGCCAGCGACCAGAATCCAGTGACCAGAGAAAAGTAAACTGGCCGTTTGACCTCTGACTTCAGGCGTCTGAAGAGTTCCCCCGCACCTTCGGCCCTCTCCCATTTGGGGCGAGGGGGAGATTGTGATCCGGGTCCCGTGGGTACGGCATGGAATTCATCTTGCGCGGGTATCACGTCGATGACCCGACGTGGTTTTACCTTTCGTTTCTGCTGATCATCGCGGTGTACTTCAAGTTCAACCGGTTCTGGTCGCTCCGGAACGTGGACTTGGGGTTGCTGCTGTTGATTTCGCCGGGGGTACTGTTTGTCACGCGGCAGCCCGGGACGGGATACGTCTGGTTGTTCGTCGCGACGGCGGCGCTGCTGATCCGTGTGCTGTCGGACAGCCTGTTCACCCGGCGTCCGCGGTTGGAACAGAACATGAACGTCCACGGCCTGACGTTCCTGTTGGCTGCCACGTTCGCGTTTCTGATGACCAAGGTGATGACCGAACCGCCGCCGCAGGCGACCGTCGATTCGGTGCGCCACGCCAGCAAACTGCTCGCCCGGGAGGATACGACTCACGCGGCGGTGCCGGCCACGCCTCCCGCCGAAGCCAGTCCAGGATCGTCCTTGATCGTCGCGCCGGTGGTGGGGATCTCCAAGGTCGTGACCGCTCAGGAAACCAGGCGGGCAACGCCTTCGCTCGAGACGTCGCTCGATGCGGAAACCGCGACTCTCCTCGACCTGCCGGGGTTGAATGACCCGGACCTGGTCGCGGCCCGGACACTGGCGATCCTGGCGCACCTGGCGGTGGTGCTCGGCTTGATCGTGGCCGGTCGTCGATTGTTCAACGACGCGCCGGGCGGTGTCGCGATGGCGACGCTGTATCTCCTGCTGCCTTGCACCGCGGTCGATGTCGGCAAAGTGATCCACGTGCTGCCCGCCGCGCTGATCGTGTGGGCGCTGGTGGCGTATCGCCGCCCGTTGGTCTCCGGTGCCTTGATGGGACTCGCCTGCAGCACACTGTTCTTCCCGATCTTCCTGCTGCCGTTGTGGGGAGCGTTTTACGGTCGACGCGGAGCGTTTCGTTTTGGCCTGTCGGTGGCCGCCACCACACTGATCATCGTGGGCAGTCTGGCGCTGACATCGGCCGACTGGCAGTCGTTCCTCGGACAAACGTTTGGTGGTTACACCGAGTGGGCTCAATTGCAGTTTCGAAGCGCCGTGGGGTCGGCCGGATTCTGGAACGAGGGTCTCGCCGAGTACCGCCTCCCGGTGCTCGTCACCTTCGGCGTGCTGCTGGTCGTGTTGACAATCTGGCCGCTCCAGCGAAACCTCGGTCACCTGATGTCGCAGTCGGCGGCGATCGTGCTCGGCACGCAGTTCTGGTATCCGCAGCAAGGGGGCGTGTACGTCCTCTGGTATCTGCCGCTCCTGTTGCTGGTCGTGTTCCGGCCAATGCTGAGCCAACAACTCGCCCCCGAAATCAAACCGCTGGCCTGGCTCTGGAGACGGCAGTCCCTGGACGTCACCGCGAAAGGGCCGCAGCTCGTTGCCAGCACTGGCGGGTCGATGTTGCGATTCAGATGACTTGGGAATAGTGAATTGCGAATGGTGAAAGCCATTGCGTGTGAGCAATTTCACTATTCTGCATTCACCATTCCGAATTCGTTCACAGCCAATCCGGGTCGCGATCGAACAGATCCTCCGCGAAGCCGCCCGAGTCGGAATCGCTCGGCGGAGCTTCGGCCACGACCGGCGCTTCGGCGGGGGCCTGCGGAGCGGTCTGCGGCAGCGTGGTGTTCCGCGATGATCCCGATCCGCGCCGGCGACGACGCCGGGGCCGACCAGTTGGCGCGCTGCTGGGCACTCCCGCTGGCCGTTCGCGCGGCTGCGATTTTAATTCGTCGCCAAACCGCGTGACCACGTACGTGCCGCTCTTCGTGTGCGTGTCGAGTTCCAGCAGGCCGAGCTTCTCGGCGTCTTCGAGCAGGGCGCTGAACGTTTTGTACCCGTGATACGTCTCGTTGAACGACGGCCGCTGCCGCTTGATTGTGTCCTTGATCATCGACGACCAGAGGATTTCCTTGTTCTCGCGACGCAGCGCCAAGAGCGCGTCCAGCACGAGCGCGAACGCCTTTTGCTTGATCTCGGGCAGATGCGGATCGATCGACGTCACCGTCGGCTGCGACGACTCCAGGTCTTCGTAGTAAATGAACTCGTCGCAGTTGTCGCGGAGCAGTTCCGAAGTGGAAGACTGCATGCCGCAACCGATGACGTGCTTGCCGAGTTCCTTGAGCTTAGACACCAGCGGCGAAAAGTCACTGTCGCCGGAGACGATGACAAACGTGTTGATGTGGTCCTTGGAATACGCCAGGTCCATCGCGTCCACGCACAGCCGGATGTCCGCCGAATTCTTCCCCGTCTGGCTGCGGCGGGGAATCTCGACCAGTTCGATCGCCGATTCGTGCAAGTCGCCCGTGTAGTTCGCGAACCGGTTCCAATCGGCATACGCCTTCTTGGAAACGATTTTCCCCTTCTCGACCATGCGCTTGAGCACGCGCCGGATTTCAAACCGATCCCGCCGCCCCTGGAATCCAAGGGCGAGGTTTTCAAAGTCGATGAACACGACGAGGGAACGGGCGGCGTCAGACATGGAGACCTCTGGATTGGCGATTGGCGATTGGCGATTGCCGATTGAACTGCATGGCGTGACACGGTCTGGACTCGGTCGCGATGATGGCTGTCAACGTTCGCATTCTGATGGTTCCGGATTCATTCGGCAATCGGCAATCGAAAATCGGCAATTCCCTCACGGCACCGAGTGCACCATCAACATGTCGTGCGATTGGGCCGACCAGTTGGAGCTGGCGGCCAGCACGATCCGGCTGCCGGACTGCAGAACCTTCTCCCGTCGGCCCCATTCCTCGGCGAAATTCAGGAGGTGTGCCGGCGACGCGTTGACCATCGTCGTCAACAGCGGCGTGACGCCCCAAAACAGGCACATCCTCCGGGCGATGTGCGGGGCGTCGGTCAGACCGAGCACCGGGGCCGAGCAGCGTTGGCGCGAGACGGCGAGCGCCGTGCGACCCGACTTCGTTGCCACGACGATCAGGTCCGCGCTCAGCCGCTCGGCGATCTTGGCCGCGCCGATCATCACGGCTTCGGTGACGGGCGAGGCCCGTGCGCGAGACGCCACTTGCTGTTCGGCGGTTTGCATTGGGACCAGCAGCCGCTCGGCTTCGCGCGCCAGCCGGCACATCGTGCCGGCCGCCTCGACCGGATACTCGCCGATCGCGGTTTCGCCCGACAGCATCACCGCGTCGGTGCCGTCGAGCACGGCGTTCGCCACGTCGCTCGCTTCGGCGCGAGTTGGGCGGCTGTTTCGGTGCATGCTGTCGAGCATCTGTGTCGCCGTGATGACCGGGATGCGATGTTGATTGCACAACCGGATGATCCGCTTCTGCAGGGTCGGCACGAGAGCCAGATCGACTTCGACGCCCAGGTCACCGCGAGCCACCATCACGGCGTCGGTCACTTCCAGAATCTTGTCGAGTTCGCCGACGGCTTCGACCTTCTCGATCTTGGCCACGATCTGCGGTGCATGCCACGGGTGAAGTTCGTCGATCGCCGAACGCAAGAGCCGGATGTCGTCGGCACTGCGCACGAAACTCAGGCCGATGAAATCGACTTCGTTCTTGACGGCCCACGCCAGGTCTTCGCGATCCTTGTCCGTCAGGCTGGGAGTGCTCAAGGCGACTCCCGGCAGGTTGATGCCCTGCTTGCTCCGAATTTCACCCGGTTGTTCGACCACGCAGACGACTCGCTCTTCGTCCGGGTACTTTTCCATGACGCGCAGCGACACCGTCCCGTCCGCCAGCAGCACTCGGTCGTCCACTTTCAAGTCGTCGATGAGCGGCGCGTAGGTGCAGGTCAGTTGCTGCGCGTGTTGCTGCCGTCCCGACCGCACGAATTCGAAACGGGCTCCCGGATGGCACGGCAGGGGGTCATGGAACAGGCTTTCGAGACGAATCTTCGGGCCGGACAAGTCGCCGAGAATCCCGATCGGCCGGTTCAATTCCTGCGACACGTGGCGGATCGAGGCCACGATTCCGGCCAGCCAATCGTACTGGCCGTGTGCGAAATTCAGCCGGAAGACATCGACGCCGGCCAGCACGAGTTCCCGCAATTTTTCGCGGCTGGCGCAGGCCGGTCCGACCGTGGCGATGATCTTTGTTTTGACATGCGAATGCGGCTCGATGGCCTGTGGACGCTGCACGTGATTCCTCTGACGTGTCCGATGATGTTGCCAGTGCGACGGCGAGATCGTACAAGATCGCCAGTTGATTGTCCAAATCTGAAATCTCAAATCAGAAATCAGAAATCCGATATGAAAACCATTCTCGTCACCGGCGGCGCGGGTTTCCTCGGCAGTCACCTGTGCGACAAGCTGCTGGCTCGCGGCGACGAAGTGATCTGCGTGGACAATTACTTTTCAGGGCGCAAGGCGAACATCGCTCACCTGCGGAACCACCCGCGGTTCGAACTCATCCGCCACGACATCACGAATCCGCTGTTCGTCGAAGTCGATCAGATTTACAACCTCGCCTGCCCCGCGTCGCCGGTGGCGTATCAGTACAACCCGATCAAGACGATCAAGACTTCGACCGAAGGGATGATCCGCATGCTCGGGCTGGCCAAGCGCTGCAAGGCCCGCATCCTGCAGGCTTCGACATCGGAAGTCTACGGCGATCCCGAGGTCCACCCGCAGACGGAGGATTACTGGGGCCACGTCAACCCGCTGGGCCCGCGAAGTTGCTACGACGAAGGCAAACGCGTGGCGGAATCGCTCTGCATGAATTACCACCTGGCCCACAAGCTGGAAGTGCGGATCATCCGCATCTTCAACACGTACGGCCCGCGCATGGATCCGAACGACGGCCGAGTCATCTCCAATTTCATCACGCAGGCGCTGCGGGCTGAACCGCTGACGATCTTTGGCGACGGCCGGCAAACGCGATCGTTTTGCTTCGTGGACGATCTGCTCGAAGGCATGGTTCGTCTGATGGATCAGGACCAGACGACCGGTCCGATCAACATCGGCAACCCGGGCGAATTCACGATGATCGAACTGGCGACGCTCGTGCTCGAACTGACCGGCTCGAAATCGCCTCTCAAGCACGTCGAACTGCCGAAGGACGATCCGAAACAACGCTGCCCCAACATCACCCGCGCAAAATCGATCCTCGGCTGGGAACCCCGCGTGCCGCTGCGCGAAGGGCTGACGAAGACGATCGCGTACTACCGGGAGTTGTTGGAGCTGTGACTCACGCACGGTTGGGGAGTGTCAGGGTATGAGGGTGACGGAGTGTGAGTGATGGTGGCACTTGCCTCCCTCCCTCTCCATCACCCTCACACTCTCGCACCTGCTCAATCGCGCTCAGCGCTCCCGTCAACAAATGCCCGCCATCTTCGAGCACCCACTGACCGTCGCGCGCGACGACCTCGACTTGCTGGATCACGCGAGCAACGTGTCGTATGTCAAGTGGATGCAGGACGCCGCGCTGGCTCACTCGGCGGTTCAGGGTTGGCCGACGGAACGCTACCAGTCGCTCGGCTGCGGCTGGGTCGTGCGGTCGCACCAGATCGAGTACCTGCAACCGGCGCTGCTCGGTCAGGAATTGATCGTGTCCACATGGGTCGCCAACATGAAAAAGGTGACGTCTCTCCGCCGCTACCGCATCGTCCGCCCGTCCGACAACGTGCTCGTCGCCCAAGCCGCCACCGATTGGGCGTTCATCCACTTCGCGACCAACCAACCGAAACGCATCCCGCCCGAAGTCGCCTCGGCGTTCGAGGTCGTGGAAGACGCTCCCACGAAGTCCCCTCTCTCCCTAGGGGGAGAGGGTTAGGGTGAGGGGGCCGAGCGATCACGCGGGTTGTCTGTGAACGAGCTGCAAGAGACGTTCGCCCCTCACCCCCGGCCCCTCTCCCCCTTCGGGGGCAAGGGGGGAATCGCTGGGCGGAGTTGCTCGCACGCGCTGATGCTGGTATCTGTGCTGACTCAATCCAAGTATCCTGCTCGAAATGAATGAGACACCACATGGCCGGATTTGACCATCATCACGCGGCGACTGAGGAATCGCACGACGAGCAGGCCGCGGCGCGGCGAGCGCGGTACGGGCTGATTCTGTTTGCGATTTACTGCCTGCTCTACGGCGGCTTCATGGGGCTGAACGCGTTCGCTCCGAACCTGATGGAGATCACGCCGCTGTGGGGGATCAACCTGGCGATCCTGTACGGCTTCGGTCTGATCGGCGCGGCGCTCGTGCTGGCCCTCGTGTATGCGTGGCTGTGCCGGGAGTGAAGGACGAATGACGAAGTACCCAATGACGAAAGAATGTCGAATGCCGAATGACGAAGGCCGAACGGGCTTCGTCGCGGCGGCTTCGCTGTCTCGTCGGACGGGAATCGTCAGTGATTCGGCATTCGGACTTCGTGCTTCGTCATTCATTCGTCATTCGTCATTCGTCATTCGTCATTCCCCCGCATGATCTACGAAACCTCCCTCTGGCCGCCGTCGTTGTCGGTCGTCATTTTTTTCAGCTTCGTGGCGGTGACGCTGGGGCTGAGCTTCTATCTCGGCGCGAAAGCGAAATCGGCGGCGGGATACTTCGCGGCGGGAGGCGGGATTCACTGGTTCGTGAACGGGATCGCGTTCGCGGGGGACTACCTGTCGGCCGCGTCGTTCCTGGGGATTTGCGGGATGATCGCGTTCTACGGCTACGACGGCTTCCTGTATTCGATCGGCTACCTCGCGGGTTGGGTCGTGGCGCTGTTCGTCGTCGCCGAACCGCTCAAGCGCATGGGGAAGTACACGTTCGCCGATGCCCTCGACAGCCGCTTTCAGTCGCGCGGGATCAAGCTCGCGGTGGCGATCAGCACGCTGGCGGTGAGCATTTTCTACCTGATCCCGCAGATGGTCGGAGCCGGCACGCTGATCAAACCGCTGCTCGGCTTCCCGCACTACGTCGGCGTGATCACAGTCGGCGCCGTCGTGATCCTGATCGTCGTGACGGCGGGCATGGTGAGCACGACCTACGTGCAGTTCATCAAGGGGTCGCTGCTCGTGTTCTTCAGCACTGTGCTGGTAGTGATGATTCTGAATCGAGGTCTGAATGTGGTCGATCATCGTGATGTTGTCGTCATTCAACGAGTCGTCAACCATCCAAGTGGGGAACGCACGTATTACGTCTGTCGCGGAGAGTTCGACTTTATGCTCGTGCCGGCTCTGAATAGCTTGAACCCGTCGAATCAATCGCCTCGGCTTGAGCCTGTCGGCCACGTCGCGTCGCTTCCGGGCGGTGCCGAATGGATTCGTCCCTTGGGTCCAGTTGAGTTCCTGCGAACGATTCAGGAAAGCAAGATCGTCTTGTGGAAATCGGAATCCCTGAAAACAAGCCGGGGAACAAATGACACCGTCTACGTTGCGAGTGTGACGACTGGTAGCGATGTCCTTCGCCCAGGTAACCACCCCACGTTCAAGGGCATCCGCAGCGACAAGTTGACCGACAAGCTGAACTTCCTGTCGCTGATGCTGGCCCTGTTCGGTGGGACGGCGTCGTTGCCGCATATTTTGATCCGGTACTACACGGTCAAGGACCAGGCGAGCGCTCGGAAAAGCACGATTGTCGGCATCGCCAGCATCGGGTTCTTTTACGTTCTGACGCTGTACATCGGCCTCGGGGCCATGACCAGCGGGGCGCTGGACGTGACGAACAGCAACATGGCGGCTCCGCTGTTGGCGCGGAGTTTTGGCGAGTGGCTGTTCGCGATCATTTCGGCCATCGCCTTCACCACTGTGCTGGGGACGGTCAGCGGGCTGATCGTCGCCGCCGCCGGAGCCGTCGTGCATGACATCATGTCCAGCTTCCTCCGGCTCGACCTGAGCGATCACGAAAAAATTCGCTGTGCGAAACTGGCGTCGATCGTGGTGGGAGGCATCGCCATCGTGCTGGGAATTCTGTTCGAGAAGATGAACGTCAGCTACCTCGTCGGCTGGGCGTTCAGCGTCGCCGCGTCCGCCAATTTGCCGTCGCTGGTGATGCTCCTGTTCTGGCGCGGCACGACCAAGCAAGGCATCATCGCCGCCGTCAGCGTCGGCATGGTGACGTCGCTCGGCTGGATTCTGCTCAGTGCCGACACGTTCAAGGACGTCTACGGCCTCGACCCCGCGAAAGCCCTCGTCCCGTTCAGTCAACCGGGCATCGTGACCATCCCGCTGGGGTTCGCGGTGCTGGTGGGAGTGTCGCTGCTGACGCGACAACGGAGAGCACCGGTTGCGGGACAACGTTTGGTAGGGATGAAATATCCAATATCCAACACCCAATGCTCAACTCCCAAATGAAACAACTTGGACATTGGATATTGAGTGTTGGATATTGAACATTCCTCCAGTATCACCCGCTTGGACACTCCGCGCACGCCCGCTATAATCCGCCCCGACCCCGACCCCGACCCCGACCCATCATCCGGCCGGTTCACGGAGGCCCGCCGGTTCACGAATTGCCCGTGCTCAAGAAGGACACCGACACCATGGCACTCTACGAAATCGAAACGAACGCCCACATCATGGTGGGCTGGGCCGACACGAAGGAACAGGCCGAAGCGATCGCCACGAAATACTACCCCGGCGAAGAAGTCATGCGCGTCGCCAAACGCCCGCGCGATGTGTGGGTGATCTCGAAACGACTCCTCGGCATCAAGGGAACCGGCGACCCCTGCGACATCGCCCGCGACTGCCTGGCCCGCGCGTCCGGCGACAAAGTCCACGCCATCCGCCTGTACATGCTCGACACCGGTGTGGACCTGCACGAAGCGCAGAAGGTGATTGAATCGAACATGGCACTGGGCTGGTGAGTCCGAATCGCGTCAGACTGAGAGCCGCCGGTCGGCAGCGTCGACCTCATTCGACTGTTGCCGGGTGCGCCCGCCGCCGTCCCGCCCTTGTCCTATTTTCGATCTCGCGCCGCCTCCTCCGCGATCCGAGTCCTGATGACCTTGCGGATCAGAGTGGCCGGCAGTGGTTTGTTCGCCGAGAAGCGGATGGCGCCCTTGCTGGTCTCGTAGTCCTTGAGTTCTTCTCGAAGAGTGGCCACCGTGGCGCCACTCATTGGAAACAAGGTGCAATGGTTCTTGGATGCACTGAAGCCGATGATCGGTTTCCCATTCAGTCTGAATGCGGCGATCCCGTAGCTGATGCACTCTTCGGCCTTGGGCACGATGGTCCGGATGGTCTTGCGAAGTTTCATCAGCGCCGCTCGTTTGTCGCCGGCCACCGTAGCGAGGTATTCGTCGATGGACTTGGGTTTGGCTGCCACGGGTTGTCTTCTTGAAAACGTTTGGATTTCACCGGGTTCGGACTGGAAGACACGGGGTCTTACGCCGGTGCCGTCCCGGAATCGACCGCCACCATCACGCAGGCACTGGCGGAGCCAGCGCCGCACTTTTGTCAGTGCGCCACAGCCGGCTTCGTCAGATCCCACAACAGCACTTTGCCATTTCCACCTGTGGCCAAGGTCGAGCCATCAGGACTGAAGCACACTGAGGCACTGAAGCCCTGCGGCGCGATGAGAGTTTCGCGCACCGCGCCCAGCGCCACATCGACCAGGTGGATGCGCGGCTGGGGCACGTCTTCCGCATCCAGTTCGCGGTTGCTTTGCAATTCCTCCGGGATGACCTGGGTCGCCACCGCGATCCATTTGCCGTCCGGGCTGAAAACTGGTTCGCGGACGATGGCCTTCTCACCCAGCATGATGGTCGTCAGCCGTTTTCTGCCCGGCACGTCGAACAGATACAGCTTGGGCTTTTCGCCCCTCCAGTTCGTCGCTGCGACGGTCCGTCCGTCGGGCGAGAACGCCGGGCGCATGAAGCCGACCATTGTCTTTTCCGATGCAAATGATGCGACCTCACGCCCCGACGCCACATCCCAGAGCTTCAGTGACGATTCGAAACTCCGCCAGTTATTGCGAGCCGGGAATGTTTGGCTGCCACCCAAGATCAGCCGCCCATCCGGAGTGAATTGCATGCCGCCAATGCGGGTGAACGGTTCGGTGATCGGGATTGAGAGCTTCTCCTCGGCCGTTCCGGTATCGAACAACTTGACCGCGGTGCTGAAGCCATCGTCTTCATCGACGGTTGTTGCGAACGTCTTGCTGTCGGGCGAGAAGTTGCCGTAGGCACTGACCTTGTCGGGCAGCGGGCGTGATTGCCGGGTCGTCACATTCCACAGGCTCGCCGCACGCGGTGGCCCCCCTGCATACTCTCCGGGCACCTCGTCACTGGTGACGAACGCCTTGGCGTCCGGCGAGAGTTGCATGGCGACAATGTTGCGGGGCGGGCTGTGCTGGAAGGTCTCCCGCAGTTCGCCAGTCGAAAGGTCCCAGGACCGCACATGACCGTCAAAATCCCAGCGGAGCATCTTCTGGCCGTCTTTTTCGAAGCGGGTGATCTTACGCTTCGCCCGCGACACGAAGAGCGTGCTCCAGTCCGGCGAGAGGAAAAAGTACTCGGCGCTGCCACGATAGCCGGAACCGGTCTCCAGCCGGGTGAGTTGCTTGCCGCTCCCGGCATCCCAAACTTGGATGACGCCGCCGGGGTAGTCGCCCGCGATGATCCGCTGGCCGTCAGGCGAGTAACGCAGACCGTGTAGGACGCTCTCGCGGTTCGGGTGCTGCAGCGCGCCCTTGAGCCGCTGGGAAACCGGCTCCAGCTTGAGGTCCGAGGTGGCGGCGACGACTGCGACTTTGTGGCGGGATGGGGCGACGTGACCTTCAGTCCAAGCGTCGAACGCGATCGTGACTTGGGCCGTGCCGATGCCGACCGTTGCGGGGACCCGAACCGGGCCGTCCAGGTTGTACGTTCAACACCGCTCCTTCAATTCGTACAACTCCTTGACTGGTTGGCCTCCCTCGCGCGCGGGTGGGTAGGTGATTTCGAGCGTCGGGAAAACCTTCTCGGGGATGATCCCTTCATAGCCGACGTAGGCCGTTGTGCCGGTCCCCAGCCCCGGCGTGCCGACGCCGAGGACGACCTCCGACGTGCGGCCGACCGTCAGCCGGTCGTGCCGGCCGTAGAGCGTGACCTGCCACGGCCCACCGAAGTGGATGATGGGCGCGTGCTCCGGCTTGTCGGCGAACTTCAGCCATCCGTTGGCGTCCGCAAAGGACACCGATTGCTCGACTCGCCCGCCGATGCCCGCTCCCTTCCAACCGGGCATCTCGACATCGACCGCCAAGCCATAGCCCCACGTCTGCGGATCGGCGGCCAGGTGCTCCTTCACCTGTTCCTCGCGCTCGGCAAGGTACTCGAGTTTCCAGACGGTGACGCGCAGTTGCTTGTGCGTGAACTGCCCGTCGTGAATTTCCCCCACTTCAAACCAGCGGTTACCTCCCTCGGCGAACTCGCCGTCACCCTTGTTCGCTGCGAATCGTTCGCCGTCTTCAGTCAAGTCGCCGTTCGCATTGCGGTCCACGTACAGAATGTCGCCATCCAGCACCAGCCAAACGCGCGTGTTCATGTGGGGGCCGAAGACCAGCAGGCAGTATTTCGGAGTCGAAGCAGTGGCCGGCCCCTTCGTGATCCTCCGCTCGATCTTCGTCAACTCGTTGGCACAGATTGAAACCGACGAGAAGGACAGACACACCAACGCCGCGATCCAAATTGAGATTTTCATCGAAAGTTCGCTCCGAGTGGCACCGCTCTGTAGCTGAATTCGCAAGAATTCAGCCGCACATGGCCACCCGCTGAACTCTTGCGAGTTCAGCTACAGTCAAACTTGTCCTTCGTGACCTTCGTTTCCTTCTGTTCAATCCGTTTCACTTCAACAACCACTCGGCCGCAGCGTCGGCGCTCAGCGATCCGGCTTTGAGGACGAGGCGGCCGTTGGCGATCTTGTTCATCACGGCCAGCGGTTGCAGTTCTGCTTCGGGGATGCCGTCGGAGCCGGCGATGGTGAGGTTCGCGGGGGCCGCGAGAGCGGCCAGGCCGCCCAAGCCGCCGTACTTCAGGGCACCGGGGAGAAACTGCGGGTCGGTCGGGTCGGTGATCTTGCTGAAGCCGAAGCCGCGCACGTCCACGACGGTTTTCGAAACCAGATCGCCCGCAAGCGCGCGAGCCAGCAAGGCCCATGTGCCGGCGGAGTCGCCGGTGCCGATCAGGTGGATGGTCGTGATCTCCGGCCGCTTCTTCATCGCGCCGAGCACGGTCAGGATATCGTGAACTCGATGCGACAGCAGCGGCCGGTTGTAGCAGAATGGGTAGCCGACGAACTTGTCCTTGAAGTCGGAACGCGGATTCTTCCCCGGTTCGGCCACGAATTCTCCAGTCTGGAACACGTCGGCCCCGACCACGCCCAGCCCCGCGGTCAGCAGGCGTTTGACTTCGGCGGTTGGTTTGCCGTCGTCGCCAAACAGGTGCGACTTGCCGCGGTCATTCAACCACAGCACGGCCTGGCCGTTGAAGCTGGGTGGGACGATGGCTACGACCGGAACCTCTTCCTTCGCACCGGCACGGGTGATGGTCAATTTGTGCAACCGGAAGTCGTCGCCACCGCTGCGCGGAACTTCCGTGACGACGGCGATGTCATCGGGTGAGGGAACGCCGCTGTCGAGCATCACCCGCGCGGCCGCACCGACCACGCGGCGGTACTCGGCCACGCCCGCAGCATCCTTCGGCAACAACGCGGCGAACTGGTCGTTCGAGACCTTCGTGAGATAGGCCTTCACGCCGTCCACGCTGGCGGTGTCGGTCGGCAACGGGTGCTCGGCGTCCCACACGCTCAGTTCGGCAGGAGGCACTGGTTTCATGTCCCGTTCGAGGACCGGTTCAGGCAGATTCAACTTGAGGTGCTTGTTGAACCACGCGTACATCATTTCGCGGGCGACCTGGTTGTAATTGTGTTCGAACTGCGGAAACGCCTTGGCGTAGACGTTGTCGGTCTGGCCGTAGAACGACCACACGCGCTGCATTTCGGGCAGCCCCTTGGTTTCGATTTCCTTCGTCCAGTCGTCGGCTCCGCTCATCGCCAGCGGCTTGGGCGCGAACAGCGACGTGATGGCGACGTTGTTGATCCCGACGCGCAGATACGGAGCGTTCTCGCATACGCATCCGCCCTGCATGGCCGTGCCGACCATCACCGCCGGAAACGACGCGGTCGGCCGCGGGTCGATCGCCCCCAGGATAAACGTCTGCGTGCCGCCGCCGCTGGCACCGGTCACGCCGATGCGGCTCGCGTCCACTTCGGGGAGCGACAGCAAGAAATCGAGGGCCCGGATTGAATTCCACGTCTGGAGGCCCATCCAGTTTTGTTGCCGCTGGGCGGCGTCGAGGTCAAAGAACCCGTTGCGGTGTTCGACCGGTTTGCTGTCGGCGTAGCCCACCATGTCGTAGAAGAAGACCGTGCAGCCCAGCCGCGCGATCCCGGCCAGCTTCGCCTGCAACGGATAGCGGGCTCCCGTTTCGAGGAATTTCTCCGCTCCCTTCTCGACCTGCTTCTTTGCAGCCGCTTCGCCCGCGTCGTAGAACCGGCCGTTGGCCCAGTGCCCGTGCGGGTTGAGGACACCGGGAATTTTTCCGCTGACGTTCTTCGGCCGGTACAGGTTGCCGGTCACGTAATGACCCGGCAGGCTGGCGAAATAGACTTTCTCGATCGTGTAGTCGTCGCGGTCGATCTTGCCGTAGATCACAGGGTTGAGCGGCGTCTTCGGTGGCATCGGCCAGAGCCCCAGGCTGACGAGCAACCGTTCGCGGATGCGATCGCGTTCCGCCTCCCAGGCCTCTTTTGACGCGGGCGGGTTCCACGGGTGATACGCATCGTTCAGCGTACGGAGCGCCCCGAGACGGGCATCGGCGGGCTTCTGGCCTTCGGGCAGGACGCGGGACACGGCCGCCACCGCATCGGCGGCCGACACGAAGCTTGGCGGAATGACCAAGGTCCAAGCTCCAATGACCAAACAAATCCGAAACCCGAAATCCGAAATCCAAAATCCCGGCTTCCTCGCGGTTGCCACGAAGTCACAACGATCGTTTGAGCATTGGTGCATGGTCTTTGGTCATTCCTAGGTCATTGGAGTTTGGACCTTGGTCATTCGTGCCGACTGCCCGGCAGGAGCCTCGCCCTCCCGAACACGGCCCTCTCGATGGCGACTCGGTCAAATCCGCACGAAAATCTTCTGCCGGTACATCCAGACGCAGATCAGCCAGATCGTGAACGTAACCGCGACTGATTCGGCGATCGGTGTCACGTTGATCAGCGTGCCGTCGCTCAAAGTGAACTCCAGCTTGAACACGTCCGCGCCGAAGTGTGTTTGCCACGTACGACGCAGCCACGGTTTCATCATCTGTGACATGCAGTACGCGGCGATCGAATTCATGCCCACAACCATGAACGGCCAGCCAAGAAATTTCAGGCGGCAGATGTCGATCACCAGGTAGAACCCGGCCAGCATCAGGAACACGACTCCGCCGGAATACAACGCCCACGACGGAGTCCAAATCCGTTTCACGGCCGGGCACAGGCCGAGTTCGTGCAGACCGTAACCGGCCCCGAGGAGCGATCCGCCGGCGGCGAGGAGCACGAACAATTTGAAGCCGGCACCGCGCGTGCTTCGCATCAGTTCGCCGACCAGCAGGCCGAGGATCATCGTCACCAGCGACGGCACGAAGTTGAGTGTCGTGTAGCCGCCGTCGTTGAACTCGAACGGTTTTTCACGCGGGAACAAATTCAAGAACCAGCGGTCGAACGCGGCAAACGCGTTGAGGTTCTTGTTCCAATGCGCTTCGAGACCCGTCAGCAAGGGCCAGTCCGCGGGCAACCCGTACTTCGCCAGATCGACGTCGTCCGGTGGTGCCGGGTAGATTCCGAACGCCAGCCACGTCCCCGCGAGGATCAGTACCGCGACGCCAACCTGCACGATCGGCTTCCGATTCCAAAGCAGAAACAAAAGCGTGTAGCCCAGTCCGATCTGGCAGAGCACGTTGGGAAAGATGAAGTTCGTCAACCTGCCGCCGTTCGAGGTCAGGAACACGCCGAGAGCCACCAGCACAAACGACCGCCAGATGGCGTGACCCAGCATCCGGCGGTAAGAATCTCCACGCGCGGCGCGGGCTCCGTACGAGAACGGCATCGACACGCCCACCATGAACATGAACGCCGGCTGGATCACGTCCCAAAACCCACCGCCAATCCATTCGGCATGGTTGGAATGGAACTTCAACTCGCGCCACAGCTCCGAATCGGGAAACTGCTTCGCCACCGTGGCCAGACCGAGGCCGCCGGTGATCATCGCGAGCATGATGAACCCGCGGTAAGCATCCAGCGACGCAAGTCGGTCGGCACCGGCTCTGGTCTTGGTAGGCGCGGCGGGGACGGCAGAGGCGTTCGGCATGGCGAAATGATACGCCAGCCGCCGAGCGCGCGGAAGTGATCGGCGAAGTCACGACCGGCTGCGCTGTTCCAAATCCAGCAGCAGGCGCTTGCGCCACAGGCCGCCGCCGTAGCCCGTCAGCGTGCCGTCCTTCCCGATCACGCGGTGACACGGAATCAGGATGGCGACGCGATTCTGTCCGTTCGCATTCGCAACCGCGCGAACGGCCGTCGGTTGGCCGATCCGCTTCGCGAGCACTTCGTAGCTGATCGTCGTCCCGTGCCGAATGCGACACAATTCGCTCCAGACTCGATCTTGGAACTGCGTCCCGCGCGAAGCGATCGGGACGGAGAACTCGGTCAGACGGCCGTCAAAATACTCTTGCAACTCCTCGCGCAGCAGTTCGAGCCACTTGTGATCGCCCGGAACCACGGGAGCCACAAACCGGCGACGCAAGGTGTCCAAACTCCGTTCGAGCATCCGGCGGTCGGTATATTCGAGCAGGCAGATGCCGTCGTCCGTTGTCCCGGCCACCAGCCGGCCGACCGGACTGTCGATCATCGTCGTGACGACAGGCTGTGCCGCGGCACTCTTTCTTGGCGGACGGCCAAACGTCTGCCCGAACGCATCGCGAAAGCCGCTATGCGAAGCGTACCCGTGCCCCATCGCGACGTCGTCCAAATCGCGTCCCTCGCGGATGCGGGTGAATGCTTCCGACAGCCGCCGCCCTCGGCACCACGCGGCGAACGTCATCCCGTAGTGCCGCTGGAACCACCGCCGCACCCGCTCGGGACTGAGTCCCCACCCGCGCAGATCGCTCGCCTGAATCCGCTCGTGCGGCGATTGCTCGACGCGAGCCAACAGCTTCTCGACCCACGCGGGATGCTGTCCGTCGAGTTCCAGCGGCCGGCACAGTTTGCACGGCCGATAGCCCGCGAACACCGCCTCGCGAATCGTCGCGAAGAATTCGACGTTCTCCGGCCGAGGCCGCCTCGGCGGCCGGCACGACGGCAGACAAAAGATGCCCGTCGTCCGCACGGCCACCACGAAGATGCCGTCGTACCCCGCATCCCCCGCGAGCATCGCCCGCTCCATCTCATTGCGCGGCGGCAGGGTGTGCGTTGGTGGCGAAATCCTCGAAGCGATTGCCGTGGCGGACATGCGGCTACTCCTTGATCCGGGTCACTCGTGATTTCATCGAAGCCTGACGCGCCAGCGAAGGATGTCCTACGAGTATCCTTCGCTGGCCCGTCAGGCTTCAGTGGTATCTTGAGGTGGCATTTTGCCGCGAGGTCTTGGTCTCCGCCACCGAAAATGAGACAACATATTCCGAGTTGTTTTCCACGATCTGCGGCTCGGACTTGAAACTCGACACGGACGGGCTCGGCCGCGAGAGGCGATTCAATGCTGCCGTCGGCAAGTAATTTCCTCTCGCGGTCCGCGACCTTGGCTCCCGTGATCCGCATCCCGTTCGGAGTCGGAATCCGCAGCAACCATTTTTCTGGCTGACGTGGCGGCGGGTGCAATGTGACGACCACGTGGCCGTCTCGAAGGTGGGATTCGACGCGGAACGAAAGTTGACCGAACGCGGAGGGGGCACGTTCGACGTTGATTACCGCGCCGTCGTTCAGCCACCGCGCGGGGATGCCGTACAGCAGTCGCAGCGTTTCGGGGCGGCCGTCGGAGTCGAGGTCCCAGTCCTGGATGAGCAGGTGCCGGAGCGTCGTGAGAAGCATTGCGTTCGCCGCGCTGTTGGGAGGCAGGTAGAACGATCGGCCGTGTTCGTCGCCGTGGAAGAATCACGATCCCTCGCCGCCGACGAACGTGTCGCGAGTCATCGCCTGCGCGAGATGTCCGTAGAATCCGGCGAGCGCGTGGTCGCGGTCATCTCTCCGCAGCAGCGTCAGCAGATACCGCTGACCGTACAGCACGTTGACACCCGGTTGCTGGTTGAATTCTCCCTGATGCATGGTGCTGCGGATCATTCCCATCGCGATCCCGCCGTGCTGCCGCAGGTAGTCGATCAACCACGTCTCGCAATCAAAACCACGGCCGAGCACCTCCGAGCCGAGCACGTACGGAGCCATCAAATCGTAGTAGCTGCCGATCCGGGTCGCGGTCAGCGGGTCGTGCGGCGGCTCGTCGCCAAGCAGGCTGAGCGGAAGGAACGGCGGTTTCGTGTCCCGCCGCTCGCTCTTGCCGACGGCGTCGAAAATCACGCGGCGAAAGTCATCCGCCTCGCGAAGGAGCTCGGTCGATCGCTCTCGCTCACCGAGATCGTTCAGCACGGCCGCCATGTCGCGCAGCCCGCGCCAGCAGTTGGCGTTCAAGTTCAGCGAGTAAATCTGCTGGTTCACGTCGCCCGCGTAGTTGTCCTTCGGCAGCAGGCCGTTCGGCGTCTCGCGGCTGGTGCGGATGAAGTCGATCACGCCGCGCCACACCGGTTCCTTCTCGCGGACGTAATCGGCATCGCGGGTGATCCAGTAGAAATGGGCGCGCAGTTGCAGCTTGTGACCGGCGACGTGAAACCGCGTCGCCTGCCGGTTGAAATCGAGCAGCGGTCCGACCATGCGTCGCGAATCGACAACGTGTCCGAACTGCATCAGAGCCCGCACCGCATCACCGCACTCGGCTTCGTACAGGTGATCGTAGGCGTTGCCGGCGCTGTAGTTCATCCGGTCCCCGTTCGCGATCAGGAAGTTGCCGACGACGAGCGATCGCCACGCATCCTGCACAATCGGTTCGGGGATGTCGAACCTGGCTCCGCTGTCGAGCAACGCTTGCCACGTCTCGACGCACGCTCGACGTTCGGCGTCATAGTCTGGTAGCGATGGCGAAATGTCGGCGAGCGGCTTCGTGAACACGACCACCACCGCCGAACGATCTGCCGCGAGTGCCGCTCGCAGTTCCCGCCCGTCGTCGCTCCAGCGCTAGGCTGAATCATACACGGCGACGCTGCGGCTCGACTTGTAGACTGCGGTTCGCCTTCCCTCCGGAGAGTTTTGTTCGCCCATGCTGTCCAAGGATTCGACGCGAGATGTCACCACGCCCGCGGCCTTGCGTGCAGTGAACCGGACCAGGACCGCTCCGTGATCGGCGAGCGATTCGCTGCACGCGGCGAAGGCTTCCTGTTCGTAGATCGTGCCGCCGTGCGAATCGGCGATGCGCACGATCGGCAGCCAGCCGCGTTCGTATTTCGGTCCGTCGAGTCGCGTCACGTCGCTGCCGAACGGCACCGCATCGTCACCGACATGGAAGCTGACCGGCACGCCGATCTCGCGCCACATCGGCGGCTTGTTGGCCCGCAAGTTGACTCCGCTGCCGTTGCTGATCCGCCGCGCCTTCACGGTTGCGCGTGGAGCCGACAGCACGAGCGGGTAGTGTCGAGATTTGGTGTTGACGTACCGTAGCGGCGGCAGCAAGTCGCGAAAAAACTCGTAGCTCGGCCCCCCCCGGCTGCCGAATCGCCGCCTCGCCCCACACGTCTTCCCGCGAGCTAGCCACCTCTGCCGGTGAAGGAAGCTGAGGTGGTGCCGATTTGTCCAAGGCTTCCGCGGCAGCGAGAAACGAAGTCCCGGTCAGTAGCGTAACGAACGTCAAACCGTGACCGCGTGTGAATGGCATCGCAGGGTCAATCGACGTACACGAACTCGTTGAGGTTGAACAACGCGAGGCAGAGGTCCGCGAGATCGGACGGCTTGACCAGAAAGTCGAGCGCGAGTTGCCGCTCATCGGCGGTTGGACTGCGACCGAGGGCACGGCGGTAGGCGAGATCAATTTGCGCGGCGGGATCGCTCCCAGCTTTCGCGACCACGGCCGCGCCAAAATCTTTCGCGGCGGCGTGGGAGAACTCAGAGTTGAGCAGGATCAGAGCCTGGGGGGCAATCGTCGAGCGGTTGCGACGTGGGCAGCTCGCATTCGTGTCCGGCCGGTCGAACGCCTCGAACAGCGGGAAGCGCAGGTTCCGCCTCACGAAGAGGTACACACTTCGCCGCCGATGGTCTTCCTCGTCGGAGCTGACTTCCCACTGCTTCTTGAGCAGCGTGGCGACAAGTTTCTCCGGCAGCGGCGGACGCACACCAGGTCCGCCACGCCGATCGCTGAGCCGATCGCCGGCGAAAAGCATCGCGTCGCGAATCGATTCGCCGTCCAGTCGTTGGCGGTTCAAGTGCGAGAGGAGGCGGTTGTCGGGATCGGGGGAATGCGGAGTGGGGAGTGCGGAGGGCGGAATGACAGACTGTGTTGTCGCCTTTTCTGATTCCGCACTCCGCACTCCGTGCTCCGCACTCGAAGCCTGCCGATACGTGGCCGATGTCAGCATCAGCTTGTGCATCCGCTTGAGCGACCACGGCTGCGTCGTCGTGTTCTCTCTCGACTCTCGACTCTCGACTCTCGACTGGCTCAGCTCGCACGCGAGCCAATCCAGCAACTCCGGGTGCGACGGCTCGTCCCCCATCAGGCCGAAGTCGCTGGGTGTGCGAGACACGCCGTGGCCGAAATGGAACTGCCAGATGCGATTGACCAGCACGCGGGCGAACAGCGGGTTGTCGGGCCGCGTGACCCAGTTCGCGAACTGCGTGCGGCGGCCAGTCGATGGCGCGGCGGGCTCCGGTTTGTTCACGGCCACGCCCACCGCGTTCGCGATTCTCGGATATGCGGGAGAAACCTCTGGTCCCGGGCGGCGAAAGTCGCCGCGGATCATCAGGCGGCTCGGTTTGACCTTGGCCGACCCTTCGAACATCACGCGGGCCAGCGGAATCGGTGGGAGGCGGCTGTCGTTTTTGAGTTTCGCGAGTGCGGCGGTGGCGTCGCCGTGCCGCGTCTTTTCGTCATCGGAAAACGCCTTGACGATGTCGCTGGGCTTGGGTTGAAAGTCGGGGTTCTCGGCTCGGAGCCGTTGTCTCACGGCGTTTTCGACTTCGTCGATCTCGGCTTCGAGCTTGCGGACTCGGGCAATGCGATCCGCCTGCGGCTTCGCTCCGCCGGGTGCCGCGAGTTCGATCGGGTGGTCCTTGAATATCTCTGCTGGCTCGAAGAACGCGCGAAGCCGGTAGAAGTCGGCCTGGCTGATCGGATCGAATTTGTGATCGTGGCAAGCGGCACAACCCACCTGCAAGCCGAGCAGCGCGGAACCGACCGTCCCCGCCATGTCGTTGAGGAAACTGTGACGCCGCTCGTCCTGATCGTTGATATCGGGCATGTCTGGACCGCACAGCAGGAAACCGGTCGCGATGGCCGCTGCCGCATCGCCGGGTGCGAATTCATCACCGGCGATCTGCATCCGCACGAATTCGTCCAGCGGCACGTCGCGGTTGAGCGCGTCGATCACCCAGTCGCGATACCGCCACGCGTTCGGCCGTTCGAAATCGTGTTCGAATCCGTCGGTCTCGGCGAACCGGGCCAGATCGAGCCAATGCTGCGCCCACCGCTCGCCGTACGCAGGCGAAGCGAGCAGCCGGTCGAGCAACTTGTCGTTCGCGTCCGGCGATTCATCGCGCACGAACTCATCGACGTCGTCCGGCGTCGGCGGCAGACCGGTCAGATCGAACGTCACGCGACGGATGAGCGTCACCTTGTCCGCCGGTCCGGACGGCCGCAGCCCCGCCGCCTCCAGTTTTGCCAACACAAACCGGTCGATTGGATTCCGACACCAACCTGCATCCTTTACCCCCGGTACCTCCGGTCGCACGAGCGGTCGGAACGACCAGTGCTCCCGGTCGGCGTCCGTGATCGGGGATTCCTGAATCTCGGGGGCCGCCGCGACTTCGTCGGCAATGGATGCACCGTTTGCGGAACAATACAGCCCGGTCAAACAGCAAAGCCAAAGTCCCAGATTGACCGTGGCACCGGCGTCCCGCCGATGTGTCTTGTCGTCCCGCATTCTGTGATACCAACGATATTCGTCCGCGGACTTTTCCAACCCCGCCTCGACCGGGTTGGCACAAATGTATTCCCAAGTCTGCTCGTACTCGTTGTCATCGCGCACAACTCGGTCGTAGCGCTCGTCCTGCCAGACGACACCCGACTTGCGAAGATGCTTGTTTATCTGATGGGCAGAGTAACTTTTGACGCTGTGAATCAACGATTCCAACTCGAACCAAGCCGGTGGATCGGAATTGGGAACTCGCAGCGGTTGAACCAGCAGTTGCACATGATCGGGCATCACCACCGCCGCGTGAACCAGCCAACGGTCGCGGTCCCAATGCAGGATGGCTTGGAGGGTGATGCTCTTCTCGTCTTCCGACAGCACGACACCTTTGGCGGAATCCCAGGTGATGAAATAGACAGCGGTGGGGTCGTTCCAGTGGGGGAGGTTGCGGCGCGTGCGATGGAATTGAGTCAAGCCAGACACCGGCGGGACGCCGGTGCCACGGTCTACTGATTGTCCACGGTCAACTGAGGAGTTGGTCGGCGTGGATTTTCGAACGGTCATGCCAGCACCTCCGTGACCACGCGCCCGGAGACGTCGGTCAGGCGTTCGTCGCGGCCGTTGTGGAAGTAGGTGAGGCGTTCGTGGTCGAAGCCGAGGAGGTGCAGGATCGTCGCGTGGAGGTCGTGCACGTGGACCTTGTTCTCAGCGGCGCGCAGGCCGACGGGGTCGGTGGCGCCGTAGGCCATGCCGCCGCGCACGCCGCCTCCGGCCAGCCAGACGGAGTAGCCCCACGGGTTGTGATCGCGGCCGGTTCCCTGTTCGCTCATCGGCATGCGACCGAACTCGCCTCCCCAGATCACGAGCGTGTCGTCCCACAGGCCGCGACGTTTCAAGTCGCGAAGCAGACCGGCAACCGGGAGGTCGGTGCGGCGGCAGAGGTCTCCGTGGTTTTTGGCCACGTCGGTGTGTGCGTCCCAACCATTGGTGTCGCCGGAGTAGACCTGCACGAACCGCACGCCGTGTTCGATCAGCCGCCGAGCCAGCAGGCAGCGCGTGCCGAATTCGTCAGTATCCTTATCCTTGGTCCCGATGCCGTACAGCCGCCGCGTTTCGGCGGTTTCGCCGCGCAGATCGACGACCTCGGTCGCGGCCGATTGCATGCGGTAGGCGAGTTCGTAGCTGTGAATCCGTGCGGCGAGTTCCCCGTCGTAATCACGTTTCTCGAAGTGCCGCGAGTTGAGTTGCCGGACGAGATCGAGCACGCCGCGTTGCCGCTCGTCCGTCATCGAAGCGGGCGGATGCAGGTTCACGATCGGAGTTTTCCCGCCGCGAAACAGTGTCCCCTGGTACGTGGCCGGAAGGTAGCCGCTCCCCCACGCGGGCGGTCCGCCCTTCAAACCGCCGCCTGGATCGGGGAGAACCACGAACGCCGGGAGGTTCTCGTTCTCGGCCCCCAGCCCGTAGCTCACCCAACTGCCGAGGCTCGGGCGGCCGGTCAGGATCGAACCGGTATTCATCTGGTAGACCGATTGCGGATGGTTCACGCTGTCACCGTGACACGATCGGATCACGCACAGGTCGTCGGCCAGTTCGGCGGTGTGCGGCAGGAAGTCGCTGATTTCCAGACCCGATTCGCCGCGCGGTCGGAACAATTGGATGGGACCGAGCAGCGGGTTCTGCGCGACCTTGCGGCGCGTCATCACCGCGCCGAAGCTGTCAGGCAGCGGCTTTCCGGCCAGCTTGATGAGGTCGGGCTTGGGGTCAAACAGATCGACGTGACTCGGCCCGCCGTGCATGAACAGCCAGATCACGCGGTTGACTCGCGGCGAGAAATGCGGAGCCTTCGCCGCGAGCGGACTGACGCCGCGACCGAGGGTGACCGGGCGTTCGTGGGTGCCCGAGGTCGAGCGCAGCGAGCCCCCGGAATCTGCACGGGCGGCGCAACGATCGCCGTTCTGCAACAGCGCTTGCAACGCGACCGCCCCCAAGCCGGAACCGGTTCGCAGCAGGAATTCACGACGGCAGTTCCACGCCGAGTGTAACATCTTCGTGGCGCTCCACGCTTTCGGGGACTCCTGTCTGGAGACGACTTGAATCAGCGTATCGGTGGCCGAACGGAGTTGTCAATTTCAGGCTGAGAGCATTGCCAGCTGTCGCGATTGGTCTTGCCAGATGGTTTCCATTCCGCCACAAATTACTGACTTTTTCACCGCTTGAGCCACCCATGCGACAATACCTCCTCGAAGTCGAAGGTCACCGTCTCAGCGCTTTGGCGGCCAGCGAGGACCAGCCGGGGACGCCGGTTGTGTTCATCCATGGCGTGATGGCCGGCGTGGACTGCTGGCTGCCGTCGCTTCCGCCGGGGTGGCAGGATTCGGTCCGTTGGTATTCGCTCAGCCTGCCGGCTCACGACGACTCGCGGCTGCCGGAGAATTATCGACGCGAGGAGATCACTCCGGAAATGTTCGCGAACGTGCATGGCGCGGCCATCGAGCAGCTTGTCGGACGGGAACCGGTCGCACTCGTCGGCTGGTCCACCGGAGGTTTTAGCGCGCTCAATCTCGCCGTGAGGAAACCGCACCTGGTGCGAAGCGTCCTCAGCTTGTGCGGCTTCGCTCGCGGCGGCTGGAGCAGCGAGTTGAATCTGCTCCGCTGGTTTGCTCGTGGCGGGCGTTTTCGGCGGTACTTGTTTCGGCGGATCATCCGCCGCCTCGGCACGCAACGTTGGTTCTACGACCGGATGACTCTGCTCGCGGCGGCCAACCGCCGCGCTTGCCGATCGTCCCCTGTCTGGCCGGCGTCGGCGGATGCTTTGTTCAACGTGATGTCTCGTCACGATCCCGTTCAACTCGGCGATGTCATGGGCCGGCTGGCCGATTTCGATATTCGAGACGACTTGCCGCGGATTACGGCTCCGACGCTGATCGTCGGCGGCGACCGCGACCCGATCATCCCGCTCGCTCACACGCGCGAGATTACGGAACGTATCCCGCACGCGGAACTCGTCGTGCTGCCGAACTGCGGTCACATGTTTTTCGCCGAAGCGACGGAAACGTACCAGCGGTTGCTCGTGGATTGGATGACACGCACGGCGGACGGTGCTTTCGCAATGACGAATGACGAATCACGAATGACGAAAGAAGCTCGAATGACGGATTTCGAATCGCGGAACAGTCTCCCACCACCCGCGAACATCTCGACTGTTTGATCGCAGGCAGTTGTCACTTGGACCTCGGCATTCGACATGGGAGCCTTTACATTGGACATTCACATTCACATGCCTCACACGACTTCACCGACACATGCGACTCACAAGGCGTGCATCATCGGCGCCGGATCGTCCGGGATCGCCTGTGCCAAGGTACTGCACGAGCGCGGGATTCCGTTCGACTGCTTTGAAATGGGGTCCGGCATCGGCGGCATGTGGCGGTACAACAACGACAGCGGCACGTCGTCGGCCTATTGCTCGCTGCACATCAACACGTCGCGAGATACGATGGCCTACTCCGACTTCCCGATGCCGAAGGACTACCCGCCGTTTCCGGATCACGCGCTGATCATGAAATACTTCGAGGCGTACGTCGATCACTTCGGGTTCCGGGACAAGCTGACCTTCCGGCATCGCGTGGAAAAGGTTGAGCCAATCGGCGACGGCACGCACCTCGTCTCCGTGGTCGGCCCTGACGGCAAACGGCGAACGAACCGCTACGGTGCCGTTCTGGTCGCGAACGGCCACCACATCGACCCGCGATACCCGACGTTTCCCGGCGAGTTCACGGGCCGTACCCTCCACTCACATTACTATCGCACGTCGGACGGGTTCGAGAACCAGCGCGTACTCGTCGTCGGGCTGGGGAATTCGGCATGCGACATTTCGTGTGAAACGGCCCGCGTCGCCAAAACCGTGGCCATCTCCACGCGGCGTGGGGCGCACATCATCCCGAAGTATCTGTTCGGCTGGCCGATGGACACGTTGCTGCCGGCGTTCCTGTGGCGTTACGTGCCGTACTGGATTCTCGGCCCGTTCGTGGGTTCCATCCTGTACCTCTGTCGCGGGCGGCATTCGTGGTACGGCCTGCCGAATCCCAAGCACAAGTACCTGCACGAGCACCCCACGATCTCCGGTGACATTCTGAACATGCTCGGCCACGGCTACCTGCGCGTGAAACCCGACATCCGCGAACTGGCCGGAAAGACCGTGCGGTTTGTGGACGGGAGCGAGGAAGAATTCGACGTCGTCGTCTGGTGCACGGGCTATCACATCACGTTCCCGTTCTTCGACAAGTCGGTGATGAACGCCGAGGACAATGAGGTGCGGTTGTACAAGAATGTCGTGCATCCGAATCAACCGAATCTGTACTTCATCGGGCTGGTGCAACCGTGGGGGGCGATCATGCCGCTGGCGGAACAGCAGTCCGAATGGATGGCCGACGTGCTCGAAGGCAAAACCGGCTTGCCCGACCGCGAGACCATGCTGCGAGAAATCGCCGCCGACCGCAACAAGATCGCCCGCCGCTACACGCATTCGGCTCGGCACACGATCCAAGTCGATTTCTACCCCTACGATCGCTTACTGAAAAAATTGCGGCGCCGGGGACGGAATTGGGCAAAGCGTCCTCTCCCGCGACAACCAGAGACGGCTTCCGAACGAAAACCATGCAACGCATTGCCATCACCGGTAGCTCCGGCTACTACGGTTCCAAGCTGATCGAGCACCTTCGGGCGCAGATTCCGGACGCGAAGATTCTGGGGCTGGATGTCGCGCCGCCGCGAGCCGCTCCCGACGAATTCGTGAAGCTCGACGTGCGCGATCCGAAGTTGGGCGGGCACTTGCAACGATTCGCACCGGACACCGTGGTGCATCTGGCGTTCATCGTGAACCAGATTCGCGACGATCGGAAGATGCGAGAGATCAACGTCGGCGGTGCCGAACACGTGTTTCGCGCGGTCGAAGCCGTTCGCCCGCGCCGGTTTCTGATGGCATCGAGCGCGACGGTGTTCGGTGGCCGACCCGACATGCCCGTGCCGGTTGATGACCATCATCCGATTCACGACAAGGCGATCTTCCGCTATGCCATTGACAAGACCAAACTCGAGCGCATGATCGCCGATTTCGCCCAGCGGAACGGCGACATCGCGGTGAGTTGGACGCGGCCGTGCATTATTTACGGGCCGGGCGTGAACAACTACCTCAGCCGGTTCCTGCTCAACATGCCGTTCCTTGCCAAAATCGACGGCCGCGACACGCCGATGCAGTTCGTCCACGAAGACGACGTGGCCGCTGCGACGCTGGAAATCCTGCGGCAAGACGCCCGCGGACCGTTCAACGTCGGGCCGCCCGACTGGATGGTGTTGTCGGAGATCGCCCGCGAGACCCGGCGATTCTGCGTGCCGCTCCCGCTGTGGTGGTGCCGGTTCGTGACCTTCTTCTGGTGGAACCTGCGTCTGCCGGTGTTCGATTTCCCGCCGGAACTTCACTACTTTGTCCGCGACCCGTGGGTCGTCGCCCCCAATCGCCTCCAACAGGAACTCGGCTACCAGTTCCGCTTCACCAGCCGAGACACGCTGCGCGAACTCTATCGAACCAAGAAACGGAACCTCTTCAGGATTCGTTGATGGCACTTAATCTTCCCTCGCCCCCGTGGGGGAGAGGGGCCGGGGGTGAGGGGCGAGTCGCTCTGCTCAGTGGCGCTCGATGATTTGCCCCGACACTTCCCCGCCACCTGCCGTCTCTGCGATACTCTGCACCCTCAGCGGTTTAATTCTTTCTACACTAAAACCGTGGAGGTTGCTGAGAACGCGGAGATTTCAATCGACAGGAGAACTCCCATGCGGTTGACGACGATGCTGTGCGTGCTTGCCGGCTGGATGTCGCTCGCGGTAGCGGATGACAAACCGTCGGCCAAGCGCCCAAACGTGCTCTTCATCGCCGTGGACGATCTGAACCATTGGGTCGGCTACCTCGGACGCAACCCGCAGACGAAGACGCCGAACATCGACAAGCTGGCTTCGCGCGGAGTCCGGTTCACGCGGAGCTACTGTGTGGCGCCGGTGTGCAATCCGTCACGGGCCGCGCTCCTGTCGGGCCTGCGACCGTGGATGACGGGCGTTTACGACAACAATGACGACTGGCGCAATGTCGTCTCCGAAGACCTGACGCTGCCGACGACGTTCCGCCGCGCGGGGTACTTCGTGTGCGGGGCGGGAAAGCTCTATCACGGTGGGTTCGATCGGAAGTCGGAGTTCGACGACTATCTGAAGAACGACGGTGGCAAAGCCGAAACAAGAGTCGATGGCGGAGTCGGCGGGATCCGCTTCGCGCCGCTGGCCTGCGACGACGCCGACATGCAGGACTACAATATCGCCAGCTACGGCATCGAACAGTTGCAGAAGAAACACGACCAGCCGTTCTTCATCGCCGTCGGCCTGCACAAGCCGCACATGCCGTGGAACGTGCCGCAGAAATACTACGAGCTGCATCCGCTTGACAAAATTGAATTGCCTCCGCACCGCGAGGACGATCTGGCCGACATCCCCAGCGGCGGCCAACGCATGGCTCGTCCCGAAGGCGATCACGCCGCGATCCTCAAGTCCGGCCGCTGGAAGGACGCCGTGCAAGCGTACCTCGCCGCGATTTCGTTCTGCGACTCGCAAATCGGCCGGCTGCTGGAAGCGCTCGACAAGTCCCCCGCACGCGACAACACGATCGTTGTCTTCTGGTGCGACCACGGCTGGCACCTCGGCGAAAAAAGTCACTGGCGCAAGTTCGCCCTGTGGGAAGAAGCCACCCGAGCGCCGCTCGTGTGGATCGTGCCGGGGGTGACGAAACCGAACGCCGTCTGCGAGCGGACGGTGGACTTCATGTCGATCTACCCGACGCTCTGCGACGTGTGCGGAATCGCGACGCCCAAGCACGTTCAAGGCCCGAGCATCCGCAGCCTGCTTGCCGATCCAAAATCCGCGTGGGATCGCCCCGCGATCACGACCTACCGATTCAACAACCACACGGTTCGCTCGGATGGTTGGCGGTTCATCCGCTACGCCGACGGCGGCGAGGAACTGTACGACGAAGCCAAGGACCCGTTCGAATGGACGAACCTCGCCGGGGATACGAAGTTGGCTCCGACGAAGAGCGACCTCGCCCGCTGGATGCCAACCGAAAACAAACCCGCTGTCGGCACTGGCAACGAATCAACCGACGCGAAGCAGGCGAAAAAGAAAAAGAAGGGAGGAGAGAGCGACTGACCGTGGCACCGGCGTCCCGCCGGTGGAAACTAGGTTGCCCTGCGGTAGAACGGGAGCGAGACGACTTGCGCGGGGAGTCGCTGGCCGCGGAAATCGACATCCAGTGTTGAGCCCACAGTGGCGTGCGCGGGTTCGACGTAGGCCATTGCGATTGGGGCTTCGAGTGTCGGTGAAAACGTGCCCGATGTCACGCGCCCGATTTGTCGATCGCCGACGAACAACAGCGCCCCTTCGCGAGCGATTCGCCTGCCGTCGAGCTTGATGCCAACACGTCGCGGCCGATTCGGGTTTGCCTTGGCTTCGACCTGCGCCGCCCGACCGATGAAGTCCGGCTTGTCGAGCTTCACTGCGAAATCGAGGCCGGCGGTGAACGGATTCATTTCCTCCGACAACTCGTGGCCGTACAGCGGCATGGCCGCTTCGAGCCGCAGCGTGTCGCGGGCTCCCAAACCGCAAGGCGCCAGCCCGACCGCCGTGCCGGCCGCCAAAAGTCGTTCCGTCAGTTCGACGAGCTTCTCCGCGGGGACGATCAGTTCCACACCGTCCTCGCCGGTGTACCCGGTGCGGCTGACGAGTCCCCACGACCCACAAGTGCCAATCCCAGCGAAAGTGTAATACTTGAGTGCATCGAGTCGGGCTGCCGTGTCGGGAGCGCCGCCCGGTCGAGTCAACTGCACGAGCGGCTCTACGATCTCGAGCGCCCGCGGTCCCTGCAAGGCGATCATGCCCCAGTCCATCGTGCGATCGACGACTTCAACCTGATCCGAGGCGGCGTGGTGCGTGCGAATCCAATCGAGAATCTTCAGCCGGTTCGAAGCATTCACGACCAGCATGTGGTCGGTGCGATCGACCGCCGGCGTGCGATACACCAGCACGTCGTCGAGCACTCCGCCCGATTCGTTGCAGATCAGCGAGTACCGAATCTGTCCCGGCTTGAGTGTTGCCACGTGGTTCGTGAGCAACCGGTCGAGGAACGCCACCGCGCCCGGCCCTTCAAAATTGATCCGCCCCATGTGGCTGATGTCGAACAACCCCGCCCGCCGCCTCACCGCGTGATGCTCTTCGACGATCGAAATGTATTGGACGGGCATCTCCCAGCCGCCGAATTCCACCATCCGGCCACCGTGTGCGACGTGCCAATCAAACAACGGAGTGTGAAGTAGGGTCGTGCTCATGCGCCGAATTGTAGGGAGCCGTGAAGAATAGTGAATTGAGAATTATGAAAAGTGACGTGTCCCGAAAGACGGCTTTCACTATTCTCCATTCCAAACTCCCAATTCCATGTCACTCGAACACAAAATCCTGACGACGCTTGATCGGCCGGACTACCAGCCGGTCACCGCAGACGAATTGGCCCGCCAGCTTAACATCAACCGCAAACGTCGCGCGGAGTTTGATGCGGCGGTGGCGTCGCTGCGGATCGCGGGGCGGATCGAGGTTGCCGCCGATGGTCGATTGCGGGCGAATCGCGAAACCGGCCTCATCCGCGGCGTCGTGAAAAAGATCGCCAGCGGCGCGGCGTTTCTCATCCCGCATCCGATTTCATCCTCCCCTCGCCCCGGAACGCGGAGAGGGGCTGGGGGTGAGGGGCGAGCCGCTCCCTCGCCCGACATCTTCATCACCCCCGAAGACCTCGGCGAAGCTCACACCGGCGACGAAGTTCTCGTCCGCGTGCTCGCCGGTCGCGAGGCTGACAAGCGGCGCGGACCGGCCGGGCGCCTGCGCGGCCGAGTCGTCGAGATTCTCGAACGATCCACGCGCACGTTTGTCGGCAGTTACTTCGAGCGCGACGGACACGGTTGGGTGCAGGTCGATGGCACGACGATCTCCGACCCGATTTTCGTCGGCGATCCCGGGGCGAAGGGGGCCAAGTCGGGAGACAAAGTCGTCATCGAGATGGTCCGCTTCCCGAGCCATTTTCGCCACGGCGAGGCGGTGCTGACGAGCGTCCTCGGCCCGCGAGGCCGACCGGGCGTGGACACGCTGTCGATCATCCACGAGTTTGGCCTGCCCGACGAATTCCCCGCCGAAGTGCTGGCCGCCGCGCGAGAACAGGCGGACCAATTCGACGAGGAGGACCTCGGCGATCGCCGCGATCTGACCGCGGAAATGATCGTCACGATCGACCCCGCGGACGCCCGCGATTTCGACGACGCCATCTCGCTGACGCGGTCTCAGGACGGACATTGGCATCTCGGCGTCCACATTGCCGACGTGGCGCACTTCGTTCGCTCCGGTTCGATCTTGGACCGCGAAGCGTATCGCCGTGGGACCAGCGTCTACCTCCCCGACCGCGTCATTCCGATGTTGCCGGAGGTGATCTCGAACGGTCTGGCCAGCTTGCAGCAGGGGCGCGTGCGGTTCACCAAGTCGGTGTTCATCGAGTTCACGCGCGAGGGAATCCCTGTCGCGACCGATTTCGCAAACTCCGCGATCAAAGTCACCCAGCGGTTCGCGTACGAAGAGGTCATGCCGATTGTCCACGCTGCCCTCCCCTCTCCCCTTGGGGGAGAGGGGTCGGGCGTGAGGGGGCCGCATGGCTCGGACGTTGACTCTAGGATGGGTGCCACGGGCAGCTTGCCTGCCCGTGCTGCCAAACGTCACAAGCACGACACGGGCGGACAAGCCGCCCGTGGCACCCGTCACCAAGTGGCCCCGGAAGTGCGCGATCTCCTCGTCCGCATGCACGAACTCGCGATGATCCTGCGGGCGCGGCGGTTCGCGGTCGGGGCGCTCGAACTCACGTTGCCCGAGGTGAAGATCGACCTGGACCGCGACGGGCGCGTTTGTGGAGCGCACGTCGCGCCGCATGACGAAAGCCACGAGATCATCGAGGAGTTCATGCTGGCCGCGAATGTCGCCATCGCCACGGCGCTCGCAGACCGCGGCATCCCGTTCCTCCGCCGAGTCCACGCCGACCCGGACGAAATGAAACTGCGATCGTTCGCCGAATTCGTGACGTCGCTCGGATTCAAGCTCAAGCGGTTCCAAAGCCGCGAGGAATTGCAGCGGCTTTTGGATTTGGTCCACGAGCGACCCGAACGGCACGCGGTCAACTATGCGTTTCTCCGCAGCCTCAAGCAGGCGGCGTATTCGCCCGAGCCGCTCGGGCACTATGCCCTCGCGTTCGAGAACTACTGCCACTTCACCAGTCCGATTCGACGCTATCCGGATTTGATGGTGCATCGATTGGTGGATGCGTTGGCGAGACGAGAGTCGAGAGTTGAGAGTCGAGAGTCGAAAGTTGAGAGTCGAGAGCAAGGGATGTCTCCCCCCCTTACGAAGGGGGGGCAGGGGGGGTTACGAACTCCGCGAAGTTCCCATCACGATCGCCGCTCAGAGACGTCCGCCCCTCAACCCCGACCCCTCTCCCCCAAGGGAGCGAGGGGAGTGATTCCTGAATCCGAATTGATCGGCCGCGGGATGCACTGTTCCACAACCGAGCGACGTGCCGAGCAGGCGGAGCGCGAGTTGGTGAAGATCAAGCTGCTGACATACCTAGCCGGGCGCGTCGGCGACGAGCTCGACGCGGTTATCACGGGAGTGCAGGATTACGGATTCTTCTGCCAGGGGATCGACATCCCAGCCGAAGGGCTCGTGCATTCGACCACCTTCGACGACGACCGGTACGACTACGATGCCGTGTCGCACACGATCACGGGTCGGCGCGGTGATCGCCGATACCGGCTGGGCGACAAGGTCCGCGTTGTGATCGCCCACGTCAATGTCGATCGCCGGCAACTCGACTTCCGGCTGGCCGACTCGCGAAGCGCGAACCAGGTCCGCGAGCGAAAGGCATCCGACAGGGAGCGGTCGCGCCACGAAAACCGGAAGCGGGGCGGGGACAAATCGAAGGTGATGGGACGGATGGGAAGTAGAGGACGAAGGGGTCGCAAGCGGAGGTAACTCCCCGGAAGACGACTGGGTGACACAGCCTTTGCCACTCGATTGCAGCGCGGAAGGATTCCTTATAATCTGCCGCACTTGAACGATTCGACACGGTCGCCGGGCGGAGCCGGCTCCTACGGCAAACGAGTTCGCGCGAGCAAAGGAGCGAATTTTGAACTGGCTCAGGAAGGTGCTGACTTCTTCCATTGGGAAGAAGGTTCAGATGGGCATCTCGGGGTTGTTGCTGTGCGGGTTTCTGGTGGCGCATCTCGGAGGCAACTTGCTGTTGTACGTGCCCGATGGAGGCAAGGCGTACAACGAGTATGCTCACGCGCTGCACGCGCGGAAACTGTTGCTTCCCGCTGCTGAAATCGGCTTGCTGGTGCTGTTCGCCTGGCACCTGTTGCTGGCGGTGACGACGAATCGCGAGAACGCCGATGCTCGACCGACCGACTATTCGATGAAGCGGTCCAAGCAGGAGCCGGGCCCGATCGCACAGCCGGCGTCGTCGGTGATGATGACGACCGGCGTGGTCGTGCTGCTGTTCGTGCTGCTGCACCTTGCGGACTTCCGATTTGAACTTCGCAACCACGGATCGGCGGGTGAGGAACCATTCGCCAAGGCCGTGCGATTGCTTCAAGACCCGATCACCTGCGTCGGCTACATCATCGGCACGCTGGTGCTCGGCTACCACGTGCTGCATGGTTTCCAAAGTGCGTTTCAGTCGCTGGGACTGAATCACCCGAAATACACACCGTGCATCCAGAAGTTAAGCGTGGTGTTCGCGATCATCGTCGGAGCCGGCTTCGCCAGCCTGCCCCTTTGGTTCGGGATGATCTCGCGGCACTGACGCGGAACGTAGAACGTAGGGTGCGTCGAGCAAAGCGAGCCGCACCACCGGGTCACGCAAAAGGTGTGGCTCGCTTCGCTCGGCACACCCTACCAATCACAGGCGAGACACCTGTGCCACTGACCATTGGCTACTGACCACTGACACCAACCATGAAACTCGATCCCCGGATTCCCAGCGGTCCTCTCGATGCCAAGTGGGAGCGCTGCAAGAACGAAATGAAGTTGGTCAGCCCGACCAACAAGCGAAAGTTCGACATCATCGTGGTCGGGACCGGGCTGGCCGGGGCGTCGGCCGCGGCGTCGCTGGCGGAGTTGGGATACAACGTCAAGGCGTTTTGCTTCCAGGATTCGGCGCGGCGGGCGCACAGCATCGCGGCTCAAGGGGGCATCAACGCGGCGAAGAATTATCAGAACGACGGCGACAGCGTGTACCGGCTGTTCTACGAGACGGTCAAAGGCGGCGACTTCCGCAGCCGCGAAGCGAACGTGTACCGGCTGGCATCAGTCAGCGGGAACATCATCGATCAGTGCGTGGCTCAGGGAGTGCCGTTTGCTCGCGAGTACGGCGGCACGCTGGCCAACCGGACGTTCGGCGGCGTGCTCGTGTCGCGGACGTTTTACGCTCGCGGGCAGACCGGCCAGCAGCTGCTGCTCGGCGCGTACGGCAGCATGAATCGGCAGATTCATCTCGGTCGCGTGAAGATGTTTGCCCGACGCGAAATGCTTGATCTGGTCATGGTCGATGGAGTTGCCCGCGGCATCGTGGTGCGAAACCTCGTCACCGGCGAATACGAAACGCACGCGGCACACGCGGTGCTGCTCTGCACGGGCGGCTACGGCAATGCGTACTACCTCGCGACGTATGCGAAGGGATCGAACGTCACCGCCGCGTGGCGCTGCTACAAGCGCGGAGCCGCGTTCGCGAACCCGTGCTACACGCAGATTCATCCGACGTGCATCCCGGTCACCGGCGATTATCAATCGAAACTCACGCTGATGTCCGAGAGCCTCCGCAACGACGGCCGCGTGTGGGTGCCGAAGAATCCCGGAGACAAGCGGTCGCCCGAAGAGGTTCCCGAAAGCGAACGCGACTACTACCTCGAACGGCGATACCCATCCTACGGCAACATGGTGCCGCGCGACGTGGCGTCTCGGGCGGCGAAGGAACGGTGCGACTCGGGCTACGGCGTCGGTTCGAGCGCGAAGGCCGTGTACCTTGATTTTTCGGACGCGGTTAAGCGCGACGGCGTCGCAGCGATCAAGGCAAAGTACGGCAACTTGTTCGACATGTACGCCAAGATCACCGACGAGGATCCGTATCGCTCGCCGATGCGGATCTACCCGGCGATTCACTACACGATGGGGGGCCTGTGGGTGGACTACCATCTGGAGAGTACGATCCCCGGACTGTTTGTTCTCGGCGAAGCAAACTTTTCCGATCACGGCGCGAATCGCCTCGGCGCGAGTGCCCTCATGCAGGGGCTGGCCGACGGATATTTCGTCGCTCCGTACACCGTGGGCAATCACCTGGCGAGCAAGAAGCTGGCGAAAGTCGGCACCGACCACCCGGCGTTCAAGGAAACGATGTACCACGCCAAGGACCGCGTCGAGAAGATTCTCAAGGTCAACGGCAAGCGGACGACGGACAGCTTCCACCGCGAACTGGGGATCACGCTTTGGGACTACGTGGGCATGGCGCGCAATGAGGCGGGGCTGAAGAAGGCGATCGAGAAGATTCGTGTGTTGCGAGACGAGTTCTGGCAAAACGTGAAGGTGCTCGGCACAGGCGACAGCTTGAATCAAAACCTCGAACACGCCGGGCGCGTGGCCGACTTCCTTGAGTTCGGCGAACTGTTGGCCCTCGACGCCCTGACCCGCAACGAATCGTGCGGCGGACATTTCCGCGAGGAGTATCAAACCCCAGACAACGACACGCTGCGAGACGACAAGAATTTCCAGCACGTTGCCGCATGGGAGTTCACCGGCGACGGCAAGGAACCAATCCGCAACCTGGAACCGCTGACGTTCGAGGAAGTGAAACCGATCCAGCGTTCGTATGTGTGAAGACGCGGAGACACGGAGACACGGGGACGCGGAGACGCGGAGATGGAGAATATTCGATCGTTTCGAGACTTGAGGGTGTGGCAGAAGGCTATGGATGTGGCGATGCAGGTGTTTGATCTGACGAAAACGTTCCCGGCTGAAGAACGATACTCATTGGTCGATCAGATTCGTCGGTCATCGCGGTCGGTCGCGGCCAATACAGCCGAAGCTTGGCGGAAGCGGCGATATCCGGCAGCGTTTGTCAGCAAACTGAACGACGCCGAAGGTGAGGCTGCGGAGACGCAAACTCACGTCGAAATTGCACTGCGTTGTGGCTATGTCCCCAAGACAACGTTTGACAACATCAATGACGAATTGGAACAGATTCTCGGCATGCTGGTGACGATGGCTTCGCAACCTGAGAAATGGAACATCCGTTCCTGATGCTTTTCTCCGTGTCCCCGCGTCTCCGTGTCTCCGCGTCGTGACGAACAGGAAAGAACCGATGAGTGCCAAATTGAACCTCACGCTCAAAATCTGGCGGCAACCCAACGCGAAAGCGAAGGGAGAATTCAAGTCGTACAAGGTCCACGACATCTCGCCCGACATGTCGTTCCTCGAAATGCTGGACGTGCTCAACAATGAGCTGATCCGCAAAGGCGAGGAACCGGTTGCGTTCGATCATGACTGCCGCGAGGGAATCTGCGGCACGTGTGGGATGATGATCAACGGTCAGGCTCACGGACCGGAGCGATTGACCACGACGTGCCAGCTTCACATGCGGAAGTTCAAGAACGGCGACACGATCGTGATCGAACCGTGGCGGGCCAGAGCGTTCCCCGTGCTGCGAGACCTCGTGGTCGATCGCGCTGCGTTCGACCGCATCCAGCAAGCGGGCGGGTACGTCTCCGTCAATGTCGGCAACGCGCCGGATGGCAATTCGGTCCCGATCCCCAAGACCGACGCCGACCCCGCGTTCGCATCAGCGACGTGCCTCGGCTGCGGTGCCTGCGTGGCCGCGTGCCAGAATGCGTCGGCCATGCTGTTCGTGGGGGCGAAGGTGTCGCAGTTCGCGCTCCTACCACAAGGCCAGCCCGAGCGTGCTCAACGGGCGCTGAGCATGGTCGCCCAGATGGACGAGGAAGCATTCGGCAACTGCACGAACACCTACGAATGCGAAGCCGCCTGCCCGGTCGGCATCTCCGTGGACAACATCGCCCGCCTGAACCGCGAGTACATCCGTGCGTCGGTCTGTTCGACGGCGATGCCGTAACTGGTAGACCGCACACGCCGTGTGCGGAGTGTCGGCACACGGCGTGTGCCGACTACATTTACAGGCTCGCTGGCCGCGTCCCCTTGAACAGCTTGCGATCGAGCCGCGCGTTGAAGGGCGTCCAGCTTGACTGCGCGTTCGGGTCTTCGTCGATGTCGCGGCTGAATTCGTGGACCTTGGCGTCCAGGTTGTCGAGGTGATGCAGGGCGATGGCTTCCGGCGTCATGGGGAGCTTGGGGCTGCCGAATTCGTAGCTGCCGTGGTGGCTGACGATCATGTGCTTGAGTCGCAACGCCGTTTCGATCGGGAACGGTTCGCCCGTCAGCCTGGCCGCTTCGGCGATTTTCGCGTCGAGCATTTCCACGGCGATCACGAGATGTCCGATCAGTTGCCCCTCGTCGGTGTACGCAAATCCGTTCTCGAAACTGAGCTCGCGGACCTTCCCCATGTCGTGGAGAAACACACCCGCCAGCCACAGGTCGCGGTCCACGGTCGGGTAGAGGTCGGCGATCCGCAGCACCACTTCGAGCATGTTCACGACGTGTTCGATCAGCCCGCCGCGATACGCATGGTGCGCCTTGGTGCCGGCCGGAGCCGACGCGAACGCGGCCATGAACGCTTCGTCGATCAGAAAGCACTCCATCAGCGACCGCACGTACGGGGTGCCGATCGACAGCAGGATTTCGCGAAGCCGCTGCGTGAGCTTGCCGGTGTCGCTCGTGGATTGGCGGATCAGGTCCGCCAAGTCGAAACCACCGGCTGAAGCGGGGCCGATGTTCGTGAGGATGATCTGCAGCGCCCCCTGATAAAGCTGCACCTTGCCGCGCACGCGAGCCACATCCCCCGCGTTGATCCCGGCCACGGAATCCTCCGCGATGTTCCACAGCCGCCCGCTGATTCCTCCCGTCCGGTCCCGCAATTCAACGAACAAATACGACGCCCCCTGCCGGTTCGCCCGGATCTGCTTGTCGCTGACAAGGTAGCAGTCGTCGAGCGATTCCCCGTCGGCGAACTGGTTGATGAAACGGTGCGGCATGGGTGGTGGACGGTGAACAGTGGATGGTGGACGGACGCTCGCGCAGGGGCGAGATTCTAGGTCGATCGCCCGACGGTCACAAGCACGACGTGACTCCGATTGGAGTCCATTCCCGATCAGAACGGGAGGAAGAATACGTGCTGCACGGCATCCGTCTCGGTGCCAGCTTGGGCGATGTACTCCAAACCCTGGATGCACTCGCCGATCGATACACGCAACTGGTGAGCATAGGCCACGCTGCGGAAGGGCACTCCAGCTTGCTGACGTTTTACGGCCTCTGTCAGCAGATCGTCGTCTTGCGTGAAAAGCACGCGCTGGAGCGCGGTGGCGCGGTCCAACAACTCCGGATCGGTGGCTTCGCTTCGGCCGTCCTCCTGAGCCGTCAGCACATCCACGCCGCGCATTCGCAACCCGACAGTGATTGCTCGCGGCACGTGCTGATCCATATACAACGTCAACGGCATGGACGTCAGTTATCCGGCTTCTTCCGAGCCAGCAGCGGTGGCAGGGAAACTGACTGCCGAATCTGATCCATTTTGGCCACCCGCCGCGAGATGTCACTATCCAGTTCCGCTTGGTGATCCCAATAGAACGCTAGGGCCGAATGGATTTGGCCGAGGGACAGGTACGGATGCTGAAACTTCAGCTCCTCGGCGCTCCAGCCGTGTGCATCACGATCCAGAACGAGCTCGACAACCTTCATCGTCGTCCCCGCGATGGTTGGGACGCCGTGGTCATCCAGCACGATGTGTTCGTAACGTGTCGCAGCGGTTGACATCGGACATCCTTTACAGAATCAACGAAGGCGTCGGCATTCTAGCCACCGCGAGAACTAATCTGAAGGCGTCTTGTGGACGGCTTGCGAACCGTCGCTGACCGTCGCTTGTCCCCTTGGCAGCACGGGCCTAGAATCGCCGCCCGATTCAATCGACGGTTGCCTCCATTCCTTGAGCGACACCAATCATGCGCTGGTCCAAAACCTTCATCCCCACCATGAAAGAAGTCCCCGCCGATGCGGAGATTCCCAGCCATCAGCTCATGCTGCGAGCCGGATTGATTCGGCAGCTCATGGCCGGGGCGTACACGTATCTGCCGTTGGGGTATCGGGCGCTTCGCAAGGCCGAAGCCATCGTGCGCGACGAAATGGACCGGGCCGGGGCGATCGAACTCTTCATGCCCGCTCTGCAGCCGATCGACTTGTTCGAGAAGACGGGCCGCAAGGAAGCGTTCGGCAACGTGCTGATCAACTTTCAGGTGCGGCGCGGCGACCGCCAGGTCCACCTGGCTCTCGGTCCCACGCACGAGGAAGTCGTCACCGACCTGATCGCCCGCCACGTGTCGAGCTGGCGGCAGTTGCCGCTCTGCGTCTACCAGATTCAGACGAAGTTCCGCAACGAGGAACGGCCGCGGTTCGGCGTCCTGCGCACGAGCGAATTCCTGATGAAAGACGCCTACAGCTTTCACACGTCGCTCGAACAACTCAACGAGACGTACCAGAAAATGTACCACGCGTACTGCCGCATCTTTTCGCGATGCGGGTTGAACTACTTCCCGGTGGAAGCCGAGAGCGGCCCCATCGGCGGCGACGCCTCGCACGAGTTCATGGTTCCCGCCGGCAACGGCGAAGACCAGATCGTGAAGTCCACGCGCGGCAACTACGCCGCCAACCTCGAACGCGCCGAGACCGGCCGCCGTTCTCCCCTCAGCCTCTCCCCCCCTTCCGAAGGGGGGGTAGGGGGGGTAGAGTCGGGCACAAACCTCCAACCGCTGCAAAAAGTCTCCACGCCCAACGCCACCAGCATCGAACAAGTCAGCCGGATGCTGAAATGCACCCCCGCGCAGATGATCAAGACGCTGATCTACCTCGCCGACGATCAGCCCGTCGCCGTGCTCATTCGAGGAGACCACGAGGCGAACGAGGGGAAGATTCGCCGCGCGCTCGGAGCCAAGTCGGTCGCGCTGGCCGATCCGAAAACGATCGAGCGCGTCACCGGAGCACCCGTCGGGTTCGCCGGACCGGTGGGGATCAAGTGCTCGGTGATCGCCGATCACGATGTCCCGCTGATCGCGAACGCCGTTACCGGTGCCAACGAGGTCGATACCCATTTCGCCAACGTGAACTTCGGCCGCGACTACCAACTCGCCACGACATTCGACCTTCGCAACGCGGTCCACGGCGACCCGTGCCCCCGTTCCGACGGCACGCTCGAACTCGTTCACGGGATCGAAGTCGGCCATGTGTTCAAACTCGGCACGAAATACAGCGTGTCGCTGGGAGCCGAATTCGTGGACGAGAAGGAACAACGGCACCCGATGCTCATGGGCTGCTACGGCATCGGCGTGAACCGGATCATCGCGTCGCTCGCCGAAACCAGCTTCGACGAAAACGGCCTGATCTGGCCGCTGTCGGTGGCCCCGTACTCCGTCGAAATCATCCCGCTCAACGTAACCGATTCCGAAGTGATGTCGCACGCCGAGCGATTCTACTCCGACCTCGAAGCCGCAGGCGTGGACTGCCTGCTCGACGACCGCGACCAACGGCCGGGCTTCAAATTCAAGGACGCGGACCTGATCGGCATCCCGCTGCGTCTCGTCGTTGGTGGCAAGGGTCTGAAGGAAGGCAATGTCGAAGTGAAATGGCGCACGGCCGCCAACCCCGACAAAGTCCCGCTCGATCAAGCCGTCGCGACCGTCCAACGCCTGCTCGCCGACCGCCGCGCCGTCGAAGCCGCCCGCGTACCCGCTTGACTTCCAAGCCGCTTCCCCGTCGAATGCTGTCTCACGTCCATTCCAATTCTCATTCAGTTCAAGGAGTTCCCCCATGATCCTGCATCGCGTGAGTCGTTTCGCGTTCGTGTGCCTCTTCCTGTCCATCCGTTTACCTTTGGTGGTGTCGGCGCAGGAGCCGGTCAAGCCGGGGCCGGAACATGCGATGCTCAAATCCTTGGAAGGACAATGAGATGCCGTGGTCCAGGCAGGCGAGGAAAAAACCAAAGCCACGGCCACCTACAAAATGGAATGCGGCGGGCTGTGGCTCGTCAGCGACTTCCACGGCGAGTTCGGCGGTCAAAAGTTCTCGGGACACGGCATCGACGGCTACGACCCGGGAGAAGAAAAAGTTCGTCGGCATTTGGGTCGATTCGTGGATCACCGACCCGATGCGTTTCGAAGGGACGTACGATGAGAAGTCGAAGACGATCACTTCGACCGCGACGGGCAAAGGCCCGGACGGCCAGCCGGCGAAGTACAAAAACACCACGACGTACCCCGACAAGGATCACCAGACATTCAAGATGTACCTCGTCGGTCCCGACGGCAAAGACAGCCTGATGATGACAATCGAGTACTCGCGGAAGAAGTAGATGGCCAGCGTGTGGACCACCGCCCCTCCCCCCGCCGGGGGAGAGGCGGTGGTCTCTACACATCTCCCCTCTCCCCTTTGGGGAGAGGGGTCGGGGATGAGGGGGCCGCAAGTAGCGTCGAGCCGCGTCGGAGACACCGTGCTGAAGAACCAATTGTATCGCTGTGTGAGGATTGGCTTGCTCGTCTGGGCGGCGATTTCGCCGCTCGTCGTCCGTGCCGACGACCAGCTCAAGCTGGCCACGCTGAACTGTGAATTTCTGGTCCGCCGCACCGTCCACGTGAAGTTTGGGTTGGAACTCGATCGCAAAGAGTGGACCGACGAACAGCGGAAAACCTGGGAGCAGCCGGGCTATCGCGACGCCCGATTCAGGGAAGCGACGAAGGCTGTTGCCGAGTTCATCAAGCGGATCGACGCCGACGTGATCGGTTTGTGCGAGGTTGGTTCCGAGGCAGACGTCGCCGACCTGTACCGCGAACTCGCCGCACTCGGCCTCAACTATGCACACCGCGCCGTGTGCGATTCGACGGACACGTTCACGGGCCAGCACGTCGCCGTGCTTTCCAAACGAAAGCTCGATCACGTGGACAAGGTCATCCCCGGCCGTGAGCGGTACGATCGCGAACTCGACAACGACGTCGATGGCGAAGACGACACCGGGATCAGCAAGGGGATGCACGTCACGTTTGAAGCCGCAGGCCAGCCGGTGCATTTTTACGTGGCGCACCTCGCCAGCGAGCGCGGCGGGCACGAGCGCGACGCCCAGCGGATCGCGCAGGCCTCCATCATCCGACGCCACTACCTGCCGCACCTGAATGCCGGCGCGTTCGTGGTCGTCGCCGGCGACCTCAACGATCACCCGAACGAACCCGCCATCCGCCGCATTCGCGGCCGAGACGACATCTGGCCCGATCTGGCGAACACCGGCGCGGTCAAATACTTCCCGAAGGACAAGCTCGACACTCGCTGGACCTACGAGTTCCTGGGTGTGCGCGAGCAGTTGGATTACATTTTGATCTCGGAGTCGCTCGAATCCGCCGCCCGCTCGCAGGGCGTTCGGGCCTCGACACTGCCCGTGACCGAAAAAGTCGTCGGCACCGAAATCCCGGCGACCGACCATCGCGCATTCATCGTGACTCTGGACCTGAAGTGAGCTTCTCCAACTCGTACTCGGCCACAATCCACCCGCGGCAGCGCGGGTTGCCGCACGAGCACGGGATGGCCCAGTCCGCGGACCATTCGTAGTCGATCGTCAGTTCCTCGCCGGGCTGGATGTGACGGAGCACCTCGACCCACAGCGTCTCGGCCGGCCGATCGGGTCCGCGGTCCTCATAGAAAAGCTGGCAGTTCGGTTCGCAACTGTGATTCAGGCACGCGAACGGTTCGACCGGTTCGAGGAAGTGGCCACAACCGAGATTCACCGCGTAGCGCGAGCGGTAGGCTGGATCGACGATCGTGCGGCCTTCGAGGAAGCCCACGCACTGCCCCGGTTCCAGCTTCACGCGTGCGAACACGCCGCGCCCGATGCGGCTGGGTTGAACCATGACGAAGTCGCTGGGTGATTCCACGGATGCCTCCACGCGGGGTATACGAGCCGCCGCAGGGGTCGTCAAGCAACGTCGGCGGAGACGATTGTTCGACGGTGACGGCAGGCGTATCATGCCACTCCATGTAGCCCGCTCTCGCCGAGAGCGGGGGATTCGGCTCTCGGCGAGTGCCGGCTACGCTTCCTGCCACCATGAGGTATCCTGTCATGAAATCGATCGCGTTTGGTTCACGATCCGTGTGTGTGATGGTTCTCACTGTGTCCGCACTCGGAACCGCGTTCGCGGTCAGGGGAGGGTTCGTGGACGAGTACAAGAGTGGAATCAACTGGGCTGAACCGAAGGTGATTGATCCGGGTCCAGTCGGCGGTCCGCCGTCCGACGCGATCCTACTGTTCGACGGCAAGGACCTGGCGCAGTGGCAGAACGGCGACAAATGGTTGATCCAGGACGGCGTGGCCACCTGCCGCGGCGGCGGCATTACCACGAAGGAATCATTCGGCGACTGCCAACTTCACCTCGAATGGGCCGCGCCCGCCGAAGTGTCGGGAAGCGGGCAGGGGCGCGGGAACAGCGGCGTCTACATGCTGGGCAAGTATGAAATCCAGATCCTCGACTCGTACGACAACAAAACCTACTTCGATGGCCAGGCCGCGTCGATCTACAAGCAGTACCCGCCGCTGGTCAACGCCTCCCGCAAGCCGGGCGAATGGCAGTCGTACGACATTATCTTTTCGGCCCCGCGGTTCGACGAGGATAAAAAGTTGACCAAACCCGGCTACGTCACCGTTTTGCACAACGGAGTCGTCGTGCAAAACCACTCGGAGCTGAAAGGCGGCACGTTCTACGATCGACCGCCGGCCTACGAGCCGCATCCGCCCAGGGGACAGATTCACATTCAAGACCACGGCAATCCGGTTCGGTTTCGCAACATCTGGCTGCGCGAGTTGAAAGACGCCGAGATCGTCGCGGGCAAGTGATTTTGAACTCGAAGGGGTCGGGAGTCTTTTTCAGGTCGCATTCGAAAGCCTCCGCGTTGTCTTGACGTCGGCTGTGCGACCTGAAAAAGACTCCCGACCCCGTGCCTCACGATCCGTTCGCGGCTCGGCGGGAGCCTCGCCTTCCCGGTCACTTTTTGAGCTTCTCCAGAAATCGTTTCCGAAACTTCGCGACTTTCGGTGCGATGACGGCCTGGCAGTACGGTTCGTTGCCGTGAAATTCGAAATAGTTTTGGTGGTAGCCCTCGGCCGGGTAGAACTTCGCGAACGGGGCGAGTTCGGTCACGAGGGGCGCATCCCACACGCAGGCCGAATTGACTTCGGCGACAACCTGCCGCGCCGTGGCTTCCTGCTCGGGCGCGTGATGAAACACCACCGAGCGATACTGCGTGCCGACGTCGGCACCCTGCCGGTTGAGCGTGGTCGGGTCATGGATCACGAAGAACACGTTCAGCAGATCGCGGAACGAGATGGCTTGCGGGTCAAACGTGATCTGCACGACTTCGGCATGTCCCGTCCTGCCGGTGCAGACCTGCTGGTACGTCGGGTTGGGATTCGCACCCCCGGCGTAACCCGATTCAACCTTCCCGACGCCGCGCAGGTCGCGGAAGATCGCGTCGAGGCACCAGAAGCAGCCGCCGCCGAGTGTGGCGAGTTCGATTCGTGCTGGCTCGTTCATCGTCGTGTTTGTAGGTCGGCCCTTCCGAGCCGACTCGTTTGAGGTCAAGACCTGCCGGACCGGAAGGGCCGGCCTACTGGGATTCCGAGTTGCGCATTGATCGGCAGGGATTGTAACTTGTCCGACTTACGAATTCTCCCGGACACGCTGGCGGGTCGCACGAGGCATCGGCTACAAGTCACGAAACGCCGCGATGCGACGCCGCATTTGAGCGAACGCCGCCGCCGTGGCCGTGTCCTTCCGAAGTCTCGCGGCAACAGTTTGCCGTTCACCATACCACGAGTTGTCGATGATCAAGAATCTGCCGCTCAAGTCGATCGAACACAAGGGGCTGACGATCGAAGGGTACTCGCGAGCCGCCGTGCAAAGCTACTGGCGCGTGCCCGAGCTCAAACTCTGCTTCGACCTCGGCGGTAGCCCGTGGGCGTTCATGGGAACGCCGACGGTGTTCGTATCGCACGCCCACCTCGACCATCTGGCGGCGATCCCGGTCTACGTGGCTCGCCGCCGCATGATGAAGATGGAACCGCCGACGATCTACCTTCCGGCCGAAGTGGTCGAGAATGTCGAGCGCGTGCTGCACGTGTGGCAGCGCCTGGATCGCGGCCGGATGCTGTGCCATCTGATCGGCGTCAAACCGGGCGACGAGTTCGAGATTTCGCGCGAGCACGTGGTCACGGCGTTCGCGACCAAGCACACGGTCCCTTCGGTCGGCTACGTCGTGTGGGATCGCCGCCGCAAGCTGAAGCCGGAATACGTGGGACTCAGCGGCAACGAAATCCGCGACATCCGACTCTCGGGCGTTGACGTCGCGGCCGAGGTGCGGCATCCGCTGGTGTGCTACATCGGCGACAGTGCCCCCGCCGGCCTCGACGGCTATCCGCCCGTGTACGAGGCTCAAATCCTGATCACCGAGATGACTTTCTTCCGTCCCGAGCACCGCAAGGAGAAAATTCACAAGTACGGCCACACGCACCTCGACGACCTCCTTGAACGGGCCGACAAGTTCCAGAACGAACTCATCATCCTGGCTCACTTCAGCACGCGGTATCACGACCAGCAACTGAAAGCGGTCGTCGAGTCGAAGTTGCCGGAGGCGCTGCGCGAGCGGGTCAAGCTGTGGATGTGAGCGGCTGGAGAGTCGAGGATGGAGGATGGAGGATGGAAGATCGAGGACGGAACGGCTACCGCTGACGAGGGGAGACTTTGGCCATCCTCCATCCTCCATCCTCCATCCTCCATCCTCGATCCTCGATCCTCGATCCTCGATCCTCCATCCTCAAATCAAGTGGGTTTGGCACCCGATCCCTCCTGCGTTATCCCCACAACATGCTCGTGGCTCCGCAGGTGCTCCGTGCAGTACTCGTGATTGCCTTCGCACTTGGAGCAGAAGCGGAACTCGGCTTGCGAGTTGTCGAGTTCGGTGAGGCCGCAGGTGGTGCAGCGGTGGAACGCGGTGCGGCTGTTCTTGATGACTCGCATGGCGGATTCCATCCGGCGCTTCCCATACCGTGCGCGATAGAAAATCGAATCCGCGAAGAACAACAGAAAGTTGGCGATGGACGCCAACACCAGCGCTCGATTCTGCCAGTCTCCCGTGACGAGCGTCACGGCGTATCCAATCCAGGTCAGCAACGCCAGCCACTTGATCTTCACTGGCAGAACGAAAAAAATGAACAGCATGAACTCGGGGTTGAGATACGCGAACGCGAGAAACACCGAACCGCCGATGAACGCATTCGTGACCTCTCCCGGACCGCCCGGCGAGAGGAATGCCACAGCGAGCGTCATCAAGTAGGCGATCAGGACGTAAATGTTGTATCGAAACGTCCCCCAGTAGCCTTCCAGTGCGGAGCCCATCAGCCAGAAGAGGTAGATGCAAAACAGCGTGAGGATGCCGGTCCCCGGCGGGATGAACAGGAACGACAGCAACCGCCAGATTTCCCCGTCGCGCACTTCGTCCGGAAGAAGGAGCAACGCTTGCAGACGTTGCGGATGACCGAAGCTGAAAAACCACGCCGCTGTCTGGCCCATCACGAACAGCAGCGTCAGGTTCGGCACCGAGAACCGGCCGAGGCGCCCTTCCAATTTGTCGAGCCACTTCATGATGTCGGTCGAAAAGAACAGCTTGGGGATCGGATGACGATGTGATAAAAACCGCGGTGGCTCCCTCTCCACCTTGGGGGAGAGGGTCGGGGTGAGGGGGCCAAGTGTCTCTGCACGCGGCAACACCCACCGGCTCTCCGGCGACGCCGCGTGCAGATTCTAGCCGAACGATTCCAACATCCGAAGCCATGCAGAGCCCACTTTCCATTGGCAATGGTCGCAAGCCGAAGGTGATCCTCACGAATGACGACGGGATCGACGCGGCCGGTCTGGCTGCGCTTCGCGACGCCGTCGCCGCGTGGGCCGAACCGATCGTCGTCGCGCCGGCCGTGTGCTGGTCGGGTTGCAGCCATCGCGTGACGTACGACCGGCCATTCCGAGTCCTCTCGCGCGGAGAAAACTGCTTCGTCGTGGAAGGCACTCCGGCCGACTGCGTGCGCGTGGCCCTCCACCGCATCGCCCCCGATGCCGAAGCCATCTTGTCGGGCATCAATCACGGCGGCAACCTGGGCATCGATGTCTATTACTCCGGCACCGTGGCGGCGGTTCGCGAAGCGCTGTTCCTTGGCAGGCCCGGCATCGCCGTCTCGCAGTACCATCGCAAGGGACTTGACCCGATTCCGTGGACGCGAACCGCGAGCTGGGTTGCTCCGGTCTTGCGTGACCTGCTGTCGCGACCACCAGCACGCGGTTCATTTTGGAACGTCAACTTGCCGAACCTGCCGGCCGACGCGGCGCAGCCAGACGTCGTGCACTGCCCCGTCGATCACTCGCCGCTGCCCACGGCGTTTCAGGTCAATGGCGAACATTGGCTCGACGTGGGAAACTACCACGGCCGACCGCATCGCGAAGGGACCGACATCGACCACTGCTTTGCCGGGCGAATCGCGGTGTCGCTCGTCGGATTGTCGCGCGGGTTCGCCGCTCACGAGTAGTCGCTCACGAGTAGTGTGCGCCGAGCGGAGCGAGTCGCACCAGCGGTTCCATGCCGATGAATGAACATTCAGAGAGGCCCGCCTTTCACTCCCGACCCCTCTCCCCCTCCGGAGGCGAGGGGAGGATTGTGGTCTTGGATGGCTACACGCTGACCGAAGGCGACCGAGCCGCATGGTCGGCACTCGATCGCCTCGGGAACGTCGAAATCTTCGACCGGAGCAGTCCAGACGAAGTGCTCGCGCGGGCGCAGGCCGCGCGTGTGCTGATTGTGAACAAGGCACGAATCGGCACCGACGTGATCGAGGCTTCGTCACGGTTGCGGCTCATCGCGGTGACTGCCACGGGGTACGACTGCGTGGACGTCGTGGCGGCATCGCGGCGCGGGATCGCGGTCGCCAACGTCCCCGAGTACGGCACCGATTCGGTCGCGCAGTTCACTTTCGCCCTGCTGCTGGAACTGTGTCATCGCGTGGGCCTGCACGCCGAAGCTGTCCGATCGGGCGACTGGTCGCGCTCGCCCGACTTCTGCTTCTGGCGCACGCCGCAGCTTGAACTCGCCGGTCTGACGCTGGGCATCATCGGTTACGGCCGGATCGGCCGCCGCGTCGGCGAGATTGCTGCGGCATTCGGCATGCGCGTGCTGGCGTGTTCACGGCAGGCTCGGCGAGCGGGGGGCGTTAACCCCCTGATTGAACGTCAATCGGCTCACGATCAGGGGGCGGACGCCCCCCGCTCGCCGGTGCGGTTCGTGTCAATGGACGACCTCGTTTCGCAATCCGACGTGATCAGCCTCCACTGTCCGCTGACGAACGAGACTCGCGGTCTCATCAACCGCGAGTTGCTGCGGAGAATGAAGCCGACCGCATTCCTGATCAACACGTCGCGAGGTGGGTTGGTGGTCGATGCCGATCTGGCCGACGCCCTGAATTCCGCCGGCCTCGCCGGCGCGGCGCTCGACGTGATCTCGTCCGAACCGGTTGCCTCCGACAACCCGCTGCTCACAGCGAGGAATTGCCTGATCACTCCGCACATCGCGTGGGCAACGACAGCGGCCAGGCGACGGCTCCTGGATTGCACGATTGCGAATGTCGAAGCGTTCCTGACGGGGCGACCGATCAACATCGTTCGCGATCTGTCCACGTTGAAGTGAGGAACCGCGGAACACACGGATGACACGGAAAAAGTACGCGGTGTCACCCAATGCTTCCGTGTTATCCGTTTGTTCCGTGGTTCACTTCTTGCCAAACTCCTCGTGCAGCGTCCGCAACGACTTGGTTACGGTGGCCACGTCGCCGACGAGGACAAAGCAGCGGAACGTGTAATCCCCGGGTAAGATGCCGGTGGATTTGCGCAGGCGGAAGACGCAGTTCCATTTCACGACTTGTTCCGCCGCGAATCGCCACCGGCCGTAGCCGATGGGATCGAAGCCGGCGGGAGGCGTCGACGGCGTGAAGATGCCCATCGCGTGGCTGCCGGTCACGGTGGCCAGCACCACGGGCCACGGTTGCTCGCCCGGTCCTTCACTGAGCGGTTCCAGTTGGCCACTGGCTGGATTGAATTTCCAGAACCGCTCGAACTCCGCCGGCATGTAGCCGGTGAGCGCTTCGAACTGTGCGAACCGATGCGGCGGCTCGCCCTCGGGTACGACGAATGTGACGTCGTACCGGACGACATTCGTCAGGTCACGGTAGCCGACACGGACTCGCTTCCAGAGCCGATGGTTCGACAGCAACGTCGTGTTGCGCGCCGCGTGGCCCTCGGTCTTTTCGCCTGGCGGCACCCAGAACGCCATCTGCGTTGTGGTTTCCAAATTGTCTTGCGCGGAGAACTGGTACAGCAGACGGCTCGATGATTGATCGCCTCGCCCATCGCGGCGCGATCCGGCTTCCGTGGGGTTGTAGGTCTCGGCGAAAAACGGCCCCGGCTGGCCGCAGTCGAAGCTGCACGCCGACTGCAACTGCCGCCCGTGATCGAAGCTGTCGATGAATTCCTTGTCGTTCCACGTCAGCGAATCAATCGCACCAGCCGTGCGCGACGAGGTGCGAATGATGATGTCATTGGATCCCTTGCCTGGTTGAATTTGCATGTCACCCGCTGGTCTTTGCTTGTCGAATCGTGTACGGAATCCTTCGATGCGGTGGAACGTGAGGTAGTTCGCGTCGTGCTGATTGTGAGCCTGCCCGCCCGGTTCATCGAAAGCGGTGCGGACGGCGGCGATGATGTCGTCTCCTTCGAACAGCCAGTCCACATACTGAAAGCCATGCGTCACGGCATCGGTGTGATAAAAGACCGTGAGCCGCATGTCCCATTCCTTCAAATCAGGTGACGACATCAACACCATCGTGTTTCGCACGCGGGCCGGTTTCCCCTGACGAAACGCATCGGGGACGAAGTTGGCGAGCGACCAGTACCGTTTCGAAATGGGGTCGAACCGGATCGTGAACTTCTTGGACCCGCCGGGAAAGTCCACGAAGTCAGTCGCCGGATCGAACGTCGCGGTCTGGCCGTCGTCGCTGACGCGCACGATGGCCGCCTTCTCGGGCCAGCCGGGCGTGTCTACGCGGAGGATGTCCACAACACGACCGTCCGGCGTGGCGACCGCGTTTCCTTCCAGCCATCCGCCGCAGCCGCCGAGCCATTTCTCGTCGCTCGGCAATGCATTCGTGAAGGTCCAACTGTCGGCGTGCAGCAAGTCGGCCTCCAGCGGAGCCGACATCATGAAGGCTCGAAAACTGCGGCCCCACTTGACCGGCAGCGACAGGTCCTCGAAGCCGCGCCACAGCCGGCCTTTGTGAAGCAGCATCGGCACCGGGGCACAGTGAAACTTGCCGTCGCTTCGCAACAATCCCGAACGCGCGTCGGTGGGCGTCGTCCAAGTTTTGCCGCCATCCGTCGAGCGGCGAATGACGAGGTGCCCGTACTCCGTCGTCGTCCCCAGCAGGTACAGTGCCTCGCAATGCACGAACAAACTCGACCACCATTGCCCGGTGAGTTCTGTCAGCCGCGACCACGTTTGGCCGCGGTCATTCGATCTGTACACGAACGTCCGGTCCCAGGTGCTCCCCGGCCCGAAATGATCGTGCGACGCGACGTAAGTGCCATCCGGCAGAATCGCGATCCCCGGCGAACCGATGTACGTCCGCGAGGCGGCCGGACTGTGCGCGATCACGACGCCCGGTGGCTTTGGATTATCGGCAGCTCGCGCGGCGACAGCCCACATCAAAACAACCGCGCTCAGCGAAACACTCGATGGCAGTCGCATGATGATCTCACTGTTTTCCACTTGGCCACGGGTAATCGTTCTTGCCGGCTGACGGTTCGATCGGGCCGGGGGGAAGAGTTTTGGACCACGTCAGCACCTGTTCGCGCAAGCGTTGGACGACGTCGGGATGGGTGTCGGCGAGGTTGGCGAGTTGCGTCGGGTCGCGGGGGACGTCGTACAGTTCGATCCGGCTGCCGTCGGGGTTGAGGTAAAGTTTCCAATCGCCGTCGCGAATGGCAAGGATCGGGCTGCGATGGAACGGCTCGCCCGCAATGCGGAACCGCCACTCCCACATCAGCGGCGCGCGACGTGGTCGCGATTGGCCTCGCAGGACGTCGCTCACGTCTTCGCCGTCGAGTGGCTTCACGTCGGCCGGCAACTTGACTCCGGCGAGCGAACAAACCGTGGGGAGGAAGTCCACGCCCGCGACCACCGACGTGTTGTCGATTCTCCCGGCGGGCACGGCCCCCGGCCAACACACGATGAACGGCACGCGGACTCCCCCTTCGTACAGGCTTCGCTTGCGACCTCGAAACGGCCCGGCCGAACCGATGCCGCTGTGCCCCGCGTTCTTGATGTGAATGTCCTCCGGTCCGTTGTCGCTGGAAAACACGATCAGCGTGCGATCGGCCACGCCGAGCGATTTCAATCCGTCGAGCAGCCGGCCCACCTGCGAATCGAGGTCCGTGACTGAGGCATTGAAAATCTGCGCGGCACTTTTGTGCGGGAAGTTCTTCCCGCCGGCACCGAGTTGCTCGTACGGTTTCATCTGTTCGGCGGTCGGGTTGAGCGTGGCGTGCGGGACGAGTGTCCAGAGGTTCACGTAAACCGGCCGGTCGCGGTGTTTCTCGACGAACGCCAGCGTTTCGTCCACAAAGGCGGCGGTCGACTTGGCTCGGAACGAAATGTCCGCCTCGTCCCACGTCGGACCGTTGGCGTTGATCGTGCGCGTCGCATCGAAACCGTAATCGGCCGGCGGCGGCGCACCGTCTCCGCTGCCGAGATGCCACTTGCCAAAATGGGCCGTCGCGTAGCCGGCCTGTCGCAGCAGACGGGCCACGTTCGGCACGCCGGGTTCGAGCCAGTTCGACATTCCACGCGAAGCGTTCAGCTCGTGCGTGGCATAGTGCCCATGGATTTTGTGCCGCGCCGGGTACGTCCCGGTCATGAACGCACAGCGGCTGGGTGAGCAGACCGATCCGTTGACGTAGAACTGCGTGAACAGCGTCCCCTCGCGCGCCAGCCGGTCCAGCTGCGGCGTTTTCATCTGCGGATGCCCGTAGCAGCCGAGGTCTCCCCAACCGAGATCGTCGGCGAGGATGAAAATGATGTTCGGCCGGTCCGCCTTGGCTTGTGCTCTAGTCCACGAAGTGATTCCAAACAGCAAACACAGCGACAGAGCAAACGAAGTCAATCGCATGGTGAATCGTCTCCCGGCTGAACGTGACCTGGATTTCGGTCAGCGATGCTACGCGACGGCCTGCTGTCTGAAAAGCCCGTGGCACCGGCGTCTCGCCGGTGTTTCGAGCCAGCGAAACCGGACGACGGTTGAAACACCGGCGAGACCTGGTGCCACGGATCATGGACAATTCTCGCGGTGGTTTTACTCTCGCGCGGCGGTTTCGTATCTTCACCGTCGCGAAGGGTTCCGCATCACGAACTTCAACCGGATCGAGGCCGAGCATGAACACGACAAGCATTCGAACAGCGGCGGTGGCGTTGGCGGCGGCAATCGGGATCGGCGGCGGATGGGCATCCAGTGCGTCGGGTCAGGACGCGAAAGGAGGAGCGAAGGTGACTCAGTTGCGGGTTTACATCGGCACGTACACGGGACCGAAGTCGAATGGGATTTACCTCAGCTCACTCGACCTCGCGACGGGCAAACTGTCGGACGCGGTGGTTGCGGCCGAAACGACCAGCCCCTCGTTCCTCGCGGTGCATCCGAGCAAGAAGTTTTTGTACGCGGTGGGCGAGATCAGCGATTTCCAGGGGAAGAAGGCGGGAGGCGTCTCCGCGTTCGCGATCGATCCGGCGTCGGGGAAGCTCGCGCTGCTGAACCAGCAGACGTCGGGCGGTGCCGGGCCGTGCCACTTGGTGGTGGATGCGACGGGGAAGGCCGTGCTGGTCGCGAACTACGGCGGCGGCAGCGTCGAATCGATTCCGCTCGGTGCCGACGGAAAACTCGGCGAACCGGCCACGTTCATCCAGCACAAGGGATCGAGCGTGAACAAGTCGCGCCAGGAGTCGCCGCACGGGCACTCGATCAATGTCGATCCGACCAACCGCTTCGCCGTCGCGGCCGATCTGGGTCTGGATCAGGTGCTCGTCTACAAATTCGACGCGGCAACCGCCAAGCTCACGCCGAACGACCCGCCGTTCACCGCGGTCGCTCCCGGCTCCGGCCCGCGGCACTTCGCGTTTCATCCCGGCGGCAAGTACGCCTACGTCATCAACGAGATCACCTGCACGGTGACCGCGTTCGAGTACGATTCGGCGAAGGGCAAGCTGACAGAAATCCAGACGATCACCACGCTGCCGCATGAAGTCCGGCCGGGTTATTCGACGGCCGAAGTGGTCGTGCATCCGTCGGGCAAGTTTTTGTACGGATCGAACCGCGGCCACGATTCGATCGCCGTGTTCTCCATCGTCGCGGCCAACGGCACGCTGACGGCCGTCGAACACGAACCGACGCAGGGGAAAACTCCCCGCAACTTCGCGATCGACCCGACGGGAAAATTCCTGCTCGCGGAGAATCAAGGCTCGGACACGATCGTCGTGTTCAACATCGACCAGACCACCGGCAAGCTGGACCCAACCGGCCACAAAATCGAAGTCCCCTCGCCGGTGTGCGTGCGGTTCGTCCCGATGCCGTAACCCTGATTTGGAGGTGACCCGTGCAATCGACATTGAGCTGCATTGTCGCGATCACGCTCGCATGTGTCGCAGGTCGAGGCGACTCAACGATGGCGGCCGGAGTTGAAGATCCATCCCAACCGGTCGCATACGAGTGGGTGAAGATCACCACGTCGGCCGCCTTCGCGCCGCGAGACGGAGCCGGGGCGCTGTCGTATCGCGGCCGGATGTGGCTCCTCGGCGGATGGAACCCGGCGGCGGCTCAGCGTCCGTTTTTCCCCCGCATCTGCAACAACGAGGTCTGGAGTTCGCGAGACGGCGCCGAATGGGTTCTCGAAAAGCCGAACACGTTCAAGGACCGCTCGTTCGACGCGACGTCCGATTGGGAAGGGAGGCACACGGCCGGTTACGCCGTATTCCGCGACAAAATGTGGATCATCGGCGGCGATGCGAATCAGGGGAATTATCAAAACGACGTGTGGAACTCGGACGACGGCAAGAAATGGAACCTCGTCAACCGCGACAAGCCGGTGCCGTGGGGTCCGCGGGCGTTGCACTACACCGTGGTCCACGCGGACAAAATCTGGGTGATCGGCGGCCAGACGATGCCGGCGTTCGCGAAGGCGGACGAAAAGTTCTATCGCGACGTCTGGACGACTCAGGACGGTGTGACGTGGCAGCAGGTGCAGCCGAAGGAACCGTTCTGGCCGCAGCGCGGGATGATCGGCGGCAGCGCGGTGCTCAACGGTCGCATCTGGATTCTCGGCGGCGGCACCTACGACACGCCGAAGATTCCGACTCGCGAGTACCGCAACGACGTGTGGAGTTCGGCCGACGGCGTCGTGTGGGAGCAGCATGTCGAATCGGCTCCGTGGGCGCCGCGTCAGTACCACGACGTGGCCGCGTGGGACGATCGGCTGTGGGTCATGGAAGGTTACGCGAAAGCGAATCGCAACGACGTCTGGTACTCGGCCGACGGCAAGCATTGGCACGAAGTTCCGAACACGCCGTGGAAACCGCGCCACGCCGCCAGCGTCTTCGTCCACGACGGCGCCTTGTGGATGGTTGCCGGCAACAACATGGAATCGGACGTGTGGAAGCTGCGGAGAAAGTAGTCCCAACCTGGAGCCTCACGACCATGCTCACCGAATCGACGCGCTGTCGATCGTTCCCGTCGCTCGACAACATGGTCTACCTCAACTCGGCGGCGGAGGGGATTCCGCCGCTGGAGGTTCACGCCGCGCTCGACCAGTATTTCCGTGACAAGCAACTCGGCATGGACGGCCGCGAGCGGCATTTTGCCGAATGGGAGGCCGCCAAGTCGCTGGTCGCTTCGTTGTACGGTCTGAAGCCGAACGAAGTCGGCATCTGCTCGTGCTCGTCCGAGGCGTACAACCTCGCGGCGCTGGCGCTCCGGTTGCGGGACGGCGACGAAGTGGTCATCAACGACCTCGATTTTCCGGCCGGTGCGACCCCGTGGCTATTGCCGACTTGTCCGGCGACGGTCAAGGTCTGGCGGTCACGCGACGGAGCGCTCCGTGTCGAAGACCTGGTCCCGCTGCTGGGACCGAAGACGCGGCTCGTGACGGTGTCGCTCGTCAGTTTTTTCAACGGCTTCAAGATACCGTTGGCAACCGTGGTCGATGCCGTACGAAAACACTCGCCGTCGCTGCTGGCGGTCGATGTCACGCAGGCGCTGGGCAGAATTCCGCTCGACGTGTCGGGCGTCGATCTGATTGTCAGCAGCACGCACAAGTGGATTCTGGCCAGCCACGGCGGCGGACTGGTCGGCGTCCCCGCAGCCCGAGCCGCCGAGTGGACGGTCCCGGCCGGAGGCTGGTTCAATCTGGACGATGCGTTCGGCGCGAACCGCTTCGACCGCGCGATCAACCGCCCCGGTGCCGCGGGATTCACCGTCGGGATGCCAAACTACCCGGCCGTCTACGCCATCCGAGCCGCTTTGGATTTCATCAAGTCGGTTGGCGTGACCGCGATCGACAGCGCCGCGCGACCGCTGGTTCGCGCCTGCCTGGAGGGCCTGTCGCAACTCCCCGTGCAACTGCTCACGCCGCGAGACGAAACCACCGTCGCCGGCATCATGGCCTTCCGACACCCCGCCGCCGACAAGATCGCCCAGCGCCTGCGGTCGAAGAACATCCACCTCATGCACCACGCCGGCCGCCTGCGCGTCGCCATCCACGGCTACAACACGATGGCCGATGTCACGACGTTCCTTCGCGAGTTGAGCGACGCGATCGCGGCCGTTGCGTAACGGTCAAGCTTCTTCCTCGCTCACGTTCATCCCAAGCTGTTTCATCTTGCGGTACAAGTTGGATCGGTGCAGGCCGAGGAGTTCGGCGGCGTTGCTCATGTTGCCCTTCGTCCGCTTGATCATCCGGCGGATGTGGATTTCTTGAAACTTGTCGGTGGCTTCGGACAGGCGGGTTTCCGATTCGGGCGAGCCGCCGTCGGCTTCGGGGCTGAGGATGAACGCGAGGTCTTCGGCCTCGACGCGGTCGTGGGAACAGAGGAACGCGACCCGTTCCATTAAGTTCCGCAGCTCGCGGATGTTGCCGGGCCAGGCGTGCAGTTGCAGGCGGCGACGGGATTCGGTCGAGAGACTGAGCGGGCGACGACGAGCCTGCGTGCAAAACCGTTCGAGGAAGAACTCGGCCAGCGGCAGGATGTCTTCCGGGCGGTCGCGTAGCGGCGGCAGATCGAGCGTGACCACGGACAGCCGGTAGAACAGGTCCTCGCGGAATTTTTTCTCGCGCACGAGAGTGGCCAGCTTGGCGTTGGTCGCGGCCACCACTCGGACGTTTGTGCGGATCGGCTGTGAACCGCCGACGCGCGTGATCACTTTTTGTTCCAGCACGCGGAGCAACTTCGCCTGGCCGCCGAGGCTCATGTCGCCGATTTCATCGAGGAACAGAGTGCCCCCTTCCGCCATCTCGAATTGCCCCTGCCGCACTTGATGCGCGTCGGTGAACGCTCCCTTTTCGTGGCCGAACAGCTCGCTTTCCAGCAGCGTTTCTGTGAGAGCGGCGCAGTTGACCGCGATGAACGGATGCTCGGTTCGCGGGCCTTGATAGTGCAACGACTGCGCGACGACTTCCTTGCCGGTGCCGCTTTCGCCGAGGATCAGGACCGGCAGATCGGTCGCGGCCAGTCGTTCGATCGTCCCGCGCAGCGCGGCAATGGCCGGGCTTTCGCCAATGATCCGGACTCCCTGCGTGACCTGCTGAGTCAGTTGCCGGTTGCGTCGGACAAGCTGCTCCCGTTCCTTAGCGCTCTGCAGAGCCACCGCCGCGTGCCGACCGAATTCGGTCAGCGATTCCTCATCGTCGTCCGAGAACACGCCGTCGTTCTTGTTGATCGCCTCGAACACGCCGATCTTCCCGCCACTCGCATCGAGGAGTGGCACGCACAGCAGCGTCCGCGTGCGATAGCCGGTCTGCACGTCCACCTGCTTGTTGAATCGTTCGTCCGCGTACGCGTCATCGACACGGATCGGTTTCCCGCCGTGCAGGCACTCGCCGACGACCCCCACGTTGTCCGGGATGCGGAGCTTGTTGCCTTCGACTCCCAACGCGGGACACCCCACGACTTCCTTGTGTTCGCGGTCCCAGATGAAGATGCTCGCGCGATCGCAGCCGAGCAGCCGGGTGGCTTCGTGTGCGATCTGTTCCAACAGCGGTTGCGTTTCAAGCTGTCTGCCGAATTGCGTTGAGACACGGAGCGTGTCGCGGAGCCGTTGCACACGGCGGTGCGTGCCGTCCTGCCGCCGCGCGATCGACAGTCCGAGGCCAAACGCCCGCGCCACGGTCATCACCGCCGGCAGTGATTTCGATGTGAGTTGCCTCCCGCACAGCAGCAAAAGTTCGCCCGACATGCTTTGCCGTTCGAGCGGCACCGCGAACATCGCCCAGCCAGCGGGAAGCGACATCGAATCGAATCGGCAAAACCCTCCCGCGTCGCGATCCAACGTCTCGACGAGAAACTGGTACGGCAGGTCGTCCAGCGGATGCCGGCCCACCTCGACGATCGCGTCCCACTTCGGACCGCGCCGCACGATGCCTCCCCATTGCGCCGCGAATTCTGTGACAACCTCGGCCAGCTTCTGTTTGAGAAACGGCTCGCTCCCGGTCGCCGAGCCGGCATCGCACAGCAGCCTGAACGAAAGCTGAAGCTCGGGACTTCCGGCTTGCCGAGAAAACCACGGCGTGTCATCCCACGGCTTCCAGTCGGTGTGCAGTTTGATGTCAGTGGTCACGAGCGGAGTGATCGAATTGGGCGAGGTGTTTGTAATCGTGAGGCTGTTCCGGATGTCCGGCGGTGCGGCTTCGACATCGATCGGACTGGTACCGTGGTGAGATGATAACCAGACTCCGAAAACTTCGCGACAAACCGGGAGGGCGAGGCTCCTGCCGAGCCGCTCGGAATGCGATCGGCTCGGCAGGAGCCTCGCCCTCCCCGTCAGCGCGCGGCGACGGCCGTTTCACGGACAGATCGAGCGGCGTCGCGGATTTCGATCAGAAGTTGGCGCGTCGTCGGGGTGATTCGCGTTCCGGTGGCGATCGGTTTCGCCTCGCGATCGTCTCGGTCCCCCAAGCCGGCTCCACGGTAGCGGCGGAGCAGGTCGAGGATCAGGTGCGAGACCTCCTGCGGATTGTCGAGGCCGCGGAGCATTGCGCGATGGGCATCGTGTCCTTGTTGCTCTTTCGGCCCGCCGCTGCCGCCACCGGCCGTCTGCACCATCACGTCGGAGACACCGAACACTCGCTGGACGGGACCTTGCAGCACATGCACGTTCTGCACGTTGGCGAACGTCAGTGTCACCTCGCGCACAATCCAAACGCCTTCGCGAATTCGCAGACTACGGTCGGTGACGATGTACCACCGCATCTCGTAGTCCAACCGCGTGCTCACGTAGACGATGGCAACCTTTACGAGTGAAATGGCCACCAGCAGCAACGCGAGGATGGCTCCCCACGGTCCCAGCGCGAGCAGCAACACGACGCTCGCGATTAGCACGCCGCCGCCCCAGATCACCGCGTAAATCGTCCAGAAAAAAAGCAGGTAGCGCAGGTAATCCGGCGACGCCCGGAAGATTTTGAGCGACGCCGGATCGGTATGTCCCGGCGGTGGAGCCGGGGCGCTGCTCGGCACCTTGAGCAGCGGCAGAAGCAGTGATTTCAGAGTTTCGTACATGCGATTCTGCCGTGCCGCCTCTGTTCTGTAACCAGGCACGCTTCAGCCACGGATGAAACACAGATCAAACACGGATGTGCCGGTCGATCAATCTCTTTCTTATCCGTGTTTCATCAGTGGCTAAGCCTTCTTCGACAACGCTTCGTGAATCCCCAGCAACTCGTCCCGGATGTCGCGCAGCAACGAATCGAGCGATTCATTGCCGTCCGATGCCGCCCCGCTCGGTTGACCGCTCGACGCCGACAGTTCGTGCCCGCGCATCCGGGCGTACAAAAAGTTCCGGATCGCCTCGAACTCGGTCATGCCGACGATGGCTTCTTCCGCCTGAGAACTCCCCGCCGCCGTCTGGATTTCGACGGTCCCCAACCCCAGCCAGCGTTCGATGATCCCCCGCGTGACGTGAATGTCCTGGATGCGGGTGTACGTGAGATACGTTTCCTTCCGGAACAAATATCCCCACGAAACGGCCACGCCTTCGTTGTCGAACCGATACTGCAGCGTGATGTACCGCAGATAGCACGGGAGGAACGCGATCGGGAACGCCACGTTCGCGAACAGGCAGCGGATGAAGTACAGCGTCAGCAGCTTCTTGTCCGGCCGCGTAATCGCCAGAATCGCGGCCTCATCGACCGGCTTGAGATGAGCGTCATCGTCATGGTGCATGGCTGGCCCCGGCGGAATCGCGAACTGCGACCAAGTTCGTCAAACCACGCTGGATCAGTTTACCCGTTGCCGTTGCCCGAGTACAGTGGCTGGATGACTTCGCCGCGGTTGAGAGCGACGGGGCGTTTCTGCTTGTCGTGCAGTTCGGCATCGGGCGGAATGCCGAGCGAATCGTAGATCGTCGCGGCGAGATCGGCCGGGGCGTATTTCGTGCTGACGGGGTAGGCTCCGATGGCGTCCGACTTGCCGAGCGTCTGGCCGCCGCGCACGCCGGCTCCGGCGAAGACGGCGCTGAACACGGGCGCCCAGTGGTCGCGGCCGGCGGACTTCTGGCCGGGAAGCGTGGAGATTTTCGGCGTACGACCGAATTCGCCGAACATTACGACGAGCGTTTCGTTGAGCATTCCGGTCGAAGCCAGATCGTCGAGCAACGCCGCGACGCCCTTGTCCAGCGGCGGCAGGAGTTCGTTCTTCAATCGGCCGAAGTTGTTGGAGTGCGTGTCCCAGTTCTGGACGCGGCCCATGTTGCACTGCACGATCGGCACGCCCGCCTGCACGAGCCGCCGGGCGAGGAGCAACGACTGACCGAACATGTGCCGGCCATACCGATCGCGGTTCTCGGCCGGTTCGCGATGGATGTCGAACGCGCGGGCGATCTGGCCCGATGTCAGCATTTCGAGTGCCTGCGACTGTTGGATCAGGAATTCGTGACGATCAGCCGTCGTGCCATTTGGCTCGCGAGAGCGGTTCACGTCGGACCGCAGCGATTCGCGTTGCCGCAGGCGGTCGGAGGAAACTCCGTCGGCGAGACGCAGGATGTCCACCTGAAACTTGGGATCGTTGGGGTCTTGCCGGATGTGCCACGGGTCGTGCCGCTGGCCGAGGAACCCCGCATGCTGACCGGGCCACGTCAGCGGTCCTTCGACGAGGAACGTCGGCAGCGTGACGCCGTTCGGCACGCCGTCGTGTCGCGCACGAAGATAATCGAGCGCCCCCGCGTAGCACGGGTAGTCGTTTCGCGACGCGACCTGATCGAAGATGCCGCCGGGGATCGCGTAGCCGGTCAACACCTGATGCGTCGCGAGCAGGTGGTTGTTTTCTCCGTGCGACATCGAGCGCACGATCGCCAGCTTGTCTGACCGCGCCGCGAGTTTGGGCAGATGTTCGCCGAGTTGGATGCCCGGCGTCTGTGTCGCAATCGCCGCGAATTCACCTCGCGTTTCGGCCGGTGCATCGGGCTTGGGGTCGAACAGGTCGATATGGCTCGCCGCCCCCGTGAGGAACACGACGATCACCGATTTCGCCCGGCGGCCGTTCGCCGTCCGCGCCGTCTCCGCCGCCGATCCGTTTCGTCCGACGAGCGCGGAGCAACCGAGACCGAGCGCGGACGAGTAGCCGACTTGCAGCAGTTCGCGCCGGGTGACGTTGCGGGCGAACGGGTGACGGATGCGGGTGGTCAGCATGGTGGCTCCTCGCCTAATCAGATTTCAGAGACGTTCGCCCCTCACCCCCGGCCCCTCTCCCCCTGCGGAGGCGAGGGGACTCCGATTGGCTACTTTTTCAACTCGGCTTCGATGGCCTTGACCACTTCGTCGGAATCCGGTTCCACGCCGGTGCGGAATCGGGCCACGACCTTGCCATCCTTGCCGACGAGGAACTTCTCGAAATTCCACTGCACCGCGCCGGAATCTTTCGGAAAGGTCTCCTTCGCCGTCAGATGCTTGTACAAATCCGCGGCCTTGTCGCCGTTGACATCGATCTTGGAAAACATATCGAACTTCACGCCGTAGTTCTTCTGACAGAACTGGGCGATCTCCACCGCGTCACCCGGTTCCTGCTGACCGAACTGGTTGCACGGGAAGCCGAGCACGGCGAGTCCCTTGTCGGCGTACTTTTCGTGCAGTTTTTCGAGTGGGGCGTACTGTGGCGTGGCTCCACACTGGCTGGCCACATTGACGATGAGCAGCGTCTTCCCCTTGTACTTCGAGAAGTCCACGGCCTTGCCGGCGAGCGATTTCATCTCGCGCTTCAGAATCGGCGGGACATCTGTCTTCGCGGCGTCATCGGCCATCACGAAGGCTCCAGCAGTGAACAGGGTGACGATCAGCAGGCGAGTCAGAACTTTCATCGGTGGGTTCCTTGATGCGGATTGAAGCCTGAAGCGCAAGCGAAGTATGTGGTGCGAGTTCCCTTCGCTTGCGCTTCAGGCTTCAATCGGAACATGAATAGTCCGGGCTGGTAGGATGGCCGCCCTCGGCCGTCCTTCTTTCGTCCATCGCAAATTGAACACCACAGACGGTCGAGGGCGGCCATCCCACGAATCAGTGCTGGAACAGGAACTCCTTCGAGTTCAGCAGCGCCCAACCGATGTCTTCCATCGCCAGCTTGCGATCGCCGCCGGCGGCGATGTGCTTCTTGGCGGCTTCGAGTTCAGCCGGGACCGGCTTGCGGCTGAGGGCGGCCAGGTAGAGTTCGTGGATGATCTCGTCGTCCGACTTGTTCGCGGCGACAAGTTTGGCGATGCGGCCGTTCGCGTCGCGGAGTTTGTTGTGAACCGTCGGGCCATTGATCATCTGCAGGGCCTGCGACAGATTCGATTCGCTCGACCGTTCGCACTGGCACGCCATCTCGCGTTGCGGCTGGCCGAAAATCTTCAGGAAGTAATTGTCCGTCGGCGGTTCTGGCAGCTCGGTGGCTCGCGTTCCGACCGGCAGGCCGGGGAATGTTTCAGGCATGCTCGTCACGGCGCAGATCGCGTCGAGAAGTTGCTCGGCGGTCAAGAGGCGAGTGTTGGCGTGCGAGAAGTAAATCTCATCGTCCTTGTTGAACTGGTTTTTGCGCGAGCTGAGTTGGTACGTGCGGCTCTTCATGATCGTTTTGACCACCCACTTGCGGCTGAAGCCGTTTTTCACGAACTCCTCGGCCAGCTTGTCGAGCAGCGGGGCGTTCGAAGGCGGATTGGAATCGCGGAAATCATCGACCGGTTCGACGATGCCGCGACCCATGAGCTGACCCCAAATGCGATTGACCGAAGAGCGGGCGAAGAACGGGTTCGTCGGTGTCGTCAGCCATTCGGCGAAGACTTCGCGGCGGTCCCTGGTCGCGGGCACATCCACGTCACCGGTCAGCAGGAGATGCGGCTTCATCTGCTTGCCGGTGCGCGGCTGGGTGACTTCGCCGGCGGTAGAGACGAAGACGACTTCTTCGTCCGGGTCAGGCCCGACCTTGCGGCCGATGCGGACGAACGCGGCACCGATGCCGTAGTAGTTGTCCTGCGTCCAGCGTTCGAACGGATGGTTGTGGCACTTCGCGCACTGGATGCGGATGCCAAGGAACAGTTGAGCGGTGGTCTCGGTCGCATCCTGTGGATCACGGCTGGCTCGCCAGTAGTTGGCGGCCGGATTCTTGAGAGCGCTCCCCTTCGCGGTCAGCAGTTCGCGGGCAAACAGATCCATCGGCTTGTCGTTGCGGATCGATTCGTAGATCCACAGTCGAAACTTGTGGACACCGGCCAGCGTGAGCTTTTTGGTGTTGGCTCGCAGCACGTCGGCCGTGGAGAGCGTCCAGTACCCGGCGAAGTCGTCACTGTCGATGAGTTGATCGACGAGCAGGTCGCGCTTTTTCGGAGCCGTGTTGCTCAGGAAGGCGACGGTTTCTTCGAGCGTCGGCAAACGGCCGGTCGTGTCGAGGTAGGCCCGGCGGAGAAATTCCTCGTCGGTGCAAACGTCTGACGGCAGGATTTGCAACTGCTTGAGCTTCGCGTTCACCAGCGAGTCCACGAAGTTGTTTTCAGCCGGGTTGTTCCAAGCAAAGCCGGCCACGTCTTCGAGGAACGTCAGATAAGACGTCGCCATTTTGTCGAGGTATCGGGCGAGGATGGCCGTTTCGCCGCGAGACACTTTCTGCACCAAGCCGGCGTCGTTCACCTTGCCGACCGATTCGTTTGACGATGTGAACACCGTCAGCGAAGTCACGTCGCGCACGCTTCCGTCCGAGAAATGTCCCATCACGAGCAGTTGCTGCTGTCCCGACGTCTGCTGGAAGACTCGGCCTTCGGGGAAGAGTTGGATCTTAACGAGATCGGGTTCGGCCGCGGCGTCGAGTTTCAGTCCTTCCGCGATCCAATCGTGCAGCACGACGTACGACGGGTCGCCCTTCTTCAAGCGGCGTCCGCCGCCGTGAGCCAGTTCCATCAGCGGCTTTTTGAGCATCAAGCTTTCGGTCGGCGCGAAGGCGTTTGTGCGGCGGCCGTAGAATTCGGTGCGCAGCGTCACGATGTCCAAGGCCGGATCGTAGCCGCGAAGCGACAGCCGGAAACCCCCCTTGCCCGATGGCGAGCCGTGGCAGGCTCCCGCGTTGCAGCCCGACTTCGACAGCGCGGCAATCGTGCCGTTTTTGAAGCTGACTTGAACTGGCGTCTCCAGCCCCTTGACCGTCACGTCGATTTTCGATTCGTGGTTGCCGATCTTCGCGGTCACCTGGGCGGTGCCATTCGCGACGGGACGCAGCACGCTCCCTTCGACAGCGACAATGTTGGGTGCGCTCGACGTCAGAGCGCCCGCCGTGGTCAGATCGCGCAGTTCGCCCGAGGCATAGCTGCCCGTGAGCAGAATCTGCTGTTGAGCACGCTTGCCCGCAAGTTCGACCTTGGCCGGAGTGGCCGAGATTCCGGAGGGTTCGCCCACCGTAACCGCGGGTGCGACCGGAGCCGGGTCCGCCGCGAAGGCGGTTCGCGAGGCGGTGTCGCTCAGGGCGACCGTCGTCACAAACAGCACTGACCAAACGAAACGCGGGCAGGTTTCGAATCGCATGGCAATCACTCCTCGCTGAGGGTGGGGCCGCGCCGGTTGAACGGCGACGGGTTCAGGTTAGACGCTCCAAATTCAGGCAGGACCGGCGGTCGCCGGCTCGGTGTTGTGAGGTTGGCAAGAGTCTATCACATGGTTGTTCGAAGGCGAAGCCTGGATCACTCGATCACGGTCAGTGCGAACGCCGGGGAAGCGGCCGGGAGCTTGGCGTTGCCGGCGGTCCCTTCGCCCGCGGCGGTGGGGTTCTGGACCGCGCCGACCGCGGCATCGGCGGCCGCCGTCAGCACGACCTCGACTTCCGTCTGACCCTCGGGAATCGTCGCGGCCGACGCAGTCACTCCCTTCGGGAGATCCTTGAACGTCAGCACGATCGGTCCGTTGTAGGCCGGGTTGCGGGTGGCGATCGCTTTGCCTTTGAGCATCTGCCCGCGCTTGATCTTGGCTTCGCCGAGGTCGAGCTTGAGTGCGAAGGGCGCTTGCAGGTTGAGTCGCAACCCGACCGGCTGGGCGATCGTGTCGTTGCCTTTCTTGCCAGTGCCGGAGATTGCTGCGGTGAACGCGCCCAGCGGCGCTTGGTTGTTCGCGGTCAGCGTGATCGCAATTTCATTCGTCCCCTTCGCGATCGGCTTGAGCGCGGCGGTGACGCCAGCCGGCAACTGATCGGCCGGGGGTTGAGCGGGGAGCAGAGCCAGCGCGATGTCTTCGCCGAATCCGTCGGCTCGCGTGGCGATGACTTTCACCGTCGCGGTCAAATCTTTGCCGAACACGATGTCGGCCGGTTCGGTTTTGAGGGTGAAGAACGGAGCCGGGTTGACGCCGACCGACACCGCAGTGCCAAGCGCCGGCGGAGGACTCGACAAACCGCTGAATGCGACCTTCTGCGATTCGGTCACGGTGGCGATGGCCTTGATTTCGGTTGAGCCTTCCACGCCAGTGCCCAGGATACGGGTGAGGTTGACCCTGCCCATCGGCATGTTCGCGGCGGATTGCACGGTGAACACGACCGAGTTCCGGCCCGGACCAATTACTGCCGGAGAGGCGACAACACCTTCGACGGCATCGGCGAGCGTGATCGTGATCGGGCCGTTGTAGCCCTTGCGAGTTGATTTGACGGTGATCGACGTGCTGCCTCCCAGCGGAATGTTGAGCGTGTCGACGGACGCATCGAGCGTGAAGCCGACTTGGAATTGTTCCACGATCACGCGGTACACAAACTCCGGCCCGCCGCGTCGATGCAGGTCTTCCAGGACCAGCGTGTAATCGCCATCCGCCGGAAAGGTGTAGTCAATGATCCCTTCCAGCGGGCCCGTGTCTTCGGCCGACGCGACTTCGGCGCCGTCGGCCTTGAGCAGACGCAGAAACAGATCGGTCGGCGATCCCTGGGTGCGCGTGATCCCCGCGAACGTGAAGTGTTGTCCGGCCTTGGCCGCGAACACAAACCGATCGACATCACCGGGCTGATCGAATCGACCGTTCAAGCCACCGCCGAGGTTGACTCGTGTGGCTTGTGCCTGTTCGTTGTTCGGTTCGGCTTCGAGGACTTCTTCCATCGGCGAGACGGCGACACTGGCGAATCCGCTGGACTTCCCGCCCGGCGCCTTCGCGCCGACGTTCAACCAGTTGGCCGGACTGTCGGGAGCCGTGTTGACGGCGATCGGCTGGGCTTCGGTCGCGCCAGCACCCGCGAACGACACGTTGGCACCGGCTCCCTTTTTGATCCCCATCGGGAACGGAGCCGTCACGCATGGGAAGTCGCCGATGCGCAGGCGGTAAAGGAAATTCGGACCGCCCTGGTAACGGATGTCACGCACTTCGAGGACGTACTCGCCCGCGTCCTTGAACGTGTGGCAAAGCTGCGGATCGGAGCCGATGCCGGGCGTGTCGTCGCTGTACGCCAGCTCGCGGCCTTTCGCGTCGAGGATGCGAATCATCGGGTCGAGCGGCGAGCCGAGGCGACGGGCGAGGACTTCAAACGAGACGCGCTGGCCGGCGGCGGCGGTGAACTTGTAATAGTCTCGCACGAGGCTGTCGACGTTTCCGTCGACGGCGCACGGAATCGTCAGGGCCTGCGCGTTGGCTGCAGCCTGGTTGGGTTTGGTTTGGGCGATCGAAGGCAATTCGTCGATCACAAACAACTTGAGGTTGGAGACGCCAGTGGCGGTCGCGACTCGCAAGCCGTGCACGCCGACCGGGGCGTCCGCCGGCACGGTCACTCGAAACAGCACTTCGGCCGCGTTGGTTCCGTTTCCGGCCACATCGGTCGGCAAGACGGCGGAACCGGGAGAACTGGTCCAAAGTTGCGTGGCCCCGGCCAGGTTGCCTCCGCGGATCTTGACGTCCATCGTTTCGCCCGGCTTGACAGCCTGTGGCGCTGTGGACGCGACCGACGGAACTTGTGCCCAGCCGGGCTGACCGGCAACATGGATCGCCAGCAGCATGTGAAGTGCCGCCATGAGAACTCGAAACGATCGCGAAGTCTGCATTACAAAAACCTCCTCGTTCAGGAAGCCACTTTGGCGGATCGGCGTGCCAGGGATGATCCTCGCTGCCGTCCACCAACCGCGCTCGATTATCGAATCGGTTGATCGGGCCCATGATAAGAACCGGCTTGCAGCACGGTCAAAGGTAATCAGCGTTGTTTGCGAAAACTTTTTCGCGCGCCTGACAACGGAGTGACGCTTTGCAAGCCGATTCTTGCGGTGCTCGGTGTGCGACTTACAATACGAACTCGCGGCGCGGCGATTGCTAGTCAAAGTGCGCTCGCGGTCAACTCAGGTGACAAAACAGGAAACTCACGCCGTGTCGCACGAACAGATTTGGGCACCGTGGCGGCTGGCTTACATCACTTCGGCGAAATCGGAACCGCCGGCGGAGGACGAGGCGACTCCGTCGTGTTTTCTGTGTCGATATGTCGCCGAGACCGATCGGGATCGCGAGAATCTGGTCGTTCTGCGCAGCGAGTCCAGCCTGTGCGTATTGAATCGCTATCCGTACAACAACGGTCACCTGCTGATTGCGCCGTTGCGACACAAGGCGACGCTGGCCGAGTTGGACGACTCGGAAATGCTGGCTTGCCTGCAGTTCATGCAGCGGTTGACGACGGTCCTGACGAGGGTCTTGAAGTGTGACGGATTCAACATGGGATTGAATCAAGGTCAGGTGGCGGGGGCGGGACTGCCGGGGCACTTGCATTGGCACCTGGTGCCGCGCTGGTGGGGAGACACGAATTTCATGCCCGTGCTGGCGGACGTCAACGTGATTCCGCAATCGCTGACGGCCCTGCATCAATTGTTGGCGAAGTCTTTGGATGGGACTTGATAAAGTCGGAACTAGAACAAAGAATGGGGCCGTCGTCGATGCCGTCATACCTTCATAATCGACGAGGGCGTGCCAGTTCGTTCCGCGGTAGTTTGGGCCATGATATGTCAGGGCTGGGTACTTTCGACTGCATGATGCCGGTCGACACGCTGATCGTCCCAAGACGCACGCAGGCCGCCGCGAGTGCGGATGCTCTCTCCAGATGAGTTTATTTCCCGCGAGATTCCTTCCGACGACGCGGCGTGACGGATGTCGGGTTGTCGCGTTTCATCACAGATTGGATTCCTCATGTTGCTGATCATCATTCGACTGCTCTACGTTTTCGTATGTGCCGGGGCCATCGCGGCGCTGGTTACGATCAACAAGGACTACAAAAACCTCGACGTGTTCGAAACGCACCTGGTGGCGCATCCGTACCTGTGGTTTTTCGGATTGTTGACCTTGACGCAACTGGTGACGATCGTCGACATGCTCATCCCGCGCAAGAAGATCGACGTCATCTCGTCGATCTACTTCGGCTTGTTGATCGGTGTACTGCTGAGCTACCTGTTGAACCAGGCGCTGGAACCGGTGGTGGTCCCCGAATACCAGCGTGTAACCAGTCTGGTTTCGAACCTGCTGCTGATCTACCTGTGCGTGACAATGTTGCTCCAGACCAAGGATCGGTTTCGGTTCATCATCCCGTATGTCGAGTTCGCGAAGGAGGTGAAGGGGGGACGGCCGTATCTTTTGGATACGAGTTCGCTGATCGACGGCCGGATCGCCGATTTGATCGACACGAAGATCATCGATTCGGAAATGCTCGTGCCTTCGTTCGTGCTGCAGGAGTTGCAGGACATCGCGGACAGTAACGACAAACTTCGCCGCAATCGTGGCCGTCGCGGCCTGGATGTGCTGGGCAAGCTGCAAGGCAACGCGGGCGTTGACGTCAAGCTGTACGAAGTGAAGCAGGGGGAAGTCAAAATCGCCCCGGTCGACCAAAAGCTCGTGGAGTTGGCAAAGAAATTAGGGGGCCGCGTTGTCACCAACGATTTCAATTTGAACAAGGTGGCCAGCGTGCAGGGGGTGGACGTCGTGAATCTGAACGACGTCGCTAATGCACTCAAGCCACGGTATCTGCCGGGCGAACGAGTGTCGATCAAGATCATGAAACCAGGTGAATCGCTGGGTCAGGGCGTGGGCTATCTCGATGACGGCACAATGGTCGTCTGCGAGCAGGGGAACACGATGATTGGGAAGGACGTGGATATCGTGGTGACAAGCGTGCTGCAGAGCAGTGCGGGTCGCATGATTTTCGGCCGATTGCAGAGCGCCCAGGGAACATGAAAACGAAGCGTGGATGCTCTTGGGAGAGATGACCAGGCCGTGGAACGGCCGATTGTCTTTGGTGCAATCGCCGGGTAAAGTGATGGCCAGCGTCATTGGTCACCCGACGTCAGCGGGTGGTGATGTGGCGAGTCTTGTCGCTTCCATCAAACTTTATTTCGGGAGCGGGCCATGCTCATCGCGTGTCCAAGTTGCGGTGTCACCTGCACCGTAGAACCTGGTTCGGCGGATACGTTGACGTGTCCAGGTTGCGGACTGTTGATGAGTTCGCACGACGGCACGCCGCTCTTGAAACAGGGCAAGAGCATTCGGTAGGCGCTGCCCGCGGCCGTCGACGAAGCGAACGCCCCGCTGGCCGCGACCGCGATCGGACCACCGGTCGATCAACTCGACGCTTTGCCGGCGTCCAACGCCCCGATTCTGTTCCGGATCGACCGGTACGTGTTGCTGGAAAAGATCGGCGAAGGCGGTTTCGGTGCCGTCTACCGGGCCCGAGATGAACTGCTGGATCGCGAGGTCGCGCTCAAGGTCCCTCGACGCTCGCATTTCAAGTCGTCCAAATCTGTGGCGTCGTTCGTTCAAGAAGCCCGAGCAGTCGCCAGGTTGAAACACCCGGGGATTGTTGGCGTCTACGATGTCGGTCAGGCGGACGATGGGTCGTACTACATCGCGATGGAGTTCGTGAACGGCCAGCCGCTTTCGAGCCTGATCAAAAACCGCAGCCTCACGTTTGACGAGACGGCTTCGCTGGTGACGCTGATTGCCGAGGCTGTCCATGAAGCGCACACGCATGGTCTGGTGCATCGCGACCTCAAGCCATCGAACGTGCGCGTGGATGACGAACTGCGCCCGCACGTTGTCGATTTTGGAATCGCCGTCAGCGAGGATCAGCAGCGAGGATTGGAAGGGGACATCGAGGGGACTGTGCCGTACATGTCTCCCGAACAGGTCGCGGGCGAAGTGCATCTGATGGACGGTCGCAGCGACATTTGGAGCCTGGGTGTCATTCTGTATCAAATGCTGACGGGACGCCGTCCGTTCGGCGGGAGCAACAGCACCGCTTTGATTCAGGAAATCCTGCGCCGTGATCCCAAGCCGCCGCGCCAGATCAACGACGGGATTCCCAAGCGGCTCGAAGCCATCTGCCTCAAGGCACTACAGAAACGGGCGACCAGTCGTTACAACACGATGCAGGATCTGGCGGACGACTTGCGCGACTGGCTGAGCGAACCCGACTCGGCGTCATCGCAGGTTCACTCGCGGACGACTCTCCGAGAACCTGCCACTGCTCAATCGGTCTGGCTCCGTTGCTGAATCGCGACAAAGAAAAAGAAAGCGCCGCGCCCAAGCTCGCATCAGCCCCGCACATCCCACTCACGGGCGTCACCAACAATCTGCTGGAAAGACCTCCCCAAGAATTGCAGTGGCGCAACGCGGGCGGAACAGGCCACTACCGCTGACCCTGATCGTCGCGAACTGCGGATCGACCACAACCAGACTGCTCTATTCGATCTGGCGGACAACGAGTCCGAGAGTTTTCGGCTGGAAGTGACGTTTCATAAGTCGATCTACGCGGACATTGTCGGTGTGTTTGGGGGTTATCAGCCAGCTCAGGCCGACCGGACCTACATGGTCCCGCCGGATAGCCAGTTCAAGGCCAAATGGGTGTACCACGAGGTCGGGTTGTTCAGCGCGAAACAGCCGGGCGTGAAGTCGAGGTATTTCATCGTCCGCAGAATTGGACGGGTTCATGAGACTCGCCCCGGGGATTCCCAGCCCGAAATATCAACGCATCAATACCTGAATGTCGAGGTGCCGCCGCCGAGGAATTCGGAGTCAAAGCTGGAAATCGTCGTTGACAAGGGTCGGTTGACTCGTGTTCTATGGAACGGAGTCGAAGTCCCGGATCTCAACGACGACAACTGCTATTTCCGCGAGCCGCCTCCATCCGCCAGCGGAAAACTTGGAGTCATCAACGAAATCAGAGCTACGACATTCAAGGAGGCACGATTCAAGGTCACACGGCAGTGATTTCATCGCCTGCTCAGAAACTGGTCCAATTTTGAGAAAGGTCGCATGCACATGAGCATCACCCTCGGAGCAAACATCGTTGAATTGTACCCCGGTGCGTTGCGGGGATACTTCCAACAGGCAAGCGGAACATTCGACGCGCACCCGGATAATCTCGATCTTAAACACGTTGCACAAGCAGAGCATGTGTTGGTGTCCGGCGGAGCGTGCTAGACCCACTGAAGATGACCCTTCCAAGTTTCATGAGTTCGCCACTCAGCAGCGTTCGCTGTTAAGTGGCATCTTCTTGTTTCAAAGAATCGGTTCGAGTTTTCCACATTCTCACGAGTTATTTGACCAGCATAACTGACGACTTGCGAGCTTGAGTGTTCCCTCAGCCAATTCCCGCCGGAGATGATTCCGCTCGCTATCGGGTGCTTGACCTTCACATCGTGTTCAGCTTCACCCACGACACCTGCGTCACGAGTTGATTGAGTGCGGCGAACGAGATGGCGGCGTTGGCTGCAAAACGTGGCGACGTGTTGGCCGGGAACGTGGCCAGCGATGCGTCGCCGACGAGGAACACGTTGAAATCCTTCGACAGATTCTCGTAGCCGGCGGTCGTGCGGCAGAAGCACATGTCGGTCGCGTAGCCGGTCAGCAGCACGTGGCGCACGCCGTTGGCTTGCAGGAATTTTTTCAGCGGCTCGTAACCTTCG